>Ga0210059_1004121_pt1 | contig 23410 bp, 14 predicted proteins | sample Ectturendosymbi2_FD_188042 | JGI IMG/M metagenome (GOLD analysis project Ga0210059, IMG submission 188042) | Ecteinascidia turbinata endosymbiont from Florida, USA - Sample 2 (SPAdes) (version 2) | ecosystem: Host-associated > Tunicates > Ascidians > Unclassified | place: Key West, Florida...
CAATGTGGCCGCGCTCCGGTAACGCGTTTGCGTTTCGCCGACGTCCGTACTGGAGCTGACTGGCGGCTGGAGCAAGTGGCGGCTGAGTTGACCTAGGTCTTTAAAACACCCAAATGCTGCTTTGAAATGCAATTCAATATGTACATATTTTGTACATAAAAAGATTACAGTTCACTCCATTAATGAACTTCTCGAAATTTTTGGTTTTCCTGAAGAGTAACTTGAAAGGCTGAAAGCGCAAATTTATAAGCATGTAGGCCCAATAGCAAAACGATAAATTATAAATTCTCGTGCAGAGTTTCCAATGAAAATTTATCATTCTGTGTCTAGAGAAACAGTGTGAGTGTCTAGAAATCTGCCAGTGCCCAGAAACCTGCCAAAATCATCTTTAAATCCGCCAAATTGACATGAAAAATCTATGTGGCCAAAAAAGGCCAAAAAAATCCAAATTGCATTTGGCCTTTTTTCATTTTTGAAAAAAGTACAAAGTATTGAAAAAAGGCCAAACATTACAAATTTGGCCTCAAAAAAGGCAAACTGGCAACCCTGAGTCGGAGAGGAGATTGCCCAATTCCAAGAAGCAGAGGCCATGGGGAAAGGAACCGGAGCACCGGGATGGGATCGGTCAAGAGCTTACTTTTGCAACAGGAACAGGCCAGAGATGATCACGATGCTGGAGTGGACTCCGGCCGGAGTTTGCATTTTAGGCTGGAGCAGGAGCCGGAGTCAATTATTTAGGTTCGACCCGGAGCAGGAGCTGGAGCCGGAGTCAACATTAAGGTCTGTGCAGGAGCAAATCAAAATTTTTAAGGGGCCTAATTCCTGTAATGATGCTTGTTGTTGTCAAACAGACTGGAATTAATTGAGACGTGTTTTCTGATGAGTGTCGTCAAATATCACAAAAGTGTAAGACTGGGTGGGAGTACTGAGCATTTCACCACTAATTTAATGACGGTTTCAAAATTATGGCCTATGCAAAATACAGCGTGTGAGTGACAATGCAGTTCGGGAATTTCGGAATCCACGCCGTAACTATGAGAATGTTGGCTAATGATGTGGGCAATAACACAAGACACATGACAAAAATACAATGCCTAAAAAACAGATTATAGAGAAGTAACAGTGTGCTGAAATGACCAACACACTGTAGGCCTAGTGACAGGATTTGACGATGATGTTAGAAGTAAGTAATGTGCAGTAGTACAGTACAATGTTTATTCGCATTGTGCAGATTTTTAGTCTAGCCATCGCTTGCGTAGGTCAACGTCTGCTCACAATTTGGTGCCATACTAAAAAAGTTGGATGTTTGTCCTGATAGTTGCAGCTTTAAAGATAACCTATATTGTTTTGCATCTCTATTGCCAATGATAAATTTGAAAGGGATTGTAGCACAATTATGCGTAATGTAAATGTTCATTTTGTTTTGTATGATTTGCTTGCACATTCATCTTAATGGTTCAGTTTGGCATAGTCATGGTTCAGAGTATTATCTGAGCACATGGTTAACTTAAAGTACGATTCAACATTTGTGAACAGGTGTCGAGGTGATCAGCTCCTGACCTCGGAGATTTGAAATGAATCTTTTGTAAAAAATGAAAATTAACACTCACTTCAAATACTTGTCATCTATCTGGTTAATTATTGAAGCATGAATTACTTAACTAGTGTGCCAATGGTTTCCACTTCATAATTTAATTACCGTTACTTTTAAAGGTGTATACTTGATAAGCAGCGTCTATTTTGCCTCATGAGACAAAAACGGTTCTGAAGTTATTTTGTCAGTAGCTGCACAGTTGTTTGAAGTGATCACATGACAAGTTTGGAATGCATGACCTACACAGTTGACCGTAATATCTAATTTAAATTTGGGCAAGCTTTTAGTGGCTGTATTTGTTTACGTTGTGTAAAGAATAGGCTAAGCCATAACTTTAAACCTCAACATGTTGTGTCTCTATGTATTCTGTTAGTCAGGTGACCATTTCAACCATTTGTATTCTATCAAAGGCAAAATAGCCACGAGATACATTTTGCCTCATGAGGCAAAATCGACAGCATCTTTTCAATATGAGTTACTTGGAAGTTTTAGGAGAGCAAACAGGAGTCGGAGTTGATGTTGTTGCAACCTCTCCGGTGGTGTTGCATTAAATGTGTGATTCACCGCGAATGGGATGAGCGTGAAGAACAACACCATACATATATGTGGCGCGAACAAGCAATAATAGAGTGATCATGGTATGTGGAATCTATTGTTGCTTGCTGCCGCAGTGCGAAGCTTTGCGCACATGCCTCTCGGGATTTCCGATTGCAACAATGTTTTAAATTAGATTTAGCAAATCTCTGAAAGCAAGTCAAGAACTCTGCTGACCTGCACTGGGGAACCACAAGAATGGTAGATACTGGAAAGTGCGGCACTCTCTGCCAAATGCTGTCAATTCGCTTTAGGCTTTAAGGCGGCATTGGAGTAAAACAAACTCTGAACCTAGAGATGTTTAAATAAAGCGAAGTCCTTTGGAGGCTGCGTGCCCTTAACATCATGTGTCCTTTCTCTTGGTTGTATTGGTTTCTGAACGATTCAGTACAGGGCAAAGACAGAACTGGACAAAAAGTGGAGTCCACTCTGAAAACTTTGCTTGATTTTTGCCAAGTCTAAGAAACTTTTTGTAGGCGGAGGCAGAGTGGAGAAATAGTGGATTTGTTCTTCATTTTCAACTTGCCATCGCAGCCGAACCCTAGCTGCCTTTTATGTTGTGGTCTTGCTCGTGATTGTTGGTTAGCCTTGCGCGTGACTGTTGATATAATTTTGGATTTATCATTGGCTTGAGCATTGCCGAAAGGCTGCATCTTTCCCGTAACAGTACAAAGTTAAAAGTGAAGGTGCAAAAGCTGCTAGGCTACAAGAGGATATTTTGCAGTAGTGTACGCATGCTGAGCTAGGTAGGAAGGGAGCATATTGTCTTACAACAGGATAACAAGGAATTATCTAAACTGCTGTAAAGCAAGCATGCGTTTTATGAGGGTCCACTTGGAATTGATTGTTTCAAGCACTCAAAGAGTGCGAAAAGAGTTATGCAGGTTGATATTACATTTAAGTAAGGTTGTCAAGGAACATGCATGCATGATACTCTAGAATTTCTAACTTGGCGGTGTCAAAGCGGAGTCAGATATGAATGTTTCCATGAATTTAGGAGGAAGTGTGGATGCGGAGTCAAACAATTTGACTCTGCCACCAGTGTTGAACATAATCCAAACTGCGTTGGTCATTGCAGTCAATCGTTTCATCAGAGTTTTTTTTATATAAACCGGATTGGATCAAATACTTGGACAGCAGTGTTGAACATGATCCGGTTTTCGGATCGCGATCCCACAGGATTCTGCAATTCAGAACCGGATCCGGATCGGACAGGATTTAAAAAAAACTCTACCGCATCAGATATGGATATCCAAACTGCGTTGATAACTGCAGTCAGATGCTTAATCAGAGTAATGATATTAAAACAACCCGAGATTTGCAAACCCTTGAACTTGTTTGAATTTCTAGCACGCAATAACAGCCACACATCTTTCCCTAATTTGTTTATTGCCCTCAGGATTTACTTTATCGTTGTTTTAATATCATTTATCAGAGGGTGGTTTCGGGTGTTAACCGGATTGGATCAAATATTTCAGTACTACTGGATTAAGATCGGTCTGGATAACACAATGAAAATATTGGACTGGATTAGGATTGCAAAAATATTTGATCCATTCAACGCTACCATCCACCTCTGGGCAAAGGTGATACCGGCAGTGATGAACGGATTTATGCTTTTCTGATTTAAAATCCAAACCCAATCCAAAAAGTTTCTTTCAAAATCCAATCCACATCCCAATCCGAAAATTGTCAATTTGAAAATATAAATCCTATTAAAATCCGTAGTCCTATCGCTGTAACTAGGTTATATGTAAGGCAGTGTCCACTTTGCCTCATCAGAAAAAGCGCTGCTGGAGCTGTTTTGCCTTTAACTAAACACGATTGGTTGAAATGTCACGTGACAAATTCGGAACGCATGAAAAGCGCAGAACGTACGACCTGCTTAGTTGATCGTGATGTTGGCTACGGCCAACATGCATGGACGAGCGTTATCATCATTTCAGTGCTGGCAAACCGTTGGTAGCTTCTTGTTTGTGCTGTGTGAATGAACGGTAGGCTACAGGCCTACCCTTACCCTAAACCAGGGTCTCAAACACGTGGCATGCGGGCCGCATGTGGCCCGCGAGGGCATTTTGCACTGTCCGCGATGTTTTTGGGAATTTTCAAACAATTAACATTTAAGTTATTTAGTTTATTCAACTGTGCTCAAAAGTTCTTGGCCAGTGAGTGAATACGTTCATCTTAAACAAATACAGAGACGGTTAGAAATGATTTGCCTAAAACTCACAATATTTTTCACAGGAAATTTTAATTTAATTTCTTTGTTTATAGCCGACACAAAGTCCACAGTATGAACACACACACTCTGCAGAACGCAGGTTGATAAAAACAGACAATACAGAACGTAGTACAAGACATTGAAGCCGGAGAAATCACATTGTTACAGACACGTTTTACAACTGCATTGAAGACAGAACCCTAGGGTTACAGATATATTCTTAACACTATTGTTAGATAACACGTAACACTTGTTACAGCACTACTGCGGAGTAGGGCACTAATTCCTAACTTGGTCTAGTCTAGGTAAAATGCGAAAGCGTTGTGGCTTGACACGCCATCGATCAAACGGACACTGCAAAGTTCGATTACTCAATCACAGAGTAAAATGCGATTATAGTGTTCAAAGAATAGTGACGAGTGCAAACAATCTGACTGCATCAAAGCACGTAACCATAAGTTGTTAGATTTTCTGCATCTTTCGAGAAACAGGTACTTGTATTTACGTAGGTGTAAAAAAAATAAGGTGTAAAAACTGTTTCTAAAGGTTCCAGGTACCGCTGTTGTTGCGTCAGCATCATAATGCGGCCCTCGGGTTACTTTATAAGACCTCATTTGGCCCTCGGAGCAATTTGAGTGTGAAACCCTTCTCTAAACCTTGACTTGCCTTTTTGTGTACGCAGGCCTGCTTCTCACATGACCACTTCAACCAATCTTGTTCAACTAAACCCAAAATGGCGCAAGTACTGCTTTTGCCGTATGAGGCAACATTGAAAACAAGAGAACCGAAACTCTCATCAAAGCTATGCAGGATTGGGACCGCATCGGTATAGACCTTAAAGAGTCTGTGAGATCACGCAATAAGAAACGTTACCTTTTCGTGGTTGTGGATGAACACAGCAGATTTCCTTTTGTTTTTCCTTGCTGTAATATGACTTCCAAAACTGTGATTCAGTGCCTGACATAACTGTTTGTTATTTTTGGAATGTCGGGTTAGGTTCATAGCGATCGAGAGGCTGCTTTTATGTCTAAATACTTATTATTTGATTAGTTTACTCGTGGCGTTGCAACAAGTCAGTCGACACCGTATCACTCTACTGGAAACTCACAGTGTGAAAGGACTAACCAGACCATCTGAAAAACAGTTAAACTCTTACTCAAAAGCAGAGGCCTGGTCGAAGACGATTGGGAAAGTATAGGCTATTGCCTGTATATTAGATCTTTGCTCTGTACAGCAACAAACAACACGCCACATGAACGTTTTTTCAGATTTCAGCGCATGTGTGGTCTATAAAGAGAACTCTCGATTCTTGGGTGGTGGAACCATGGTGTAGCAGCAGGCAAATTTTTGGGGGTGCGAAAGATTTTTGCCCGAATTTCCCCAAACCTGCCCGAGAAGCTTTCAGGCAATTCTTTGTGTGAGTATTTTCTCCCACACGGATACTTTTTGGGTTGACCTCCAAAAAAGGTCTTCATGTTGATCTTGCCATGTTGGGGGCCAATTTTTCAAAATCAAACAACGTTGGGCGCCATTTTTATCCGTACTTTCAGATAGTTTTCCCAGCATTTCAGGTATTTGCGAACATTTTCACAGATTTGCCCAGATTTTCACGGATTTTGCCCGAATTTTCAACAGATCAAAATTTTTGGGGTGCGCTTGTACCCCCTGTTCCCGCGCCTCCTACACCACTGGGTGGAACCATTACATTTTTTACTAAGGCGATTCGTAAGAAATAAAAACGAGGCCTTATGTGACGAAGTTGATCTTTTGGATGCCAGTAACGGCTTTGTTCGCATTCGGTACCTAGATGGAAGAGAATCCACTGTATCAACAACTGATCCAGCGCGATCCACAAATGGCGGAAATGACAATAGTCCCGCAATTGAACACGACCAGTCGCTTTCCACATCTGACGCCGAAAACACTGTTGAAGACGAAATTCGCACAGCCAACCAAACGGAACTCCGCAGCAATGAGTTGTGCAAATGCGAATTACTAACCGGAAAGAAGAGGTCTTCGACTTTTCAGAAGGTTTGCGGAGATCGAACCGCGAACGGAAACCTCCTGTACGATTTGGGGATTGGGCTTAGTCATTTCATTTTATTGGTCATGTGCGAATGTTGTTTCTTTCGTCGTCTGTGTTAGACGCAGTTTTATTCTAAACATACTGGGGAGAACTCCGAAATTTGCCGTTTTTGAAACAAAAGACCTATTTGTATCCATCTTGTCTTTTTCGTCCACTGGAACCGTTTGATTTTTTAAATCGAAGCCAAGCAGACTTTCTTCTTTAGAAGGTTTTGACAGGTCTCTAGCTCTACCAGTGGGCGAGTTATGACTGCATGGACTAAGCGTGTCAGGACTGGCCCGGAGCGATGGAGGACTGACATTGATCTGGTTGCATATAGAACGAACAAACTTTGTGTTTGAGGCAACGTGGTTTCCAGGAGCACACAAGAAAATGTCTACGTTTGTGATGTGCCTCAATTGCTTGCCACCTTTTGCAGGATGCGAGGGCAAGAAATGTTCGACACTTTTATTCACATGTTTGTTGAATTTTGGATGCCCATTGCCCAGTATCTTTATTTACTGTGTCCGTATTGCGCTGTGCTGTTGCGCTGCGTTGGAAATTGCGGACTTTTCAGAGTGATTACCTATTGCTAAAATCTGAACAATCGTGAAATTCATTTTTTGTTGGTTTGTATCTTGCGACGAGGGGAGTGTGGGCGGTAGGAAACCGTCCATATTTCAAATTTCCTTTTTGTAGTAGCCTACACGTCACAAACAAAATGCCAATTATGACACCGCCAGATCCTCGTCAATCACAACGACTGCCATTGTCGAAATTGACGCTATAGAGCACGCGTAAGTCTTCCTGTTGGAAACCAGAAATAGTTTATGAAAATACGTCAGGTTAAGGAATAAGTTATGAAATGTGAAACAGAAATTGCTTTTGCTAAGAGAAATATATTTATCGTGCTGTAGTATCAACAAAGTCCTTTCGAATTTTTTCCAGGTTTAGTTAAGCCTCGGTTAATTTCGGATTCAGCGAACATAAGCGCCAAACTATTTAGGCGCTCTTCTTCGACTGATGATCTCAAATACTAAGTTTTCATTAGTTCGGGCATAGAAAAACTCCGTTTTCCAGATAGGTCGTGACTGCTGGGGCGGTAAAGTAAATCCTGAGGTCAACAAACAAATTAGGGAAAGAGGTGTACCTGTTATTGCGTGCTAGAAATTCAAACACGTTCAAGGGTTTGCGAATCTCGGTTGGAAGAATTGACTTAAGCGCTTCCATTTCCTCACAAAACGTGCGCCTGTGCTCGTTAATTTTTAAGGAAGTGCTAATTTTGATACATTTTAAGGAATCGTTGTTTTTTCACGCCTGCATTATAGTCATTCAGTTGGCCTCTTAGGCGCGGGTCTCGATTGGAAGCAATCGGTCAAAGGCCGGCCCTGATCAGTTATAGCGCTGAGAACAAAGTTGCGTGGTAACTTCAGTGAAAAATAGGACGGTACGTGAAGACGGTGCACCTTCGTGCAGGAGAGGATTTCTACCGGAAACGTGCAGTGAGTCAAAACACTCTGTGGCCCAGCGGCGATCACTGCACCTGTCAAATAGAAGCTATGTAAAACACGTGCACTTATTCTCTGATAGGCCGGACGTCAGGTCAATACCCCAAGAAAATCCCCCCCGAAATTTTCAAAACATGCTTAATTGTTAGGTGTAACAGTAAGTTACAATAATTTTGCCCCCCTCCGAAAATATCAGCTGGTTGCAGCCCTGCCTCAATCACCATTATATCCAGTAATTAGAGAAAAGTAGTAATATACCTGGGGTAGTGTTTGCATGAACATCGGATCAACCACAGACACAGTAAATTTCTAAAATAATTTATCATGACTTGCTGGCCAATCCATTTTGCATTGCAGCTGTTAGGCCATTTGATCCACACTGTCCTTACAGTTTTGGAATCTGCAGCATAATTTTCCAAAGACCTGATGCTTTCGTAGGCTACCGGCTTAAAAAATATATGATTTTCCTTTTTGACAAATATCTGTTTAAAAAAACAGTTCAATGTCATTAGTCGTCTTTGGTGCGCAGCTAAAAAATCTTTCAAAAGTTTCTTTTTAGCCTTGAATGCGGCACAAAAATAAATCTTGCCTTATTCTTGAAATCATTTTGCAAAAAAGTGCAGCACCGCATGCGCTCATAACATCGCACGCCTCAGACTCTGCATGACCAAAGCCCTGAAATGAAGACGAACTCCGCCGTTGCCGAAACTTGCTTATAAAATCCAAGCTCGTTAAACTGCAGCACGAGAAAATCCTAATTGCTGTACTACCGCTGTGAAAATCCAACCTGAATATGTCGTAAGCGGACTTCGATTCAACGTTTAAATTTTTTCAGACTTTGACTGAAATAACAGCAGCTGTTGAATACACCATTTCCGATAAAATTCAAATTTGCAAGTTCCTGTTTTAACGTTTTAATCCGTACAATACGTTGTTCTCATCACCATGGTATTTGCGCACTTCCACATTTCTTGTTGTAGCTTGTACTAGCCAGCAGCAAACAAATTTTGCCGAAAAAGAATGGCTTGCAAATTGGCTAGAGGGACGTTTCAGGCAGTCACTTTTGGGCCTTTCTGTGGCGCAGTGTAAAAATAAACACACAAAATTTGAAAAATGGCACTTCAAACGATGTTTCATGGGGTTGTTGGAACAACTGCATTAGTATGTTCTGTCCGAAGGTTATTTTGGTCGCAGAATGTAGTTTGCTAGTATTTGTGAAGATTCAATAAAGCACTTTGCTCATTCAAGAAACATTTCCGAAGAAATACACGAGTACTCGATGACGAAAAATACATTCGCGAAGATTTCAACTGTTATAGAACTGTGAAAATACAGATGAATAATGTAATTCGCAACACAAATGAAGACAGAAATTTTAAATAGGCATTTTGGCTGGGCCCGACCACAATCTTGGTTTCTTCCACAGGCAACCGTGATTCAAACTCTCCCACTTTGCCGTAAAGAATAGATGGCGAAGAACACACGTCACATCACAAAGAGGCCTTTGTTTACAAAGAGAAACGTCAATGCGCGCGAGAAGGACACACCATTCAAAAACAAAGTTTCATAAAAGTTTCAGTGCGGTTTGGCAATGTTTTGAAATTTCACACTTTTTCACCGTGTCTATCGTGTGAACATCTTATGAGTTGAAAACAAGTTTGTTGGGTAGTTTCATGTCGAACCAATTTTATCAGGAAAAAAGAAAAGTCGAAAAAGCGTGAATAGAAGGAACGTGATTTCGGAAAACGTTCGCCAGTGTTTTATTTTTATTTTATTTTATGCATTTCTCTCCCTCAATCATTTTTTTCTCGTACAATTGGGAGAAAGAAAAGAAACAACCAAAGGCAAAAGCATAAAAAGCAGAGAAATGAAAAAACGTTTTTCAACAGTCACAATATGTAGAATTACATGCTTTGTCATATGTCAAAAACAAACTTAATATTTTTCAGATTTTTTTGCATTTTCCATCCACTGCATCTAGTTGCTTTATCTGAGTCTCACTGCCCTGTCGGTTCAAAATGCTATGGAAGCATCAGTTCATGCATATATAAGAAACTTGTACATGAACAAAATTAAGCTTTCGTCTCCTGCATAATAAAACATATATACAGTGAACTGCCAACGCACGTCGTACAGAAGAGGAACACATTATTTGCGGAGCGAGCGTTATATAGAAACAGCATTGCTGCCTAAGTTAAAACTTGGTCAAAATGGCACTTTTCATCAAACACAGAACAAGTCACGATTAACTGTGAAAGTACGACAGTATAAAAGCGTCATGCGAAACAAAGGTAAGAAAGTGGTTGTCACACAAAACAACAACCTTCAGAGATCGAGTAGCGTTTATTGACTTGAGTTTAATATCCTTAGAAAACTCGTTTGTCCCAGCGAAGCGAATGCTCAATGCAATACAGCCTTACAGCAGAGCAGGCCTGTAGCTAGGTTTTAAGGTTTGGGGGTGCAAAATACATTTTAGGGGGACAGGGTTTCTGTTTTATTATATTTTTGAAACAAAATTTCTGGGCACAAAACAATTGGGGGAGTTGCCCGCGAATGTGTCCCCTAACTGCGAGCCTGCAGCAGGGGCGTCGGAATGATTCTTTCCCAGGAGGGCCAGTAGTAGATTTTTCCATGTGGTGGCCGAAAGCATTTCCCAGGGAGGCAACAGTGATGAAATATAGTTTTACCAACTCAAAACTTAATAAAAACAAACATTTTTTCTACTAAAACGTCAAAAAGGAAAATATCAGATTTCAAGACCCAGGGGTGTCAAGACTCCCTTCCGCTGCCCGTGGCTGACAGGCCGCAAATTGCTGCATATCCTGACAACGATCACGTCCGACGTTTGCGATTCACACGTCGCGCGCCCAAAAATACAAAGAAAAACACACGCAGGTCAAAAGCAGGGAGCATCGAAGTAAGGAATTGCTCGTGGCGAAAAAAACTTGACTGAGCACGTTTTAAACTCTTTCTTTGCGGGGCACTTTTAGCAGCAGCCAACACGAAAACAAACATAACAAAAAGTACGAACTGCATGAGATAAAATACTGCAACGTATAGTTATACATCTCAAAGGCACACAGGCAAGTAAGTTGTTTGCATGAAAGTACGTTGTTCACACAATGCATGACGCCCTTGCAGTTGTGCAATGCAACATTCGCAAGATATGATGGTTGGTAACAAAGTACGGGCGAGTTGGTGCGCGATTGGCAGGATTGCAACATTGAGCATAATATGCTGTTCGAGGACAAAAACAACATCAACAACTTCTGTTTTGGGTTGATCTCGCTATGGCTGCGGATCGCATTCACGTGCAGCGACTGACAAAGGCTGGAGGTAGCAGTGGTGGTATTGGTCTATACAGATCATCACGAATAGGATTGTCAACCCATCGCAGAGTGTCCGCAAAGAGTTAGAAAAACAACAGGTAAAATCTTGACAAATAACGCAGAAATCGTTCCAAGCGTTGGTGCTCGGGTTCTTCTGAAAGTACAGTAAAACAGCAAGGGTAAGGCACCGGTAGGAAGCAAATATCTTCCTCCTTTTCTACAACAACACTCCGTGTTTGCCAGCGTCAAAAAATGTCTCTTGAACTCAAGGTCTGTTAGAAACAGACAACGTATCGAAAAGCCTCGGCAAAATAGCGTCTCTGGCAGAAAGCCTCGGCGAAATAGCGTCTCCGACAGAAATGCCGCAGCAGGTCCGACCCTTTTCTCCTCAGCTAGTGTGGGGACACGATCAAACGACTGTCAAAGTCACTTTATACGACGCGGCTCCTTCCGTCCCTTCGTCAGTGAAGTCAAGGCAGAAAGTATCTTCGTTGCTATAGTGACGCACGATGTTGTTGTCGACGTTGACTAAGATCCTGTTTGTAACATTTGTTAACATTTTTAGTCTTTTCTCTTCAAACTTTGCATATTTTTGTAAAGAAAAAACACATAACAAAGAACACGTTGATGGCAAATTATTGTAGCTTTATATACAAATCGATAACATAGAATGCAAGCAGTAGTAACTGGAGTTTAAAGCTTCAAGTCCACAATGACCGATCAATATCAACTCATTCATTCATTTTCACACTCGGTTTTCCCATGGGGGGGTCGCGGTAACAGCAGCCTTATGAAGGCTCGAAATAGTTCTGTCATGTTTCATGGCAAATTCCAGCAGAAGCTGAGAAGAAGACTAAGGTTAAAGTATTGCGTTGGTATTGCTTTCACGATATAATTAATGAGCCAAGGACGCCGGAGAGCAGGTTCATGACCGTGGCATTGCCCCCCTTTGCCCTTTCAAATAGGAGGCGACGGGGGCGATGGTGCCTTTTATAACAGTATCACAGGTAATTTCATGGTTTATCAAGAACGATTTGAAACAAATTTATTGCAGCTATTCACTACCCAGAAAATTCAGAATCGTTTTCTATAATTTCTTTTATTATTTTTGAGGTCAACATTGTTGCTGAACAGAAACAAGCATAATTGGTAACGAATTTTTGTTTTTTATACGTTTCCACTGCCCTCAACTCCTTTGCTTCCCCTCTCCCCTACCGCTGCTGCGCCGTCCCTGCTAATGACCGCATGTTTATTCAGCAGCGGTTTATCACAGCAAAGTATTTTAATAAATGCTTATTGTACATGCCAAATCGTACGCGGCAGTAACCAGACGGTTCAAGTCTTCCGATTTTTTGTCAGCAATTTTTATCCAAGAAAGATACCATATTGCAAGAGCAACATAGCCACAACAACAAGCACTTTGCAGACTCTCACCCTTTTCTCGACTTTTTCAACACTTTCGTGATCTTCTCAGCAGGGATGTTGTACTTTTCCTCCAGCTGCGAAAAAAATTGCTGGTAACAGAATAGTTCTTAATTAATAATCTTCGCTCAACGGAAGAACATCTTCAGAAAAATCAATTCTTTCCAAAAAAACGAAAGAGACGATCGGAGAGCGAAAAGCAATTCAGTTACTGGAACATTTGGAACCACTTATTAAATTTTATGGAAGTCCCTTTTGCAGTCACAATCGCCAGTGCCTACAACCGTAGCAAGACACGAAAGCACCCACGCTGTATAGATCAAAGAGTTACCATCAATCGAGTTGTTGATGAACAGGCGTGTTTTGCGCTCTGCTGGTAGCTCAAGTAAATCTGTGGTTGCGAGCTGGCGTTACTTTTTGCTCGTGTGCTGACAATTATGACCAGTACTTACTGCTTCTTTGAGGCCCCGCAGAGTAGGCTCACGAAGCATGACGCCGTCGTACACGTTCTCGTTCTCTCTTCTGACGTACAGGAGCACGCGCTGGCTTGCGTCAGCGTCGGTCAAGCGAGGAAGCTTGCTTGACGGTGGTTCCCCATCCTCGGAACTGACCATGGAGAGTGATCGCTTGGCGGCGCCACGCACCATATCAATGCCATCGCCCTGGACAAATGAATGCGTCAGCAGAACTGAAGCTGCTGTTTTCTTTACTAAAAAAGAAATAGTCTACCAAAACAAAGCTGTGCGTAAGAAACAAAGGAGGCTACTGGCACAACACAACCAATCGGCTGTGCTGTCTCTTCCTTCTAGAATTAACAACATATATTCTTTCTTCTTAAAACAATCTGTTCTAATCAGGAGACGGCGTTTTTACTCATGCAACGATTAATACATTGTTGAGTTTCACAAAAAAATTGTAAGCGTCCAGTACCTGGCTGTTGCCGAAAATAGGGTCAAAGTCAGCGCCACCAGCTGGGAGTAGCAAGCCACCGATAAGCCCGTCAGTTGTTCGTTCGCATGGAGACATAGTCACGTGTTGCACACGATTAGATCCCACTGAATCAAAAGCGTGAAGTCAGTACTGATGACTCGTTCAAAGGATTTTCAAGGCGCGTGTTGTTGAAAATGCAGTACAAGTGGTAACATACGAAAACGATGTCCTTTCAACAACAATATAGTTTCATCCGTCATTAACGCACCATTTGCAATCAAGAAAAAACTGTTTGCGCCTCGAAGTATTTCAACTCAGGACAGTCCGCATCACCTGCGCCAGATGACGTATCAACGATTGATTTGAAGCTAACGCACTCACCGCTGATGTCAGGAACAAAGTGCACGGCCGGAGTCGCGCGATCGGCCACGCTCCGGAAGTAAACGATGTCCAAGCGCTTGTGCGCCGTCGTCGCGTTGTGCGTTGACGACGCTTGCGTCAAAGAGTTCGACGCAGACGCCGCGCCTTGCTTGATCGCCGGCGCCGGTTTGAGTTCGATCGGTGCGGCAGGCAAGCGCGCGGTGGCGCTGTTCACACCTGAAAAAGTCCAGAGAGAAAGGTCATCAGACATGAAGAGGAACCTGTGCGGGGCTCACGTGATTTCGACACCAGCGGGCGGAGGCCGCTAAAAAATGCGGAAGAAAAGGGTGAATGACACGCTGCTTCACGACGCTCCCAATTCAGCGTGGTTTTCATGATTTTGCCGCATCGATTTTCAACTCAAAGTACAGGCCGATTGATTACCAAACACCGTTAAGTGCTACTTTCTGTTCAAAGCATGGATTCCAAAAAATTGCGGTTATGATCGTTCAGTCGCTCATTAAACCTCTGCGCCAAAACAACGCAGCCTCCTTCGCGTCTGCGGTTGCTTGCAAGAATATTATGGCGCGCGGAACCAGTTGTACAAGTACACGTTGCTTCCTGATCGGCTTTCATCATTTTAATCAGCATGCTTTGCTTTTACGTAGGGGATGAATCATCCGCATTCAGTGCAATTTATGTTGTTGTCAGCTACTATCTCAAACGTTTGCCGCTGTTCGATCTCAGAGATAATTGGTCTGACCGTCAGGTCTTTTCTGCATTTCGTTGAGATGAACATTCCAAGCAAAGTATTGTTTTCCGCACTGCTTTGTTGTAACTGTGCTATTCACCAGGGTCGATGTGGTGCATGATGTTGCATTTTGACTTTTGACCGTTTCATTTCAGATACATGTCGATGAAGAGCTGTTTAACCGTATATACTAAAGAACATATTACTGTCTGACACATGAAAAAAAACATGACGCTTTAAGAAAGGTTCAGACGATCGTGTCCGCATGCCGCATTGCATATTTTTTCAATTTTTCTATAAGCAGAAACCTTTGAAGCAGGGTTTGTGTTTTATGAACAACGTGACAGACTTTTACAATGCCACTCTTCTTACACTGATAGCGACGACTGCAGCGAGAAGTGCCCGGACGTTAGCTGGGAAGAGGCGGGACTTCTTTTCCACAACTGTGAGTTTTCTCTTCATATAATTTTACCTCATGACTCAGCATGGCCTGCTGCAGTCAGGCGTCCTGCGCCGAGAGAAACACAGTGCCCGCAAAAGCAGCGAACCACATTTAGCTGAAAACGAATTAAGCACTTAACCTCGATTGGAAACTCATTTGGGTGATCGTAAGCTCTTCGTACGGGCAGCTACGGCGACCTTTCCAGAAACGCGCAAATTACAATGTGTTCGCGGCGCCCTCCCTGTGTGGTTGAGTTCTCTACATCAAGGTTTTCCCAAAAACAAGCGACAGCGCCCTGTCTCGTTTCATAGGCGTGCGTGCGGAGCGCCTCTTTGGCGGCCATGTACAGTGCGTGGCTGTTTACAGGGAACCGCTTCGACTTGATAACATCACGTGACAGTTACATGGTTCATGTTTATTTTTAATTCGCAGTAAAACAATTTAATCGGCGAAAACCTTCAAAATTAAAAAGTTGGACTGAGTAATCGGTGTGAGATGCAATAAAACCACAACACACTCTGAATCAAATCGGACATTAGACAAGGTTTTGCGTTTCTCGTAAACATTTAATTGCTGCAATCATACTTTCATTAAAAACGGTTTTTGCCACTTTTCAATTCTAAGCCGACAACCTATTTTTAACAATGGCCGCCTTTAACTGACGCCTGCTCTCAACTGCGTCGGGTAGAGCTGTCGACCGCAGTGGTCCCCAACCTTTTCAGACTCATGGCACAATACAGAAAAAAGTGGATATTTCGTGGCACCCAATGGCAAACACACAGCAATTTCGTTCGGATGTACAATAACCTGTTCGATATGCATTTTGGAAATCACAGAATAAACGCGGTACCTCTGAGTATTGCAAACGATACCGCAGGGTGATGTTTGGGAACCACTGCTCGACAGAACTGTGTCGGTTTTTGCATCGAGGGTTTTCGACCACAGCTGGTGGATTTTCTGAGTTTTCAGGTTGTGAAGAAAAGTTCGGGCGCGGGTTTTGTTCGAATAGGGTTCTCACACAATTTTTAAAAATTATTTTCTATACTTTTTCAATACTTGTTCAATACTAAATTTAAAATGTTCAATACCATTACTTCTTTTCATTTTTCGAAATTCTTAATCATGAAACTCAATTTTGCACATTGCATAACACTGCATAATACTGAAGTGCTTTGCCTTTAGTAAAATTCTGCTCCGATACTTGAGATTTCTTTTCCATTCAGAGTTTCCATACTTTTTCAATACCTAATGTACATTTTGGCCAAATTAAATACTTTTTCAAGGTCTTGAAAACCAATTTTGAAATTCAATACTTTTTCAATACTTTCAACACCAAGTGGGAACCCTGTTCAAAGTTTCCAACTTTTGACCGGAAACAATGGGGCTAATGGAAGACTCGTGCAAGTACTTGGAAAAACTCGTTTCACAATTTTTACCCGACGTCGTTTAGCAAAACGTTGCTTCGCTAAGCGCGAAATTGCCACCGCTTTAGGAGACACGCAGTGTTTTGTGATTATGAAATGTGCAGTTTGAGGTTGAAAGCGCTCCCGAACGCTTTGATTCCAAGGAGTAAGCAGGTGTTGGTGCGCAACGAAACGCGACAATCTCTAAGCTTGACGAGTTCTTGAAAGTGCTCAGACGACCGAATGCCTTCCAGCATTTTCAGCCGGGAGATCTCGAAACCGCGTTGTTGTCGCATCTTCACAGGCTAATGACTGCATTGCCGGCCTTGCTTGTTGAAGAGCATATTTTCGCAAAGGCGTGCTCTGTCTTAAAGAAGTTTCGATTTGTACAATTCAGCTTATGTTTTTGTCCATATTGCCTAAATACGTAGCTAAACCGCAAACTGTTTCCTGCTTCAAAAAATTAAAAACTGCAATTACAGCTGTAGTTATACCCATGAAAAGCAATGTTTTGAGATGGAAAATTTATCCTAGCAATACTTTCATAAACAATATGTGTTTAGGCACAGTCGTTGGTTCTGCAGGTACCACGCCTCAGTTTTCAAAATTGTAGTATCCAATCAGATCTCAGATTTGTTTCCTTTGGGCATCAGTTGCTTTGAAGCTCAAGACCGTAAGAATTATGACGTTTTTAACAATCCGTCACAAGGAAAAATTCGACAAATATGAAAATGCGATATAGTCAACGACTTCACTCGCATACAAGAGCTGCGACAGGTGTGGTTGGACGCTTAAACAGTGTTTTTAATCGCGCAAATCAATGGCACCGCGTGACCTAGCGATGACTCCTTGCCAGAAACTAATTTATGCGCTGCATCAAAACAAGCGGATTTCTCAGGATCGCCTGTTTCGACCCCAGGCATTTTAGAGGCCTGTAGCGAATTCTTCAACTTAAAAGCGTGTTTAAAATGGATTGGGCAGAAAGCACGCCACACTGCAGCTTACTTCTGGACACATGGCGCATATTTCAGGCCCCCGCGTAAACGATGAGCGAGACGAGACAAATGGACAAAGCCACTTGCTGTCTTGGCTTGCACAGGATCAGACGCGTGTGCGGGCACGATGATGAATGTGCATCGGAACAGCGCTTAAAAATAGACTGAGCGAACTTCTTTTCGTGACGAGTGATTTCACAGCGCGGTGGGGAAATTATCGAAATTGTGAATCATGTTGTTCTAAAAAAACAATTTAATAAGGTCAGCAAAATGTAAAGGTGGTACTATGGTTCTTTCTTTCGAAAAATGATGCTGTCTTATCCACACAATCCGATTACTTGCGTCCAAGTAACAGACAGTTGCAGACGTGCGCCTCGCAGCAAACCAAATCTTAATTTTAAAAACTTATGTCAATTTTAACATTTCGAAATGCCTAAACGTTCTGCCGCACCCGGCATTACCGAATATACGCGCACAAAATGTCTGGCCCATACCTGCGGCAGCCTTCTGCTTTTTTCGGAGGTTTTTTCTTTCCTCGTCTCGAATCTTTCGCTCGGCGCCCTGCGCGAGTTGTTTCGTGCAGCTCAAGCGATATTTACGCAAATCGATCAGTCACAAAAAAATATATATATAAAACTTTCATTTGAAACTCGCTCAGAAATGAAGCACTGCATTATTTAAAATCAGTAGGCCCACTCGTGCCGCTGGTGGCGAACACCTTGTTTTACCGAACACTTGAAGTGGACCAACAATTGCAGTCCCTTCGGCGTCAAGTAGAGCACTGCTGATTATAAAAACAGGAAACGTGTACGCGTCGAAATGAGATAAACTTGTACCTTGTCGCAGAAAACTTTGAGCTGGCAGATGCCCCGGTGGGCTGGAATGGCTGACAATCTGTCGTCCAGAAAGGTATCGATTTGCAGCAGCAGGGGCAATCCCTGAAGCGATGAAGGGACAGTTGGTTGAAACGATAATGGCACATTACATTTGATGACAGTTTTGGTTTGCAACAGCGAAAATATACTGTTATAAAAGTGTGTTTGTTGTTTGGACGATTGCTGATATCCAAAAAATCTATTGCAACGCGAACGTCGATGCAAGTCGAAAAATTCGCAATCACACCTTCATTTTAAATCAAGCATGTCTTCTTTTTACGCTTGTCAAGACATCACGACTTTAAATTCGCATATCGTTGGATTTTTTAACGCCGGGGACAGCGCTAAACTTCTGGGAAGTCATCCAGCCGATTGCCCCTAATAAACATGTTCTTTCGATACTTTTTTTTATATTCCACGCCCAGATTTAGCGTTTTGGTCACTTTCCAACCACCAAACCAAACCAAAGGCCAGCGGAATGGTGCACTGGTGATATTTTTATAGTTGTGTTGCAACTTTACCCCATCCCCAAAAAGCAAAATTCGTTTTGGCAAAATTCAAAAAGCAAAATTCGTCTATTTACTGTAAACACCATCTGAAAACGTAACTGAAAACTACGGACGACCCATTCTGCAATAAAGTCAAAAATATGGCAGGTGGCGCCCTTGCGCAGTAGACCGGGAATAGGAATGATGTCACTAAAAAACGGCTGTGCTCGGGAGTGGAACAACGTGAAATTTTTAGCATGAGAATTTTCGCCTGATTATTGACCCACACTGGACATCTGCATGCAACAACCGCGAACGCATTCCTAGTTTGATTCGTTCGTTCATGCATTTTGAGGTCACAGAAGGATTGCCTTTTCAAGCACGTTCAACCATTGCTTGTTGCCGTATTTCTACATGATCTCACCTTGATGCCTTTCTGAGCGCTGAAATCCGTACTGAGACAATTGCAGCTGACGAAAATCTTGGCCGGTTCGCTGACGTCCCACTTGAAACTGATGGCATTGTGGGCGAGTTCCTCAACGTCGCGCACCATGTAGCTCTCTTTGTAATCAGCTATGTCAAGAAACAGCCGGAGTCAAGATGTAGCTTTCATTTAAAGTAAGAACTACTGCAAACCTTCAAGCAAGTATTTTTTTCTGTTGCAGGAAGGTCAGTGCTTATTGATATGGACACTTTATCCCCAACGTATAAAAGAACTATTTCTTCATTTTTAAGGAACTGTTGGGTGGAAATTTTCTGCGTATATTATTTCCACACAGATCGAAGAAAACTAATACGCGCATCACGCACATTGACAAAAAGAATTCATACATCTTGCATCTACAAGGACACAAGTTATTTTGCACGCGGCACTTAATTCCGGGCAAACAAAATAAACTCTTCCTCGTCTCAATGCGTACCAATGTCAATGATCCTCTGCTTGGCTGTGTGTTGTCGTTGATGCCAGTACTTCCAGTGCCTCAGCTGCTCCTCCTCTGGCTTGCCGTCACCAAAAACAACTTGAACAACGCTCTGAAAAGTGAAGTAGTTTTAAAGCAAAGTAGTGGAAAAGCTAACGGAGAGTAGGGACTGCGAGGGACACGCTCTGAAAGTGCAACACACAGTTGTTGCCCGGTTAGATGGTAGTTGTCGTTGGTAACTAAAACCTGGTCACAGTCTTTTCACTAAACAAGATTTAGCAAAGGAAACAAGGCAGCTGGGCTTAAATCTTGATGTAGAAGGTGGCGCCCGATCAAACTGGGCTCGATTCGATCCTTACATTTGTTTCGTAAAAACTTTATAAATAACTTCGAAACGTCATCATACCGTGACGCGGCCGCTCGTCATCTTGGAACGCCCTCCGTTTTGTCGCAGAGTGATGCAGTAGAACTGACCTGCAATTGCAAATCGTGGCATTAGTTCCTGTTTAGAAAGGAGGTACGGAGAGAGTTGCTGCTGATACCTAATAGCTGACAATTAACCGGTGATCAATGAACTCTTTTATTACAGCAGAGTGGTGTTGACAATGACGGGAGTCCCAAAACTCACACTACAAAAGTAAATAAATCGATCGCAATATGATTAAATTTCCAGCTCAACTTTTCAATGAGACCCGCGCAGAGACATCAGTGTAAACTTTGACGAGTTTCATGCAGCAGTAAAAAAGTTCACGAGGCACGTATAATCTTGACAGATCGAACGTTGCTTGCATACCTTTATTAATGTAGGACATGATGGGTTCTCCATCTTTCTGTTTTAACGACTTCGGCGCCTCCATGGTGTATTCGAAGTCACTGCTGAAAACAGTAAAGTTGATAGTTTTTCTCCATTATCTCAGTTTGAACATCAGCAAAAAGCTATCAACAATCAACGACGAGGTAAGACACTTATGGCTGCAACCCGTCGCGAGGTCTTTGGCTTCACACAGCCGCGCTCGAAGTCAACTGGCTCAGGCTTGCAAAGAACGATAACGATGTTTTTTGAAGTTGCGGACGAGGTGAAAAAGATTTCCACCAAAACATCCCTGCTAAGGTGACAGACAGTTGCTTTTGGCCTGGTAGACGCATCTTGCCTAATTACAGCCTGCCCAGACGGTGCTGTTCGGCTGGGCAGGTGGTAGGCGTTGCCGCCCCTCCAAGCTCTTCTATAACGAGCGAAAACGACTGTGGAAATCTTGCGTTGGCACGCATTAGTTCGATCGTAATTGGCAGTGACATGCCAAGCGAACAAGGTCACCAATGCCCGTAGGAAGTTTGATTTCAATCGAAAAACTTAATCCAGATCGCTTTTCTCGCAACAGTTTGACTTCTGAGTGAAAAAAAACAAGGCCCAGGCCAGCGCATGCGCACACTGCGTCAGAATTTACACGCTCATGCCCCATTGTGCGTGTGAATACGACACACACATACGTGCTTTCACGACCAGCTCCGCCTTTGTGCACCTCAGGCATCGTATTTTTTCTGGGCGAAGAACCCGTCTCCGCAATGTTGAGGTTCGCAACGCCCACGCTAATCACGAACGGAAACTGCGATGCGACACGCGCACGTGAGCTATATTCGTTGATGCTGCGCAATCCGTCGTCGGTGACGCCAGGGACGCAGTGCTAGTAGCGCGCCGGTACGACGAACCTGACCCATTATGTTACGCAGCAAGGCGCCAGGCGGTACCAACTGCGAACGGGTGTCCCTCGCTCGAGGTGCTGGCGAAGGTGCGCACGAGCGGTGCAAAGCCGGCAATGAAACGCATAGCGTTTGCAAATATCTTGCGCGTTTCGCCAATCAACAGGGATTATGAGCGCGTCAAAGCTTATTGAAGGACTAGACGTCGTTTGCTCTAGCTCACTATATAGATGATGTGCTGGCAGTTTATGGCAGAGCCGGGCGCATGATGAAAGTACACAAAAAAGTCCATCGGGACAGAATATTCAAGCCCTTCCAGCCTGGTCAAGGTGTTTTGCAAATACTGCACATTTGTTTGGACAACATACCAACCTGCACGCTGCGAGTGGATCGAGCGAAAATCTGGACGGATTTTTTCGGGAAAATTTAATACCACGTTTTCGCGTGAGCATACAGACTTTGCCTGTGTACCGCAATCCTTCTTATGAGGTTAACCTCTAAAGATCATAAACAGGTAAAGCGCCAGACTGTTTGAAACACCGCAGGGTTGGCATTTCACGTTTTTTGGGAGCACTGCGAAAGATCAGTTTCTGGCAACTGCCGGCTAAAGCGGAATCTACAGCATTTGGGATGATGTAATATAGCAGCTGTTGATGTAAGGGTACAGCCAACATGTTGAATCTTTCTGGCTAATATGGCGATTGTTGCAGTCAGCAATTCGTCATATACGTCCGGCATTTAATGAGCCGAATAGCCACAAGGCCGTATTTTTTTGCGAAAGGTGGTTAACGAAGGTTTAAGACGATCGGCACACTGAATTGAACCACCCCCTTAGTTGCTGACCAGCTCATCAATGATGTTTTGTGTCTTACATGTTCTGACGAGTTCAGAGAATTAAGAAAATGCAAACCTGATTTGGTCAGTCTGCACAAGATTAGCGGCGGAAAATGCGTTCGTCATCCCGGGCGACTTCAGGAGAGTTCCGCCCGAATTTGGCGAAAGCACGAAGTTTGAGGCGTTGTCCGCTGAAAAGCCCATGAAAGAAGCTGGAGGTAAGTTGGCTGAAGGACCGTTAATTCTCGCATCACATTCAGCAAAACTCTGCGTGCTTGAGCGGCTTTCTTGTTGACTTGCATAAGCGGAAAATAAAGGACCCTGCGACAAAATATATTATTAAATTAGATGTCAAATTAAACCATTCACTCTCCCTTTTCGCAATAGAAAATGTGGCTATGTGGTTGGCAGCGACATGATTTTAGCCCCAGGGTGCACGTTGCCAAAATTAGAAACAGGCAAATTGCAACAACCAAGGCCAGTTGGTGATGCTGGCCTTTAACTGTAAGTGGAGACAGGGCCGCAACCAGTTGACATTTTCGGGGGCAAAATCGTAACTTGTTGTGCGTAACAACTAAGCATGATTTTTTCATTTCGGGGATAAATTTCTCGGTTACCTCCCCCACCCGGTTGCGGGCCTGAGTGGAGGCCAAGGAGATATGCCAGAGCGCAGGTCGTGTTTCAATTGTTTATAGGAAATCGTGCATACCTCTTGCAGCAGACGCTGCTCGCCTCTGTTCGACATGAGTGCAAGGCGGCGGACAAACATTCCTGCGGCGAGGCACGGCAGGACAAACAGTCATTTGCGACCGCGAAGGCACGTTCTCCGCCGGCGCAAGCTGCGAGCGAGTACAATTGCACAAGCGAAGGGGCTGCTTATGTAACAACAGGTGCGCTGCTGAGCATCGTGTAGAATTTCTTTAAAAAAGAGAGTACTTTTCGAAACAATCATCTCCGACAGCGAGTGGCGATGCTATAGTT
>Ga0210059_1004122_pt1 | contig 23407 bp, 16 predicted proteins | sample Ectturendosymbi2_FD_188042 | JGI IMG/M metagenome (GOLD analysis project Ga0210059, IMG submission 188042) | Ecteinascidia turbinata endosymbiont from Florida, USA - Sample 2 (SPAdes) (version 2) | ecosystem: Host-associated > Tunicates > Ascidians > Unclassified | place: Key West, Florida...
GTTTTGTGCGACTTGTGCGAAGTTTCCTTGTGCGACGGTTATGTGCGAAGTTTTGTGCGGCTTGTGCGACGTTTCCTCTTAGCGACGTTTCTCTTAATCTTAAGCTTTTCTGATTAAAACTCCAGCTGCCAAGACGTCTTCACACTTATTGAAAGCTGGTACTGACAGTAGAATTACGAAACCCCAAAGTTTAATACCAGAATCTAAGAGTCAAGGAACATGTAGTCGGCGGAACCTTTTCGAGGCTTTGGGTTTAATGGCGAATGGCAGTCAGGTGTCTTGACCCACAACGAAAAGAGCAAACGTTGAGTTGTTCACTCTAGTTAGAGAAACGTCAAGCTTCCAGGATTTACGCATTTTGAATCAGATTTGAAAGTTATAGCTGTTCTCACTCAACAAACGTTAAGTGATGTTGGGTCTAGACAATAAAGAAGGATTTAACCAGGTTATTGCCTATCAACTGAATTTGCATAAAGTTCGGACAAGGACTGAATAACTTCACGCACGGCTCAGTCGTTAAAGAACGATGGAAAACTGCCAATCACAAAAAGATTGCAGACTTTTTCCTCAAATTGTCTTAATTTCTTACCGTAGGGGCGCAATCATCACAGCACCATGTCTCAAGAAACAAATTCCTCGATAAACGTATGAAATAATCCTGACGTAGCTCTCAGTAAACCTGTCACCTGCACGTAGGATTGTAATCCTTAGAACCTGACTACAAGGCAAAAAAGACGTTCTATTTGGATCAAGTGTGGTAAGTTGAACAACGGTCCAATTTGCAGAATATGAATGGTCCAACACACCCCAAACTGAAAATTCAACTTCAAAGAAAATTTATGTCAAAACAGTAACATCCATGTCCTCAAAAACAATATGATAAACTGCGGGAACTGCCCCTTGAAACAGTAAAAATATCAAACAAATATAACTTTAATACTACGTATTATAAAATAGCAAAGAATATTTTCAAATTTTCACTTGGACTTCAAAAAACACGTTGAACGTGGCTACTTTTTACACAAAGAAACGTTCAGTCCGAATCATATATCAAAATGACTTCCTAACCGGATTACAAACAATAGGTGGCGGCTACAAATTTCTGCACTGTTTTATTTAGCTGAAACTAAGGGTGGTTCAACTTACCCTGCGGCTCAATGTACCTCGTTCTCTCCTACTTTTGATTTTCCCTATTTTCCAATTGCCAATATGTTTGTTGGTCACATGAATGAGATGCTGTACATAAATATACGCTTTGAACGCAAAGCGTACGAAGCAACTGAACGCGACTTTCAACATCAGACACGATTTGAACATCTCAGATCCACCCTAAGCTCGTGTGACGCTGAAACCTTGGAAAATGTAATAACCAAAATGATTCACACCATCTTACATCAATTTGACAGTGCAATTGCAAGGAACTCATTTTCACAGTGTTGCTGCATGTTGTTTGCTAGATAGTTGAAATGTTTTAGTTAAAAGATGTGAAATAGTGGCAATAATATTGGTGATTAGATTTCCAAAGAATGTATAGTGGATTGACTTGTGCTTTAATGCTTTGTGCATTCTTACTGCATGATTTTAGGCAATATTGTATTTGTGATTCAATTCACAGTGCTTGTTTGTTAAAAGTCTAATAGTTGAAATGATAGCCTGCTAACATACATCACGGATAGTAGTAAGAGATTGCAAAAAAATAGCCCCGTGAATGGACCAGGAGGTGAAAGATGCTGTTCAAACAATGAAAGTAGCCCACAAGGCATGGCTTGAGGACAAACCCGACTCTACATTGCATTGGCGATTGCGCGGTGTGCTGAAGCGCAAACGTCTTCAGTCCTCAAAATGAAAAAGTCCAAAATGAAATCTTTGGAGAATTTCCAGTATAACCTGATTTCAACTACTAGCGAGCCACAAAATGTGCATGCAAACTGTCGTTCGTTTCCGTGGCCAAAAATCGAATACTGCTATGTTCAACAAAGACCAAAATGGATTCTTACTCAGAAATGAAGAGGATAACTTTGGCAGATGTGGAGAGTATTTCAAAGATCTATAATATAAATTTACTACTGCACAAATTGACGCACAAGAGGTGCATTTTGAGGAGGAAAATGCAATCACTGCAGATAACTTCCTCCCAGCGTCTAACAATATTTAAGGCTGGGAAAGCTGCGTGTTGCGACGAAATCCGGCCAGAAATGCTTGAAACCTAAAATGGAGGAGTTATTTGCCTTACTGGTGTTTTTCAAGTAGCCTGGCGTTTAGGAAATGCAACTAACGACTGGCAAACTGAGGTGATCATGCTTATACAGAAGAAGTAACACAGACGAAAATGCAATAACAACCAAGGCATCTCGCTCCCGCACTCCACGTAAAAGTGTACCGTATGCAAAAGTGCTTGAAGAAAGTTCCGGCAAAAGAATTGAACCAAAACTGCAGGATACCCAGACCGGTTTTTGTTCTGATCCTAGAACTACAGAAAAAAATTTCACTCTCCAGGAAAACTTTGACAAATCTTGGCAGTATGCCAAGGTGCATACTCATATTTTGACGACTTCAAGAAAGCATACGATCGGGTTCCTTGTGATAAGTTTCGAGGTGTTGCGGGAGTACGGTGTTGTCAGCCTTCTGTTGCTGCCTATCAAATCATTGTGTTTATGCTCAGACGTTTGTTTCCGTGTTGGCGAATTAAATCACAACCTTTCATAGTGGCGTTGGTCTCGGACAAGCATATGTGCGGCCATCACTAGTTTCCACGATGTGTATAAACTCCGTATACAGTCACAGACGAGTCGACGAGGGTGCCACTGTTGGAAACTGCAGAATCAACCAACATTTGCTTTTCGCACAAATGGCACAGTTTCATCTTCTGAATAAGGTTTGCAATGCACACTTGATCAGTTTGCAGCTGATTGCGTTCAAGCTTGAAACAAATCAGTACCAGAAAGACCGAGATATTATGAATCTCCATCCACCCAAGCCAGTGCACGCTGCACGTAACCCGTAATAAACTGCAACAGGTCGAGAAGTTCAGGTACCTTGGGGTGAATTTCAGAAGACACGGAGTGTACATCAAGGAGATCGATACACGGATTGGTAAAGAAAAAGCAAGCTTTATCTCTCTGTTTTCAGAACACGGGAACTTGCAAATACGGCAAAGCGGTCAGTTTTTAATTCGGTCATGTATCTTGTGCAATAAATAAAAGAGTGCTGTCTCCCGTGTGCAATGGATATGGATTTTTTGTGCAGAGTTAACAGTGTGACAAATTGCGACGATGTTGGCACAAATTGTGAAATTCGTAAAACCGTGAATGTTGTGCCACGTCGCCTCCGTATATTGATATCCCAGCTACAGAAATTGGCCATGGATCAACAATTTCCCAGGACAGATTGTCCGGGCAAGTCCTGTAAGCTACACACACGGGAAAGCGACCCAGAGGTCGTCCAAAGACCAAGTGGCGTGATTACATATTCGACCATGGTTGGTCATGTCTTGGATGGGAGCGAGCGCAACTGTGAGAGATTGCTGAAAACACTGAGGTACATCGAGTTCTCTTTGCATGACTCCATCCAATTATGCTAAGTTGCAATGCTTGTTTAGTAAACCTATTTTTGCTTACTAGATATTTGAAAATTAAGTGAGACAAAAAGTTAAGTGCGTTACACCGTTGGTTTTCTTTCAGTTCTTTCGTGTCAAAGTTTGTTGTCATTCGCCCCAGTTCAAATTGGAGTTAAATTTTCCAAACCAGAAATCTCAGCTGAGTGACTGCTGTTTTAAAAGTCGAAACTCTTTAAGATGTGACAACTTACGTTACAGCAGTGACCCACACCACTGCTATGACTAAACTAAGTGGTTCTCAACCCTTGGTCCGCGGACCGGCAACGGTCCGCTTAGATTTTTTGCCGGTCCGCAAACAACCTAGATTTAAAACCGAAAATGGTTAGTGTTTATGTGGAATTCGGTAATATCTTTACAACAACATGTCGTTTGCAATTGAACAGAAGAAAAACTCTTGTGCAATTTCATAACTCTTTTGTAGGCTACTTCAGAAAGTGCAAATGGCAGTTGTTGGCAGTAAGTGGGTTATTTAAGGTTTAACTTTGGAGATTTTCAAAGACGATTATCTGAAATTTTTACCACAAACTTTATGGTACGTCACTTACAGCAGCAGTATGTTATATATGTTGCGGAAACTTGAAACAGCAGTGAACAAAGCAACAGGGAATTCGGCAGTTTTTTAACATGGACATATGCCAGTTTTTAAAAAGGGATAACTTTTAAAGTGGACGTGAAGCAAGTGCCAGTATTTCAAAATCACAACAAAGAGTAAACACAGTGTGTCCAGATATGCTGACAGAAGCCGAAGGTTGTAAAAAGCGAAAAGGAGGGTTTGTCAGTCAATATGATAAAAAAAACATTCGTAACGCCGCTTGTTATACCTCCATGTAGTAGGCAGGTGCCTCGACCTGTATGTTTAGTATGTTCCCTAATTTATCAAACGACGCAAGGAATCCTTCCGAACTTGCTCGTCACTTTCATTTGATGCCCAGTAATCTTCGAAGCAAGGCACTGGATTATTTTCAAAGACTATTCAGCAAGATAATTAGTCAAAAAAGCAACTAAAAACGATAAAAACTACTGAAAAGTCTCTACTTAAGTGCATAAGAAAGACAGACTGGGGAAACGTGTTCAGGGTGTGCATAAATGGAGTTACAAGCATGACTGGCTAGCACCTTGGTGTAGTTGAAAGATAAAATTAGCGCCGAAAAGAATGTTGTTTACCCTTTGCATAATCCATCGGGAGCATTTAGCTGCAACGAAACCACCTGCTGATTTTAAAAGCGTGCTAGATAAGGTGGTGAAAACTTTTTATGACGTTAGAAGTCCAGTCCTCAACTCCAGACTATTCAAAACACTGTGTGAAAATATGGTCTCGTACTTTGAACAGCGTGTTCATACGGAGGCAAGATGACTGACGAGAGGACGAGTTCTGTCGCGTCTTGTTGAGGTCTAGTAAGAAAAAAAAAGTTTTAAGGAAAAGGACCTCTCCATTAGTAGAGCTTCTTTTGAATGATGAAATGTGGATAAGTAAGCTTGCGATATTGGGGAAATATGTTGCCATTTGAACAAGCTTAATAAATCTCTGCAGGGTTTTTGCACAATTATCTTTGCATTGAGAAACACGACAGGCGTATTAAAAAATAAGCTGGCACATTGAGATAGCTTTGTACAGAAGGGAGATACAGAGATGTTTCTTCTTTAAACATTTGCTCACAAGTGCTGATGTTAACGCTAGAGTTATTAGACATCCTATGTAAGCATTGGAAGGAATTAGGTAACAACTTTGAATATTATTTTCCTAAACATGAGGATCCTCAAAATGGAAACCTTTAAATGAAAAATCCTATCAATGAAGATGTAAACACATTAGCGCTTAATCTCTTTGAAAAAGAAAGTCTGCTCGAAATGTGCTCTGATACTACTGTACTTTGCTGCTCAGACATAAACATGAATGACTGTCCCAATTTTGGATATCTTGTGAAAACGAATGTCTGTCTCTAAGTCACAGTGCAATAAAAATGTTAGTGATGTTTTCAAGAACTTACGCAAGAAAGCTCTTTCAGCATTAGCTCAAACCAGACGAGAAATCGTTTGGTTGCCGACGCGGAACTTCGTCTTTCTGAAACGTCATTGCGGCCATATGTATCTCGCACACTATCAATGAAACGGTAGCAACTTCCACAATTATTACTGTTGTGATTCTTTGCATAACAAGTCAGTGATGCAATTTAAGCAATCACGCATAAAATCATTTGTTCAATGACATGAATGCAATGAAACCAAACTCATTTAAACCATTTGTTCATGCGTCGTTTCTCCTAACTAACTTCGGAGTCCTAACTTCCCCCGATTAGTTCAAGAACTGATGATATCTCCTTGATGACAATATATGGAGTTGTAGATGCCGTGTTTGTTGGAAAAGTCCAAAATCCCAAGTTTGCATTTCATGGCCCCTGTCGAAGTGCAACATTTGAAACTTTACAAATTATCCGGCGGGAATCAGTTGTGGAAAACGTTTTGCCAACCCTAAATTCCGAAATAAACAAACCAAGACCAAAAAATTAGAAACGAATGATAACTATTCTTAAAGCATTTTTGTATAGACAAACTTTTTTTAAATGTATTAAGCTATTATGCAAACAAAGCCACTGACCAAAAACGCATTGAACTAGCTTTGAAATACAATTTTGATTCTATAAAAAAACAAAAAATGCAATTTTATCAAAAGTTTGAATTAATCAAATCTTGTACATCAATGAGAAAGCATTGGCATGCACTTTGAATCACTGTGAAAATTACTCTTATTTTTTGAATTACGGCCAATTTCACCATGTGCTTCGCTTTCTTTACTGCAATCGCACTCTCTATGCACTTGCTTAAACCATCGTAATTATTTCTATTTTTTGCATATACAGTAATAATCAAGTTGACACCTTTCCTTATCTTTCATCTGCAGTAGTCTGTGTAATATCGAAGCTTTATGTCAAGCATCAAAACAGTAGAATGAGTTAAATTCTGTTTTGTGACACTGGATAATCCTGGAAGTGCATTTAATGCAGATGCACTTTAGAACAAAAGTACCAAAAGATTGCCTTGGAGGCTATTTCAGTTTACGTTTCACGTGCTTCCTACCCTGCCAAATGTATGTTGTCTCTTCTATCAATTTTCAGACTTACAAGGAAAAAATCTCAAGCAAAACATTGTTGGACAAACTGAAACTGGCTGTGCATACGTAACTCATAAAATCTTTCTTATGCCATATGATAAACAATCATCTTCTGTATAAAAGTGCTTGAAACAAACTCCTTCATAGCTTCTGCAGGTTTTAAATAAAGAAGCCACATGTACTGATTCATTAATATCTTTACATGCAAATCTCTTTTTTTCAAGCATTCAGTGAATGCTATTGCAGCAGATAGTGTGTAGCACCAGGTGTGACAACAAATAATTTTGTGAACAACATGATCGATGCATTGTGTTTTGTTTTGCATTGCAGCTTGTTGCAATTCATAAAGACCAAACAAAAGCTTTTCGTTTTGATGAATACCTTCTCCAGCAGTACTTTTTCAAACAAAATTATTACAGCAAAATAACCTACACCGTAAGGAAGTGGCTGATTCAGACCAGGCGTTTGGGGATCAGTCATACAGGGGGAACCTAAAAAGACAGGAGATTTTGTTTGACAATCGTTGGTTATGTTGGGTATCACATCAAAGTAGTTACCTTTTGTAGGACAAGAAAGTGGGTATTTTTGTGAGTTAAACTACGCGACCTTTCAGGAAATCACAACAATTTAAAAAACGCCTTCTATCATTTACGCACAAAACGTTTCAAACGGGCCAAAAAGTGTGCCACCAATTTTCACAAGCTTTACAGTAAATAACAACACTGTTGGTGTCCGAAACAATGGCTTATACACATGGGCGTGGATTTTTCTAAAGTTGAAATAGTGGATTTTTTCCTGGTGGGGGCAATATTCGAAGGATTTTTTCAAGGGCAATCAACAGGGGTCAAATTTTATTTTACCAACTGGAATGTAATAGAAAAACATTGTTCTACTAAAAATTAATAGGAAAACATCACATTTCAAAATCCAGCGGGCCATGACCCCTTTTTTTCCAACGCCCATGCTTATACCTACAATAAGTACTTTAATGATATACTGCGTACATGCAGCATGCTGCGCGCTACTGTCTGATACCGTTTTAGCTATCCGTAGCGAGATCACAAAGAAAACAAAGACTGAAACATATTGCCGACCAGGTGAGAAGTAGAACGGTGGTTCTTGTACTAACAAGTGACAACTGAAGTCCCAGGGCATGGTCGAGTAAATAGGTGAATGACAATCATTTTTCCAGACAAAGCTTGTGTTGTGCAGCTACATGTAGCTGCACATGGAAAGCATATTTTTTGTTGAAGCAACAATTCCGAAAGGCATTTGCTATGACATTGCTCCCACTTCTGGTAGCTCTGTTGGCTATCGTGAAAAACAGTATCTTGTTCGCCTGACAGATGGCCTAGAAACATATTTTCTTACATATATTTAACGCCACTAACAACGATACAATTTCTATCAAGACTAATATTGCTTCACATGCTTAGCCAGTAGACCCTTGAAAGTGTCGGATTTTCCCAGCAATTGTAGCGCCAGATATTGCAGCTTATCAATTTTGGGAGGATAGCAGTTACCTTCAACAGTTCCTAAAAAAGCAAAATCTGATATTTACCCCAATTTCGTTTTTTTGACCATAATATTTGCATCATAAGCGCAAGAAAGGCAATGAAGGTCTCTAAAGACTCATATGATACGTTAGTATCCAACAAAAACTTGAGCCATAAATGTCTCGTTGCGTTGGCGCCCAGGGCGCGTTGAAGTTGGCCCAAATTGCGTAAACCTTTCCCCTTTATGACGTCATCAACAAAAAAGCAAAATCCAAATATTTGCAAATTTTCGCCCAAAACTAGATTTTCCGCATCTTTAGATCGTTTGAACAGCTCTCTAGTTCAATCGGCTGGCGAGTTGTGACTGCGCAAAATTCTACAATAAAAGTGGCGCACGCCAGACTTATAGAGTTTCAAGGATTGTTGAAGATCCTGGGTTCTTAAAACTGTTGTCGCTAAGGTTTGCACGCGGCGCGCAAGTATGACAGCGAACATTTCATTGAAAAGTTGTAAACACATTAGTTTGTATCATTCGTAAAGTTATTATCATTTCACTATAAACGCCGCAGCCGATTTTTGATGTTCGTTGTCTTCAACAAGGCCTCGATTTAATTTGCCAGCTTCCCAAACACTTTTCCATCCATTCCACCCGGATATTTGCAAAATTTTGTTGTTATGTTTTCAGTTTTCGAATTTGAGGTGAGGCGCGAGTATCAATGACTAGCGGTGAAGGGGGCGCAACTGCAAAAGTTTAAGAACCTGTAGTTGAGAGTATTTATATGTCTGTGTTTCTACCTCGATAGGCTCCAAAACAGGGCGCATTTATATGAGAGGGGCACCATAAACTGGGGCGTCACAGATGTTTGTGGGGCAGTTGTCCAAAACTGCACCCACCTGGATCCGCCACGGCCATGTGGCATCCATGACGAGCATTGCCGCCCATATGGGTCAAAACGGACGAAACAACTTTTGAGCTCCGACGATGCAGTAAGAAAATAATGCGAATCCACTGCACAATGCATCACAGACATTAATTGTCAGAGTGCGCTTTTATTCTTGCATGGACTTGCTCTTTTGTCTGTTGTGTTATCGATAACGGTGCTTATTTCTTCCTTAAACCACTTGTTAGTTGCCCCTTTGATGCTTGAGAGCATTTTATCCTCTACTAACCTGCTCCCCGTAACACGTTCTAGTGAAATCATGACCAGAACAACCTTTTCACTGTTATATGATGATAACATACTTTTACAGCTTATCAGCGTCATTTCCTTCCTTGATGAATTAACGACTGTGCGGATCATAGCGTTCCACCACATTGTAGGCAGACGGTACGTTTACACGAAAGCCAAACCCAACAAAAACACCGGTCTTTGCAAGCGGTGATTTATCAAATGAAGTCCGCTTTCGTTAAATCATCCATCAACCGTGAGTAGGGCATGGCGTTATCGTTAACATTTAACTGTTGGTGATTTGTTCGGATCTGCAGTGACTCAATAACACTTCGCCATTTCCAATTACTGGCGAAGGTCGATGGTTCATCAAATGTGACTACATATTCCGGGAACAGCTTGATGTGTGCATATTTTGGCTTGGTTGGCGCAGCACATTATAATCTTCAAAAACGTAATTACCTTAAATAAACTTGTCCTGAGTTGAACGAAAATAACAAATCCCTTTTAATTTCCACCGTTGACTCAACTTAGTCTGATTGTAGTGTGGGAAACTATAGCTTTCATAAGTGTTGTTTCAATACTTGTTTTCTTGTTTGTTTGTTTGTTTGTTTAGGCTGTATCAAATCTTGTTTCAAGATATGAATAAAGCCTTGTTTAAAATGTTGCGTTGAATTCAGTGACTTGCCTGGTTACAATCGCAAATTCACTTTCGACTACGGAATCTTTTGGCAAACATTCTTCCACTTTGGAACCTTGGAACCGTGATGGTGGTGAAGATTTGCATTTGTTGCTTTTGTGAAACTACACGCAACGTACACTAATAGCTCAAACAAAACCTAAGATGAAACAAATTTGTTCTTTTTTTCATACTCCCTTAAGGAAGATTTTTCCTCACCACTATGTTAGAGAACATCTTTCTTTTAATTTTCGTATTTGGAGGATATGTGTGTAGGAACATTTAAGACAAGTGGTAAATGTCCATTTATAAAAACTGAAACTTGCAAGAAAACAATTTTACCATTGTATTGGTTGTTTATGTTGCTTACTTTATTTCTTTCTCTTCGCTTGGGTTTTAAGATAAACGAAGTACGCCTAATTTTGTCTTAGAAAAAATTTTTGTTGCAACAGCTTTGAGCCGGCGTCAAGCTTCCAGCGATTTCGATGGAGGCTACGAGCCAAATGTATCCTCCACGATAGAACAATACATGTACGTGGACAACTGTCCGACATTTGTTCCTGACATAGAAACAGGGAACAAGCTTGTTGATGACCTTCGATCGCTACTTGCAAGGCTGGATTTTGTCTGAGAAAATGGCTGTCAAACAAAGAGGAGGGACTAGTAAGTGTGGCTGAGAGTGAACTGTTCAAGTCGCAATTGGTACATGTTTCTATTCAGGTCTGCAGGAAATAGTCCTTGGTGTTGCTTGGAATATGCAATCCGACGAGTTTTATTCGTTGAGTGAACGATTCGTTGCAGCAAGGCAGCGACCGGTGCATGAACGATTCGTTGCACCGATGCTGCGACCTCTGGGAATACGATTCGTTGCAGTGACAAAGCGACCTCTTGGTGAATGATTCTTTGCAGTGATGCTGCGACCACTTGGTGAACGATACGTTACAGTGATGCTGCAACCTGTTGGTGAACGATACGTTGCAGTGTTGCTGCGACCTCTTGGGTATACGATTGGTTGCAGTTATAATGCGACCTCTTGGTGCATGATTTGTTGCAGTGATGCTGCGACCTGTTGGTGAACGACTCGTTGCAGCGATTCTGCAACCTCTGGATATACGATTCGTTGCAGTGATAATGTAACCTCTTGATGTATGATTGGTTTTAGTGATAATGCGACCTCTTGGTGAACGATTCGTTGCAATGATGCTGCGGCTTCTGGGTGTACGATTTTCTGCAGTAATGCCAGAAGCGTTGGATGTATGATTCGTTGCAGTGACACTGCATCCTCTGTGTGTACGATTAGTTGCAGTGAAGCTGCAACTCCTGGGTTAAAAGTTGGTTGCGGCTTGATTGTGACATCTGATCGAATGGTTCATTGCGGTGAAGCCGCGACTTCTGGCCGAATGATTCGCGAGGTCCTAGCCGGTAGCAAATGGATTCTCCTTGACGACTACGAAGGCATCACGAATTTCAAAAATATGTTGTGATGGTTCTCATTGCGTTGCATGTGTTTATTCTCGTGTTTTTCGTTGCCCCTATGATTATTCGACGCGAGTCAGGAAAAAATTTTTCCAAGTGTGAAACTGCACGTGGTCGTTACAATTTGGGAGGAATGTTGAACTTTTAGAGCCTCTTGCAGATTTTTTTCGTCTCTGCTTATTACGTCACAAATGTTGTGAAACTTTATCTTGAAAACTCCTGGCCTCAACCTTTTTCCAGCCGTATGATGAGGCGCAGAGCTCCCATTGCTGTTTTTTCACCCAGTTCTGTTTTTATCGAGTCCATCTGGGTGTCTAGGTATGATTACGACAAATTCTGTTATATCTGTTTTTTTCAAAGATAAACATTTGGCAATTATTTACAGTAAATCAAATATAATAAACATATCTTCCTGTCAATAGAGCGCTGGCATGCGATCATCAGATGATAAAAGTACTTATTTTGGTGAAACAAAGAGTCTTCAGTCAGTTTCACACCCTCACACCAGTATCAATATCATTATTAATAACAGTACAGTACCGCAGGTTCCTTACCATCCAGTACAGTCAGCCATGCAGTTGCGCGTACACCAAGGCAACATGAACAAAATAATAAACGGTTACATAAACAAGTGAAAGATTTGCATTTGGGAGTACAGTTATTATCCCAGACGTCAGCTAAAGAAAAGCAATGCTTTCGAGTGCTAAGAAACACCACCTCCCTCGCTTTCGTGTGTTATGATAAAGGTTTTTGCGTTCTTGTGCAGCGTTGATGGGCACTGATGTGATTCGGATCGTAATTCTGAGACAACCACTGATTTAAAAATATTTTACTTCAAGTCTTCTTAAGTGGGTAAAGAAAAAACGTAAACTGAAACCCAGTGACGCAAAACAATCAAAATATTTTCACAGTTTAAAAGGAAAAAATGAAACATACTTGGGTCTTGCGAGAAAGTCTGCTTAACACTAGATTTAGGAAAGTGTCGTTTTGCCACCAAGTGAATTTTTAATAAAGTTTTTACAAAATCTCCACATCCTGTGAGTTTGATATTCATAGATTTTTCCTAAAACAAATACTTTTCAAAAATATGGTCGGTGCGATTCTGTTTCATATTCGTGACAGTTATACGATCACTTTTCTTTTTGCACCCCGCCATTTACCAAGGTGTCGTTTTGGAGACCCAATGCTTGGAGATAGTCAAAGCCAATTATTAGTTTCTCTTTGCGCTTTTTTTCCCACACCAACAAGTCGAATGTTTCATGGGACAACTGAGATGTTTGCAATCTGCTGGCAAACGCGCTGTTTTGTTTGAACTTCAGTGTTGTTTGTCAGGTTTTACTGCATATATACGGAGATACCGTTGTACAGTTACGTAGGTAGTGGGCGTTGACACAGTGCATTTAGTGAAGTTATTTATAATTGCTGAACTTGTTTGGTTGTTTTTCCGTCATGTCACACACGCGAACGACAGCGGAAGATTTTGCTAATATGTCCCTTGACCGGTGTACGGATAGCGAGATATCATGTGAAGACGAACAGAAACATGAATCAAGTGAAGATGTAGTCGTACCTGCTATTGTCAGTCCACACCAGCTGAGTAGAAGTTCTGACGAAGAAGACAGCAGTAATGAAGTTGATGCATGCACAAGAATATCTCATGGTGTCTTGGCTGCAAGCTCTATTGTATATGACAGAAACAGGACAACATGAAAACATTCTTCATTGTCACTGGTAGTAAGAACCTCGAGACAAAACAGTTTCACCGCCACCACCACTGTACCTACACGAATCTCTAAAAATATAGGTAGCCGACTACCGTACTTACAATGCATGGAAACACTTCACGCCAGAATTAATTCTTCGCTCAGTTGTCAAATACATCAACGAAGAATTTTACAGAGAAGGAGAGAATGACTTTGACTTGAACATGTGTGAGCTAGAGTCGTTCGTTGCTCTTCAGTATGTCAGAGGATTCACCTTCTTCGTTTTCTTTACAAGGAAACTTACCGACATTCTGATATTTTCAGAAAATATGTCGCATGTTAGATCTACTGCTATCCTAAAATATTTGAGTTTTCTAGGCCAGAAGCAAACCGATTCACAGCAGTACGGGTTGTTTCCTAGACATTAGCATCCATGTATGAGTGAAAATATAGGTTTAATTTTTCGTTGACAGTGGACAAGCAGTTAATGCTTCTAAAGTCACGTTGTCCTTTCGTTGGATTTATGCCAAAGAACCCCGATAAATACGGCATCAAGGAAAAGAGTTGTTTCAAAAGTCGACCGGCAAAATATTTAAGAGACGGAAATTACATTCTTCAACTAAAACACGATGTGCGCGTGGAAAAAGTTTCCCTTGAAAATGTTGAGGCCAATCTCTCATCCGTCAAATGAGATTTCCCTCGAAAACATAGAAAATGTCATAGAAAAAGATGCAACAAGGTGTATGTGTATCACTTGCAAGAAACCAACATGTGGCACATGTTCTGCTGGCATTTCAAAAATAACTTACGTAAAAGGCATAGGGTGCTCAAACCCCATGTTTGAAGAACTTATATTTGGAAAACAGGAAAAAAGTTTTGCAATTTTATTTTCAAATTTCAGTAAATGTGCTTCATGTTGATAGTATCGCTGTGATTTAGATTACTGTGCCAAGACTTTTTTCACTATTAGCAACTATTTACATTACAATTATGTATTGTCTTTCAAAAGGGATGCCGCATTTACATTACAATTATGTAAATAGCTGCGTCTGTCTCACAACATCACGTTGACTATATTCAACTTGTTGATCAGCGGTCAGAGATTGTCATATGTCCGATAATTTGAAAAATTGCAATACATTTTGTGTCAACTCCAATAACATAAAAGCACAGCTAGTGTGGTATCACATTTGCAAAATTTAGTAAATTCGACATTGCTTGCACTTTACGCTTCTGTAAATGAATCGGTGTCGTTTTCGACAACTCGGTGAAAAGTGGGATAGAAAAATGTTGGTAAACCTACTGCTATGAGTGTTCAACACTTATCAGTAGCCTATAGCTTACTCTGCTCAGGCTTATTTTAAAATAAACAAGGTTGGTATAATTTGCCCACCTTGGCAGAATTTTTCTCACCACAATCAAAGCTTACGCCAACGTTTTAGGTCATAGGGCACGTGTTTGAACAACTCGGAATCTACTACCAACTTCTAATGATCGTAAAAAGGAAAGTTGTTTCATGACGGAAAAATTTTCTTATTTCAAAACCAAACACATTTCCCTCCACAAACGACGCGGGTAGTATGGTTCCAAACGGCTCGAAAAATACACGAAAACACCCGATTGTCCGCCAGTGACCTTTATCGGTGGTCTGCGCCAACCCATAGCGTGACGTGTTCGAAGCCGAGGAAACTACATGCAAAAAAGGTAAATTTCCATATTTTCCCGATTGTTAGCCGCCCTTGATTGAAAGCGCCACGAAATTGTGTCAAAAAGTAATTTAAGCCGCCCTTGATTGTATGCCGCACTTGAACATAAGTTACCTAAGCCTGTGACATGCATTCGCGTGCTGGTGCGTTTCGCGTTAATTGGCAATCCTGGTAATAATGCTTACAACACAACTGCCTTCTGTTCATCATAATCCCTCCTGTTAGTGATGTGCACGTGATGCTGAAGAGAATGCAATGCGAAAAGAGAGTTTGGTCGACAAAACGTAGTCAAAGAAAGACTGAACGTCATCTGTACCTTTCGTTAAGGTAAAGAAATAAAAGTTGCAAGTGGCTCTTGATTATAAACCCCACATGAAATAATGAACAAAAGACTTTATAAACCGCGTCTTACAATCGAATAACTACGGTAGCTAGAGACATGAAAATTTATTTCTTTTTTTGATATTTTTGTGAATGCGTGCCAACAAGTTGTGTTTGGGCCGGCCCAAACTCGACAAATTCCTTTACATTAATACCTGACAATCTGCAGCACAAAATCGATCAATAGAAGGAGAAACAAAGTTATTTCAAGCATGTAGTAGCGGCAAAACTTGTTTTTGGTTTAATGTCTCTCTCTCTCTTTGTCCATCGGTTCGACGATGACGCTGCTCAACACGTTTCCTTGCGTCGGCGCATGTGGCTCCATAGTCCAAAGGCTGAGGAGCAAACACAACCACATACTGTACAGGCGGATCCCTGCTGCGTTGTCGTTGGGGGTGGTTGCTTGTGCTGTTGGTATATACGCATACGCTTTGCTACTACCACATCAATATGTTGCTGTTCAAATGTTGCCAGCACCTTGTCGCAAACTGCACGCTATCCTCTCTGTACCCGGCAAATTTCTCAAGTCTGTCGAAAGGGATCCCGCATTTACTTAAGGACGACTTAATGTGATCCTCAAAAACGCTTCTTTTGACCCCTACCGAACATTGGCCGCAGGAGAGTTCACTATAAAATAGGCGGCGGGGACGTCTGTCTCCAGGCATGCTTATCACATGGTCAAGTCACCTCAGTTGTCTTCTGAGGAGTATCATCTCGAGGCTGTTGTGCCTGCTCTGCGGCAAATCTCAACATGATGTATTTTGACCCACCAATGCACGTGCAGAATCGTTTGAAGACGCCGAATGTGAAAGGCCTCGAGAGCTCTGATGTGACGACAGTACGGTGTCCATCCCTCACATGCATAGAGCAGTTTCGAGACGCAGATAGCGTTGTAAACGGCCATCTTGTTGCGTGTGGAAAGGTCATGGTTCGTAAAAACTCGCTTGGACAGCCTCCCGAAGAAAGCGGACGCTAGGTTAACACGATGTTGAATCTCCGCAGTGAGATCACATGTGGAGGTAATAATACTTCCCAGGTACGTGAACTGTTCAGTGAGGCCATGTTGGTCCCCGCTGACGTAAAAAGTTGGGGGGGCGACGAATCTGAGGGGAGGTAAAGTACTTCCACTGAGAAAGCTCTCAGTGCACTATTCAGCTGCTTGAATTGCTTCATCATCAAACGCCTTTCAAGTTTGAAAAAGTATGATAAAAAATCATTTTTAAGAAATGTGAAGCTTTATTCATAAATGCATACAGTTACTAACCAAAGCAGCTAGCACACTCTTTATTTATAAAGCAAATTAGTTCATCATTGTGATATCTCTCTTTGAAGATGTTGTGAAACCTCCGGTGCTCAATGTGCTACTCAGAAACTGACACTGACTTTGCCCCCGCAGCTCATTTAAAATCGTTCTTATGCTATCTAAACAAACAGTCATGCAAATTTACGCATCCTTTGTCATAACTGCTTGAAAAACACTCCTGCATGGCTTCTGCAGAATTCAAATGAAGAAGCTGCATGTACGGATTCTTCCATATCTTTTAATACAAATCTATTTTTCAAGCTTTCAGTGATTGCTATCGCGGACTGTAGAGTACAGCAAATGGTGTGACAACAAATAAACTGCCTGATGGATGCATTTTGTTTTGGCATGCACTAAAATGTTTTGCAATTCACAAAGACAAAAATGAAACTTATCGGTTTGATTAACGTTTCCCCAGACATAAATTTCTAAATAAAATTTTTAGGACAAAAGAAGGATTATCATATGGCACCAGTGACGAATAATTAACCGCTGCTGTTCAATGAGACAAAACGGACGAAATGACTGCTGAGCGTAGACGATGCAGTAAGAAAATAATGCGAAAAGACTGGACAATGCAATGCAGTCATTCATTTCCGATTTTTTTAAATTCCTGCATATATACACCATTTCTCTCTGTTGTGTTAGGGTGAAAACAGTGCCTATTTGATGCCTGAGAATATTTTATCCTCTACATCGTGCTCACCGTCAAACGTTCTAGTAAAATCCTGGCGTGAGACATCCTTTCACTGTTACATGACGATACGTTGCTTATACAACAAAAAGCGTAGTTCTCTTCCTTGGTGAATTAATGACTGTACATCTAAAAGCCCTCCACCACATACCAAACAGACGGAACGTTTACATGCCAGCAAAAAACCAGGAAAAACGCCGGTCATCAACATTGTAAGCAGTGAATTAGGGAACGAAGTCCATTTTGGTTATATCATTCACGAAACATGAGTAAAGGCATGGCGCTAGCGTCAGCATTTAACTGTTGGTGATTTGTTCGGATCTGCAGTGACTCAGTAACACTTCGCCGTTTCCAGTTAATAGGCGAAGGTTAGTGGTTCATCAAATATGACTACATTTTCCGGGAAATGCATGATGTGTGCCAGGGACCGAGTTTAAGGGGGGACGTGGACATGTATCCACAAACTTTTGGACAGAGGGGACATAATATCTGATGGCCCCCCTAATAGTTTCTGATAAAAAATAATGTAGTTGTGCAAATTTTCCTGTAAGAAACGTTTCCCCGCACAAAGCCAAGGAAAACATAGGTAAAATGAACATTATCACTGAACTTTATGTAGACACCGTATGCATATATACCATGTAAATTGAATTGCCATGATTGTCGATAATCAGTGGCGTAATTGATGGGGGCAGAGGGGCAAGCCGCCCCTCCTGGCAAGTTAAATGTAAAAACTGTCTCCCCTTTAGATGACATTTTGATATTTAGCATTCACTTAGTTTTCAGTAGGTTGATATTTTTTGCGTTTTTCGGGGTGTTGTGACTGTTAGCTACTATAGACATTCACTACATCCGGATTCAATATCATTTCCTAACTATTTTCTGAGTGTTGGCTAGTTGCCACTATGCGGTGACCAGTGGGCCCCCTTCAGTTAAGTTTCGCTCCACCTGGCTCAAACCACTACTTACGCTACTGTTGATAATGGTGTTGGTTAATTTGAATTACCGAATCGGTGTGCACACAAAGTCCGCTCAATTACGAATTCCTGCGCTGGTCTGTAGCTTGCAATCAGAATGAGGTTGCCGCCAGGTGCGTAGCCAAGGGAGGGCAACGGGTGCATTGTGCACCCGAAATTCCAAAGTTTTCAGGTTAATAAAATATTTGAAGTATAAGCCAAAAAAATACTTCAGGGCAAATCAACGAAAGTCAGTTACGAAATATCACTTATTTGGGGCACTTTGCACGGAACACTTTGACAATTTTGTGTTTAGCGCAACATGGCTACCGCAGTTGTTGCAACAAACAGCATTCTTTCAGGCTTTTTCTGATGGGCAAATGTAGCATCTTCGTCGTTTCCGTACTTTGGCGTTTTCTGTCTCACTGGTATGCTGCCGAACCACCTGACATCTACAGGATTGCAAGACAAGTTTTGTTTCTCAGTGGACACTTGCAGCGGCTGACTACAGCGGTGCCAAAAATCTATCTTCTGAATGACCTGCCACTTGCGTTTGAGAACGAATCTCCTTATAACTGCCGTAACGTCTATGATCATGTTCCCGAACCACGAAACGAGCGAGTGAATTGCACTGCTGCTTAGATGTGTGCTTTGCGTTGCTAACATTGGAATTTGTTTGCCACTTCGGAATGAGTTCAACCGTAATAAGACAAGGCCTAGTCCACCGTAATAGAAACAAGCAAATAATTTGTTAATGTTTGTTGAAATCTGCAAGAAAAATATGTGCACGGAGATTACTTTGTTAAAGCTTGCCGCAAGGCTAAAGTTTGTTTAATGTCTTCGATCCGTTGAGAGAATCCCTGCCACTACTGTTTTCCGCAAATGTTTACATTTACTGAAAGAACTATGAGACAGGAAAGGAAGAATTGACGAACTGTCCCACGATCAAAGAAGTTGTGTTTGGAACAAGGAATAACTAAAAATTAGCTTCATTGCACGCTTCCAATGTACGTTGGAAGGCTCGGCCTTTCTCGATTTTTCGTGAACTGTTACCCTTTGTTTATCGCGTGGCTTCTCTCTGGCATTCGTCATTGTGCACATGTGTTATCTCCAGAGGAAAAGTGTCTTTGTTAGACCGCTGCCAAACGCAGATTTTCTTAGCAGTGACTGGTTTATGAGGCTCTGAGAAGGTCAGCCTTTTAGCTTCGAAAAATTTTTAGTAATGTCGTTGTAACTAGCCACAGTTCATGTGTTTTTCTTTACTTGTTTTAAAGTGCCAACATTTCGCCTGTGAGATTTGTCTTACATTTACAGGACTGATAATGCGTTGGAAAACGCGAAACTAGTTTCCACGTCAATAAATTGTGACTGATTTACTTGCCGTCATCTTGGTGACCTTTAACTATGAAAAATAGACACGCTTGCAAGTTTTAATCGTCGCAGAAGAATGAAAGCAGAAAGAAGGCAGATTCCTCAGAAGCTTGCCGCAAGGCTAAAGTTGGCTTACTGCGTTAAGGAAGTTGCATTTTTGCGCACATTTGGATAAAATACAAAGTGCTCTTGTTTGCTATGGACAAGAAGACCACATGACGCGAAAGTTATGATCAACACATCAAAACCACCCTGCCGATATGAAACCAACTGGACAAATAAAGGTCTATCGCATTAATAGCTCCAACCTTACTTTAAAATGCGAAGCTCTTTAAAAAAGTTGTATAACCTAGAACGTTGCATAAACCCGATATCATTAACAATTATATATTAAACCAAAAAATTTTACATGAAGTTGAAAAATTGTGAGAAAATTTTGCATAATACATCATTACCAAACGCCTGTATGCTCAGGATAAAAGCAACCTATCAGGCCGCAAGAAATATCGGTTGTAGAAACAAAACACCTCAGCAAAAAGCGCAGGCGGAACGGCTTGAACCAGTGTGTGTAAAAGCGCTCGATAGAGGTTCGGGAAACTGGATGTAGTATCATGAAGTGGGAAACGTTCCTTTTGTATAATGTCTTTGCAATGTGGAAGTCATTTCGCGCGCTCCACATAAACCTTGTCATTCGACTTCCAGCACCACAAGTAACCGCCCCAGCAATAAGATTTCACTCTGTCGCCTTGCCCTCACCAGAAAAATACGGCTTGATTATCTCGATCCGCCACAGATTGGAAACACGGTGTTGCCAGTTTGAACCCAACATTTGCATTGATCATCGTAACAGCCTATGTGCGGGGGACCCGGATCTAAACTGGGAAACGACTCAGCTGCCAGATTACAGCAGCATGGAAGAACAACTTCGCTCACAGTGGTTCTTCATCCCAACGCGTACTGGCGTTTAAACCGGCGTTTTTAAACAGAACTTAGGTTTGATGGCCTGATATTTTTTGATGCTTCAAAAACCAAAAAGTGCACGCATGAACACTGGCGAGATAAGCTCCACTGGACAAACGTGACGTTTCATCGGATTAGTTACAACCTGACAAAGAATCCCGATTCCGACCTGCTCATACACACCCTTGAGAAAACGCAGTTTATGTCGTCTCGACAAATGTCCATTTCACAAATATGAAAGCAATATTTCATAAAAAAAAAGTTTTTGCATAAACGTGCGAAATCTTGGAAGTATATTTTCCCAAAGAACTTTCAAAAGTTTCCAAAGCAAGTGTTAGCATCACGATGCCAGTAAAGGTTGAAGGAAAACCCACCCTATCCGCACTCTCTTCCCTCTCATATAGAAAATGGCTTTCGAAAACCCATTCTATTGCCACTTGTCCTAATACTGACTGACAAATTCTGATCTATTTGAAAGGATTCACAGCCAATTACAACCTTGGTCATCAAGTTTACTGCCTAACAAGTACGGTTTATCATAATGTAGTTGTGTCAATCTGATTCATTTTCGTTAATGCACATTGTACACATAAATTCCGACTTTGTGTTGGAAGCACAAGTTTAATATTTAATGGACGTAGGATTATTTCATTACCTGAAGCGCAGAAGAATTTACAAGTAGGACAACTTAGCGAAAGTTTGATAATGAGGATAAGACGCAACGTTGTGGCAAATGTCTCTTGAGTCGAACAGTCAGACCAGTTCTGTTATGCTTGCCAACCAACGCGAGTGGTTGTAAACAAGCATTGATAAATTTTCCGATATAGTAAATCAAGCAATTGCTTCGAGCACGCTTGGCACCTGTTAACGCACCTCAATTATTATGCTTGCATTAACCGCTTTCCACGATTTTCATTTCAATCGAATCCCAGGTTGGTTGAAGGAGTGGAACGGAAATTGAGTAATATAAATGGATCTCTACTAGATTTTATAAAATTATTTGATAACACATTTAATAGGCATTTTAAAAATATAACTCATGGTTACACATACAAGAAACAGTAGGTTGAAAAGTATTTTAATAAAGCAGTAAATACTAAAAGAGATGTAAACTTTCAACTAAGTGTTTGCACGCACGGTGTAATAAAGTGGTATTGTCAACGGAGACTGCGTTTTTTCGCTCAATCTACGTTTCTGGAAATGTGGAATCAGTTAATTTTGGAGTTCGAGGGTAACTGCCACTGTTTATTATCGGGTTGTCAGCCAAAGCAACAAACAGCAGTGACAACAAAAATTGCTTTGGGTCAAAATGGCCAAACCAGCAAATGCCTACTGAACACAGAAAAAGCTGTGAGAAAATATTTGACATATACTGAACAATGTGCTGTATTTGCAATTTGCATACGTGCAATAATGAGTTTTCTCTGCAATTCTTCTACTGTATAAGAAGACCCTTGTCTGTTGCGATATTGTTAACAACGCGCTTATAATTACGAAACTGGCTACTTCCTTAATCTCTGTTTGCACTTATGTTAATGCTTGAAGTCTTTTGTCTTCTTCTAACGTACTAACCTTCAAACGTTCCAGTGATTTAGTGTTATGAGTTATTCTCCTACCGTCTTACAAAACGCTGAGTTACTTCCAGAGCTAAAACCGTCATTTCCTTCCTTGTTGTAGCCTACTCATGTTGTGATGGGTTAATCACGAAAGACAGTTAGAAATCCGTTATGAAGTTATAGGAGCTTTACATGAAGGTGAAGCTCCGAAATTATCTTTCATATTAATTTTGATGTCTTCGATTAAACTTTTAATACGTTCGCACTCAACTCAAAATGCGGCAAATGTCCTTTCCTTTTCTTCAAGTTTAGAAATTTTTTTGGATATAATCAAACATATCCTATTACAAAGTTCTTTTGAGGAGATTCAAATATTTTCTAAAATACGTTTGAAATTTGTTTTTTCGAGTAGGTACTCCCCATGAAAAGTAGGTACAGTATATGCAAGGAATCGATCAGCAAAATTTTAATAGGAAATTGATTTCCCGTAATAATGCGCATTTTCAGTCCTTAAAGCTGCAAGCAATGCTTACTGGTAAAACGCGAAAAGGTTAAATAAAGAGCAGAGAATGCAAACGCCCTGAAGACTAAAATGAATAAATCAGAACACAAGCTGCGACAATTTAAAACTGGAAAAAACGTCTTTCCCAAGAAATTGATTTCATTGGAACACCCAAATTAACTGACGCCAGTGGTCGAGCAACTCAACAGACCATTAATGCCTGAAACAACACGCCGTTATGGCTAACAACGTTGGTAGAAGGCGAGTTTGCATTCGTAACGATGGCAACCAGTCTCTATAGGGCGCCTTTGAACGTTGTGACTAGAGTAAACAAAAATAATAGCACATTGGCTGGTGAAAAAGATCAAAACACGTTAAAGAACAGCACAAAAATAGCAAGAGTCATTTTACACGGGGAGAATCATGTCCTGAATGTAACTTTGCACATCACGTTGGTGACAACATTCATCTTCCCAGATATCCAGAGAGTGAAATCTTGGTTATTCAACAAAAGTAACAGTGTATCCTTCATGTGATGGTGGTATATTTACTACAGTATGCTTGCAAAAGAGACGCCTCACTCCATTGTCATAGCTTGTAGGACAACCAAAACCTGTTTTTGGATCAATCGTGGGCATTGTTTGAAAAGAGAGTTCCTGGCATTTATCAAAAATAGAAGTGTTTGGAAATTAAATCACAGGATTTTTTTGCAATAGCCAAATCTGGACAT
>Ga0210059_1004123_pt1 | contig 23406 bp, 14 predicted proteins | sample Ectturendosymbi2_FD_188042 | JGI IMG/M metagenome (GOLD analysis project Ga0210059, IMG submission 188042) | Ecteinascidia turbinata endosymbiont from Florida, USA - Sample 2 (SPAdes) (version 2) | ecosystem: Host-associated > Tunicates > Ascidians > Unclassified | place: Key West, Florida...
GCGTCACAATACCTGCAACTACCAAGGAAATGTAAAACATCATCAAACGTAACAATTCTACTTTCGTTTTACTTGCCGGCAAAACTTGTCCTCTTTTTGGGTGCTGAAAATATGGTAGGCCTACTGTCACATGATGAACCAGCCAATGAAAGACGAGAATGACATTTACTAACGTGATACGGCGCAGTACAAGGTGTCGACCTCAGACAGAAAATAAATTCACTTGAATCAGTTTTCATTTGACTACCGCCGGAGTAGCAGCAAGTTAAGCAGTGGGCGTACGAAGCTTAACAAGCTGAAATAGCTAGTCCATGTAGGTTTATCATTGGACTAGACCTCCCAAAAGAGATTTATGGCCTAGTAGCTTGTATGCCTCTACCATATGATAATTCGGGTTGCTCTCTCCTTCATGAAAGCATTGAACTCGTGTTAAACCCCTGTTGATGGCTGTGACGTTTGTCACGTGGTTTAACCCATGTTACTCACATTAACCCCTGTTGTTTTGAAATAGTTTCTGACGTATTTGAGATTAATAGCGCAGTGCTTAAAGTTATATTAATAAAACCATGAGCGAATACGAATCCGTCTGATGTTAAAACTGAGCGCAAAGTCGAACGATTAAGGGCGGGTCTGAATTTCTTCATTGTAAATTTGGGCGCGCCTAGGGCATGTTCCTGTTAAGTCAACCAGTGCTCTCGAGGAAATGTCCTAAATAGCAGACTTGAATGCTACATTGCCCATCAGAGGCTCAGAGATTTTGTTAAAATGACTCTGTCTCGAGTCATTGATTATGACTTGAGTCGAGTCATTCTGGGATAAAATCTCTCAGTTACATCTTCTGTTGAAGATCGTCTTGAAGCAAAGGTTAAGGGTCGCACTTGTAAATTGAAAGTTAAATTGTCGATGATAAGTGATAGAACTTCAAGCTATTGGAAAGGGAAGTGATGAGGTGGCCTGGAGATGGCGCCACATGTAAATTCAGTAAACCTCTGTTATCAGGATTTGATTTGACTGACGATTTCATCCGGTTTAGGCGATGATCCGGATTATTTTTAGTCTGACTTCGTCTAAATACTGAGATATCGGTGAAAATCACATTTACGACCGATCTGTGGGATTTCGCAATAGCGAAACGAAATCATTGATGTATTTACAATGGTACTTCAGACACAAATTTTCAGTCCAAATCCGCTCCGGGTCTGGTACCAACATGAAACAAGCAATCCGACTCTTGTTTTACTCCGTTTCCATTTGTAATACAGGATTGGGGCTGGACTCAACAAAGCAGAGTCCGCACACCGCTACAGGTTACCATTGGTATTTGACTCGCTGGTCATTGAAAAAAGTGCCATGGTAACAACAATGTTTCCACAGTTTGCGCAGGCAATGTGGTGGTAACTGGTTAGAGATGTTCTAAGAGAATGGAAAATGTATAGATAGTTTGCCAAGTGCTTTAATGATTTTGCGTGCTGAAAGAAATAACCTTATAATTTCATTTTAATGGAAGCGAAAGGTGGTGGTCAAGAGTGGTACTACCATGCTCCATCTCCGCGAAAAACTGCAGAAAAGCAACCGGTTCCACCAGCATCCCAAATACCTGGGCTGGCTGCTCTTGACGCACAGGACGTAGAAGCTATGCAAAGAGAAACTGGAACCAAGTAAATGTTTTCTGACACCATGTTTTTCATGCAAATTGTATTTTTTCAGGCAGAGGCTTAGGCTGCAAAAACGCCTGTGTAGCTCTTCACATTTTTGAAACCTTATTGAACAGCCACGTGTAACGTGACAGTAACGCACGACTAAAGTGCAGAAGGCTTGGTAGAAACGTACTTAACGTGAAAGGTAAACTCTAACCGCAACGCTAACCTTGATGCTAACCCTAATGCTAACCTTAACTGCAAAACCTAACCACTAAAAACCTAAACTTTGGAAACTTTTGAAAAAAGTAAAGAAAAAGTGGTCCCATGAATTGAAACGTATAACCACTACTACCAAAACAAAAGTCGCCAAGGTGAGAGCCGAACCGAAAATCATTGGTTGCTGTCAAAAATGGTCACGTGATGAGGACAATACACTTGGATAAGTACATCATCCTTGTCAGATGATGTAAAACCCTAAACTCTAAAGCTAAACATAAAACCTAAACTGTAAATGTAACCTTCAACTATAAACCTAAACCCTAAAGCAATACCATAAACCAAAACCTTTAACCTTAACCCTAAACTCAAAACCGAAAAAGTGACAAGAAAATTTTTAAAAAAGTACATTAAAAGCACTACCATGTTAAAAAGCAAAAGCAGCAATGGTGAGCACCGAACTGACAAGAACTCGCACAGCAGCCATAGACACATCCCTTGGCTACATTCAGCATGCTACTATTGTCATGAACTTAGTGTTACATCTGGAGAAAGGTTGATGTGGCTCCACACGGGTTTGAACAGCATAATCTATCCAGCAGAGCTTTTGCCACTCTCGGCAAAATAAACACTGCCTTGATTTTTTTATGGGCAGTCGTCATTTTAGCGTAGGTGTATGCGGACCTTCCAAGGTTTTCTAAATTTCTGTTGAATTATTAAGACAAGAGCTTTGTCTTTGTCAGTTTCACAGACCTACTGTAGATAAAAACAAGGTATGTTGCTCTCTATGTATACACTATTTTCAGACTCTTCTCAATTAAAAAATGAAGGCAGTGTCTACATGACTGTATCTGTTTTTCACTTTGGAAATACTTAAAAAACGTATCAAGCAAAATTGCTGACCTCTGCGAAATATCTGACCAATTCTTGTATGTCAGTTGATTCTCGAAGTAAAGGATTAAACTGGTGATCAATTTTATTGTAACCTTAAGCCTTAATCCTATACACCCTAACTTCAAATCCTGAACCCTAGCCCTAAACGTTTTGTCATTGTATTTATGGTTATTAAAGCCACACAACAACAGAAACAGAACAATGAACACAAATGTAGCAAAAGGAAAGGCACACAAAAGTTGAATCATACACACAGCATTCATTTTCATAACACAAATGATGGTAGGCAAGCACTGCATGAGGAGCTGAGAGATATATAGATGAATAAGTGAGTCATGCACATAGATGAAAGAAGTGAGTAACATTGGAGGTTATAAAGCAGAAAGCCATGCAGCAGCCATGACAATACAAATCACAGACATGCAGCAGAACCAAAAAACAATTTTTTATCACACAGATCATTAAAAACCAACACAGTTACCCACTGACCATTATGGAATACCACAGTCACAAGTCTGTCCCGCAGGGCATAATGTACACCTGAATGAAATAGAAGAGATTACAAAATGTTTAACAGTAAAAAGCAGTCCAATAAGTGTTGGGCACATGAAAAATAAAACACAGTTAATGAGGGAAGTGTAGTGTATGGGTCCAGGAACAAAAATGATGACAATTCATTCATATTGCCATGACATATCCCACCTATCACTAAAGTTATTTCAGAATCTTTACATCAACTTAATTCTCCATAATTTAGCATTAACAAATAATTGAAATTAGACTGAAGTCAATGTCCATGAGATCTTGGGGTTGAACATCACGCTGTTTGCCTCATATTGCAGCAAGGGTGCTCCTTAATAGTGCAAATATGAGCTTTGTTCTAGTGCAATCCATAACCCTAAATCTAAATCTGTGTCTGGTTGTTGAAACATTCAACAAAGTACATTAAAAGCACTTCTAAAAAAGATTGTGAAAACATACAAACTAATCTTATAACATCAAAGGTGGAAAAAACATGATGAGAGCCAAACTGATGAGCCCTTGCATAGCAGGAATAAAAACTTCTAGCTGGACCACATTCACTTTACTGCTATGGTCATTAACTCAGCTTTATGTGTTTTATGACCAGTTAAACTAATGAGCATTCACATTCAAATAAAGAAATGCAGCACATTTTCCAGTAGGCAATGTTGTATGTTAGGTACACACATTTGAAACAAGACTGTTTGCTGACGGATAGAGAATATACAATCAGAGTTAAGTACTGTAATAGGCATAAAGTGATTTTACTGCAAGTGTTATCGAGCACTGATCAAAGATAGTCTATTTGCAGCTTAGCAGAAAAAAAACTCTTTTATCAGTTCTATCCACCAGTAAGATAAGAATCACTTAACCAAGGTTGAGCAATGAGCTTGCTCAACAAATATCTTGCTCAAATAGCTCAGATAAACTTTGTTGCATTAAAAATGTACATTGTATGAAAAAACGCAACCAATATTTAAAAAATCAAACCTTGCTGTGTATCCTAGAAAATATCTGAAACTTCTTAACACTTTTACTGCCAGGCAGCTATCTAGCCAATAACCACAGTGTGTCAAGCAGTGTTTGGCATTTTTCTGTGCTTGCTTACAGTATTTATTTAAAGATGACAGATGTGAGGAGCTTACCAACAAGCACACAACGTTTTTAATAGTTTGCCTTAGTTTGGTAACCTGGGTTTGCTGCTGACCCCATTCTTGAGACAGTTTTAGTGAATCACCAAAATGGCATACACAACCTTACCTACTTTTCTGTGCTAAGTTTTAAAATGATTCTTGCACCAGAGACCACGTGCAATCATTGACAGCCATGAGAATTGGGTCTAGAGACTTGATACATCAAAATATGTTTTCACCATGAGGAATAGCCTGCCTCTGCCACCCTATGCCTAAAATGTTTTAGCACATGTTGTTTAATGTAGCATTATGTCCTGTACATAGCACTCAAGCACACTGTCACTGGTCCTGATTTTTTACCAATTTACCTTCTGAATTCAGAATTTTAGTTCCAGATACATCAGAGTGCAGCATCTCATGCAGTGTTGTTGATTAGTGACAAGTTTGTGATTGTGCTTCACCCATTGGCATCATGAAACATGCAACCACTCTGTAAAATATTACTTCATCACTTGGGCAATTTAAGTAAAAAAAAACAGCTGTAAATAGCTTTTTAACTGCAAGTTGCATGATTTCATGAAATCTGTATAGCCTAGCAGGTGATAAGCTGTGGTTTGTTTTTTGTTGATCGACAGTCTTTGCTCAATGAGCTTTCAAGTTTGCAGATAAAATGTGCTGGTATAATGTTTTATTGCTATATGTTAACAAAAATTTCTTAACCAATACATTCATAGATGTATGATATTGTGAGAATAGCCTTTTCTTTTATTTGCATCTATTTTTAGTTTACCATTGTGCTACACAACATCCTATGTTTAAACTAGTTGCACCTGTGACATAATAACACCTCGGAAACCAAACAAATCTATTCACAAAGTATACGTAGTATGCTTGTTAGATGCAAACCATTCATTTTTGATGTCCTTAAACCTTTTTTAATTGTTTTTGTGTTGGGTATTTCAAACACATTGCTGTTGAATTCAGAAGTATTTCATCATAATTTATTAGAAACACTGTCGAGATTAGTGGTGCAGAAGGTTTCATATGTGAGCGGGCAGGATGGAACTACTCTTCTTAGGGTTTCACATATATTAACGGTGTGGCAAAAATCGCTTAATGCACATTATTCTTATTATGCAGTAATGGTCGTTGATAAAGGAGTTCCACTAAAGTAGTCTATTTAAAATAGATTTTTCTGCTTCATGTACTTCAGCAATCTTATTTATGGGCACTTAAACTGTAGTAGTTCTTAGGCTAAAATAATTAATACATTTGAGTAGGCCAAATTAATATAGTAGTTCTTAGGCCAAATTAATATACATTCTAGTTGCAAGGTAAATTGCATTTTTGGCATTACAGACGCTTGAGGTAGTGTATTAGTAAATGTTTGCATTACAGATATTTGAAGGGGTGTATCCGTAAATGTCAACTATCTACACATGCATCCTCAGAAAATGAAAACAGCTCCCCGATAGCAAAATAATTTCGTTCGTAATCCACTACAGTTATTCCATCCAGATTAGAGTCGTACAGAAAGTCTTTACCACCTCCAAACTTTATATTCTTATTATTTGCTGTCCTCTGCTCTCCTTCAGGTTTTCCCTTCGCACTAACATCCTGATGGAACAGATCACTCTCCCCACGACTCATATCAAGCATTTACGAAGCACCGTTTCTAATACGGATGGAGAATCGAGCTTGTCGCATGCAAAAAACTCTCTGACTTTTTGTGTTTTTGCAGTTTCACTGTGCGTCCTGTTTCCTGTTCTTTCTTTTTCATTCTTTTCTCGTAACCACTTTCATACAAACGGCCTTTCATACACCCAGCCGTGTTCCTCTGTATCAAGCCTTACAAACGGACTTTTTCGTGTTGTCCGCAGTGGTGATTCTTCCAGATTTTTGGCTGGCCTCTAGTTTGGTTTCCCAGTTGTGTGCTTAATTTCAAGTTCGTTTGATTAACACGTGCAGCAGATTACTTCCAGCCAGCATTTAAACGATAATTTAGAAGACTTCTTGCCTGCATTCAAGATTTTCCAAATGCATGAAAAGCTCTGGGTTCTTTATCTTGATTGCCTGGTAATGGTTTGTTGTTGACGACACATATCAGTGGTTGCTCGGATCCTGCGTGAAATATCGTCAGACCGCGGTTGTGGTAGTTAAAAATTCAGTTCGAAGCTAAGAAACAGTCGTAGAAATGGGAACTCGATCTACCGTGCATTTCAGTGTGAGGTAGAACTGGACTGGATTATATTACTGTCAGCAGATTGTTGCTAGTCCCAGTAGCAGAATGTTTCTGGATCCATTAAGAATTGGTGTCAGTTAAGTTACCCTGACTGCAGTCGTGTGTTTGCTGCCTTGTGTATATAACTTCGAAGCATCTTACGAAACTGCTTTGTGACTTCAGTTTTAAGTCTACCCTGACATGTCCTGCAACCTCACCAAACTCTGTAATGATTCAGGAGCTATTCTTTCCGGGATTTCAGCTTTGCCCCAGAGGTTAAACATTTCAATACTTGAATGAATTCGCAAAGGCTTGTTCATTTAGTGAAACTGAACTATTTAAAACATGAAATACCTCTGGCAAAAATTTGCTTTGAAAAGAGTCGCAGCTGCCTACATCGCTCGAACAGTTTCTTCCATTAACTGTAGCTCCATTTATAGCTCACAAAGCTTCATTTGAATGTTTATACAAGTTGTTACTAATAGTTGTAACTCTTTCCGTCACCAGTGCTTCATGCGAGAGAAGTTTTTCAAAACTGAAATTAGTGAAAAGATTTCTCAGAAATTCCATGACCAGTAAAAGAGTAACAATGCTTTACTTTCAATTGAAAAGGTACGAGCTGAAAAATAGATGTAGATGACTTCGTTGATGAATTTCACAGTCGACATGATAATAATCGAAGGATGGATTAAGGTATACTGAGTTTGCTGGTATGAAATTCTGACGCAAGCCGTACAAGGATTTATGTGGGAATCATATTGTTCATTCAATTGTCTTTGTCCGGATCTTCCTTTTGGTTTACTTGAGGTAGTGCGTTTTTCGCTTAAAAGACAAGACAGACATAAATTAACTCGCGGGTTTATAAGATTTTTAGATTGCTCGGTCCAAGTGGGTTGAACCTTTTTATGTGATGCATCCATTTTCTCAGGCTATCATAAATCCGCAATGTTTAGGACAAAGAGCAAATGGCATCACTGAAGCTCTGGATTATGCGGATCTACAGTGTCAAGTCAAGACACTTCGAGATTAACAACATTGGTTCATGGCTTCGCGTTCGCATACCTGTATTGACAGCAGGCATTTTGCCAATAAGGATTTTACTTAATGTTCTTTTCAAATGTGTGGCTTCTTGAGTCCTTTGTTATCCGTTTGTGCAATGTTACTGAATTCACCTTTCAAAATATGAGTCAGCAACAGATCGATAAAAGAACTGCAATTTTGCAGAAATAGGTGCACGGCACTAAATAGAATTCGACAGAAATTCGAAAATTTTGATATGTAAGGGGATCATTTTTAAACGAAAGTAATACTGATCAGGGGCGTAGCGAGGTTAGATGGCGTCTGGGGCAAGAAGCAAGTTTGGCGCCCCATGTTCGAACCTGAGGTCTCTCGGAAGCAAATGTATTGTATTGAAGAAGGTACTTGTGACATTTCGGCGCCCCAGTAGTGATTCGACGCCCGGGGAATTGTGCCCCCTCGTTACGCTCCTGATACTGTTATATCACTAAGTGCGAATGGTCAACACGTCGCTGTCTTACCTGAAGATACTGGTGGTGGTCTTGAGCTCCAAATTTGGGTGGTCTCTAAACGAAGTAATGGGTCCGGAAACACCACTACTTTTCAAAGGGTTTCCGGATACAAGGGACCCCTATAACCTTATGTTACGTAAACTCCTCAGTGATAATGAAAAAAGCACAACCGCTCGCCTTCTATCATTCATACTCGTTCAATATCACATTGGTCACAAACCATCAGTGACGCAGATCATTCACTTCAGCGAAGCAGTCGTGATATTTCTAAAATCACAGCACCAGTGACTTTACCGTACGAGCAGGCCTTGTGCCTTTACAATAGATTTTCACCGGAAAAGCAGTAAACCGGCCTTTTGCCTTTACACAGAAAAAGTCAATCGGCCTTGTGCCTTAACAAATCAACTTTGTGCCTTCTTTACGAAGTGACTGAACTACTTTTAATCATTGAGACTCGAGGCACGCTTGATTGTACCAATCGGCGAATAAGCCTAGAGCAATCATAACAACTCTAGAAGTGACCGTAACACCCCCACTATTCAACTTTTTTTCATAAAGTGCACCATTCTGAAAATTTTTCCACGTGGCTTAGCTTCTCCATAATGCAAACTTATGATAATGATGCAGGGGACCCGTACCCCAAATATAAATTTCTTTTCGCAGCCCTTAGTTCCCAGCACTTGATATGCGGCAAAGGCAAGAATACCGTTTTCAATATGATACGACCTACACTCTGATACTTAGAAACGACTTGCACTCTTATACTTAGAAGTGAGTTTCGCTAAAAGAAATGAGAGGCTTGCAAAACTTTTTGTCCCTCGACTACAGACATGCAAATTTGTTTTCACCAAATCTATTAAAAAGTTTAGAACGCATAACAATACATTTCATGAGAACAAATGACAATATTTTTCAATGGTTTTGAGTTCATTGTGCATTCTGTATTCAGTGATTAATATTATTCAAGCAAGTTTTTGTCTTTGTGCGTTTTTTTCATGCTCGCATATACTTGTTGTTGCTTTCAGCAAATTGAATTGGATTCGAGACACTGATTCCAAATACATTCAGCTTGCCAAAAAAGGAGGAAGAAAGGATCTGCTAACGTTTAATGCCCAGGTTAATGGCAGATATTTTAACGACGAATTGTTTTCGAGTTTGCTTATTGATATTATTTCAATGTATTCTAAATAAACAAAAACTTAAAAATTATATTTCAAATTTTATCTTCTCCCTTTGACAACGTTCAGCATTGGGATGTTTGGTAACCGAGGTCCATTAAAGTGCCAGCAACAGCAACTGACCTTTCTATTTTTTCTGTCAGAACAGCAAAAGTGACGGACCTCAGCCCTACCCAAGAGTTGACTGGTTCGAGCATGTACCAATGAGTACTGAAGAAGAAAAAAAAATGTGAGTTGAATGGGGTTGTGCAACAGTCCTTGTGATAACGGTAGCATAAGAAAGTGCAAAAAACAGCAAACTCCGAAAACAACTCACACCTGTACCCACCGCACATGCGTTTTCGTTGACATGGAAGATGAAGATCCACGAAATCGCTAGGCAAAAGTACCACATTGCCGTCCCCTCCAAGATTTGGAATAGCTTGTGTTTCACTAACACAAGTTTCACACTGGCATGGAGCACCTTTTTCACTCATTTTAAGAAATGTTGGCACATTTTTGGCGTTTGTCTTTTTGTGTCTTATTTCAAGACTTCCATTTAAACGACACGTCCTGGCACTATACGTAAACTTTTTCAAACACTCCGCTACGTCTACGAGACTCCTCAATTGATACCGTGCGAGGAGAATTACCGAATCCGTTGAGGGTTTGAACAGCTCTCTAGCTCCAGCGGCTGGCGAGTTATGGCCAAAATTGTACCGGCCACTACAGTGGCGCGGGCTTTCAACGGTATCAATCACTGGTAAAATAGAAAAACACTTGTGAGTTTCTTCTTGTGAAGAGAACTAAACTAACCAATTGTTTCAAGCGTTGTTTCAGATTACCGTAAAGGCTAGCAAACCGTGCGAGCTTCCTCTCGTGATGACTTCTGTGCGTTTAAGGGAAGTGAGAAATTCAGTGTAATTGGTTTGTTTTGTCTAAATTCCCACCGTTTTTTGCAGTTTAGCGCAACGCAAATGGAACCCTCCAGAATACATGGTACATGAACCATACATCGAACAAACGGAAAAGCCAACAGAACCTGTCAAAATCGATCTTGGTGCTGCTATAAAAGAACGTCGAAACATTCAGGAAAAGTACGAATCCCGATCAGCACCTTACCATACCGACAACAAATCAATGTGGAAAAGAGTCATCGATGAATCAGATGTAGGTTTAATTTATACCCTGTCCATTAGCTTCATTTAAAGTGTTTAGAAATAATTATTGTTGTTCAGAACAAACGCTTAATTTGTTTTAATTCTTTCAGCCTTCTAATTGCACTATATTTCAAACACGGTATCAATGCTGTGTGCGCCATCCTTCAACGAGGATACACAATTCTACCTAGCCTGCCGTGTCTTTTTGGTGAGGATAGTCTGGCCGAGGAGATTCAGTACATAGGTTTTGGCAGAAAGTTATGTGAAAATTCTGTACTGCAACAGGCAGCGTTTTGTATGGATCTGTGTTGGCTGTATTTTGAATTAAATCTAGTTTTAACAACCTATGTATTTCATTTTGGTTTGCGCAGGTATCACAACCTGCGCTGCATGTTTCTGGCGATGATTTAAAGCTTCCTAGAATACCAAACACGTGAGTGCTGACTTTGTCTCGTGTCTATTCCCAACTACTGCCTAGCTTCTTCGCGTGGATACTTATAATCAGGGTTGCAGAGTCGGAGTCGCAAGACGTCGGAGGTTTTTGGGTGGAGTCGGATTCCTAAGACCACTAGGAGTCGAAGTCAGATTTTTTATCCGACTCCGGAAGTTCAATTGAATCATTTTTTACATCGCACTCCTAAGTTAGGAATCCTAACTCGTGCCTGTTGAAATGGTACAATTTCTTTTGAAACTTTTATTGAAACAGAGAATTCTTGCTGTGTACCATGATCTCCATTGATTACTAGTTGCTACAAAATTATTGACAGCCAGACTTCCATTCACATTATGTTAAGGAGTTGGTAATTTTGGAAAGGTCGGACAATGTACTTCCAACTCCGCAACCTGCTTATAATATCTCCGAAAAAATGGCAGGTTTTTCGACCTTCGGTTAACAACTTTGCGATGAAGCGAGAACAACTTCAAAATCAAGTAACTTATATCAACAATACAACGATGTTTCAAAAAATAATATTCATTGCGTTGTTTTTCAACGGGCCCAGACCTGTTTTGACGAAAGTTAGTAGACGCACAGCTTGCTAACTTTGGTAACTCAAGTCACACTTGAGAAAAGAACTTGATTGTAAATAGTTTGCATGTTTACAATGTGGTGTTAACAGGCAAAATTCATTGAACAGCGGTTTACAGCTTGCTTTAGATTCTCGTTTCATAGTTTTGGCTGGGTACCAAGAGTTTTGCAGAAGTTATATCAATTTCTTGTTTGTGTTTCCAATAGTTTTGCAGAAAGTTATGTCAATTTTTTGTCTTTTGTGTTTAAATGAAGAATTTTTTCGACGTGGACCTCAATTTAGATTGAAGTGCTACTGAAAAAGTTTGGGAGATTTTTTTTCCCGACATATTTACAGTTACTGTGCTTGTTGAACCATTTGATGTACACTTGCTTGTTCTAAAGAAGTCATTTTTCCACAGTGGAGGTATAGTAAGATGTTGAAGTTTGTGATTATTATCTCAGGAAAGGGAAGTTGATTTGGGCTTGTGTCCCGCTACTCAAAGCGTTGTAGAAAGCTGCAAACAGTACTCTAGTTGCTTGAGTAGATGCACAACTTGCAGTAAAGCGTGTCATGTCACTTCATCCCTGAGATTTGTATGTTTTGATGGCGAAATTTGTAGTTTTTGCTAAAACGGATGAGGTTTGAGGTCTCAATGTAGGAACAGCTTATGCTAACAGTGACAAGTGTGAGGTAAGCTACTGCATAAAGATATTGCGCCGTCGCTGAAAATTGAATCTGATTTATAAATGCTACGAGTAAAGTGGTTATGCATACAGAAATCGTCAACAATTACAAACTTGCTTTTCAAAAATCAAGTGTTTTTTCAAAGTGGTTACCACTGACTGACGACCAGCTTTGGACATGGAAGACGCTGCTAGTATGTACGTGATTTGGCTTTTCCGTTTCTTTTTTATTTTTGTTTTCCAAACATGGAGCAATTGTGTTCCAAATTTGTGTGGTTTTGCATGCTTCAACAGTATTGTTCACGATCTTCACAGGGAAAAAGCTGGATTGAAAAACGAAACTAATTTTAGCAAATTAATGAGCGGAGGTTACGGAAGCGACTGGATCAAGCAACATTCTAACAAGGCATCGTCGAAACGGGCAAGAGGTCTTCCTCGGAAACGTGAGTTCAAGACACCTGAAAAGCTACACTAACTTTTTCAAGAAAGCTCAAAATGTGCCGTTTCCATTTTGGTGGTAGGGAACAACATACGGTAGTTTGTTCGTGACGAAATGGTCTGCAATGTGGAAACTGGAAAGGTCTTGTGGAAGCCTTCCGGACTTAAAAACATGCGGGTCGCGGTTAGTGTTGCTGTTCTTGGGGCATGCTGGCTGGTCACGTCATAACGTATATTGCGTGATGTCTTCACTCCCACACGCAGCACACTAGACTGAAGCATGCATCGCCGTAACAAGGAACACACAAGTACGTAATAGAACACGAGGACACATATGTGGGGATAGTAGAGGTATACGCTTGATGGCGCTAATACATTTACCTTGGCGACACACAAGCATAAAGGGCGTACACACGAATGACGCCATCACGATTATTACAATGTTGTGCTACGTTGACTTCCAAGTACACCGATTTATAAAATGCATGGGAGAGTGTGAGGCTGCGAAGGACCGGTGGTCATTTAGACTGCAGACCTCCCTACGACGAAACTTGTAGTGTAAAGGGAACAGTTTTTAGCAGTGAGTAAAAGTCTTTTGCTCTGAGTATAAAGCTGATAATAAAGTTGCGCGACGCGGTTACATGGTTTATTAAACCAAAATGCGTTGCAAGCAATGTCAAGCCACCGTATAAGAAATTGGTTTAACATTGCCACATTCAGACATTTGCTGTTTTCACGTATTTGAAAATATTCATGAAAGCTAGAGAGGAAATGCGTCAACAGTTATAGACTAGTGCAGCACGGCAATGGTGTCACGGAATTTAAGCTGGTTGAGAACAAGGCGTCCAAACCAAGGGCGTAACGAGGTTAAATGGCGCACAGGGCAAGAAGCAACTTTGGCTCCCCCATGTTCGAACCTGAGGTCTTTTGGAAGCAAATGCACTGTATTGAAGAAAGGACTTGTGACATTGTTGAGGATTTTCTGCGCCCTCCGCAGTGATTCGGCACCGGGGAAATTGTGCCCTCATTGCCCCTCTCGTTACACCTCTGGTCTAAACATGTATTACGCAAAAGAATTCTCAGTCGATGTCATGAGTCATGCATGGGAACGGAAATTCGTTTGCAGTTCGGTAGACATATTGTTCGCTTAGCGCTTGGAGACTAAAGGCATCCCACTACTTCATACAAGAGTTTGATGCGGCCAATTTTAGTGAACGCACCAGAAACCAAACTGCATAACAGCGATACTTCATGATTCGACTATTTTCATAGTAACAGCATTAAATAATTAAATCAATGCGCCTGGTTTCTACGCCAATAAAAGCATACAAAACATGTTTCTAGCAGCCGAGTAATACATATTTTTATATTTCGCTGTAAAAAATACCAATCACGGTTTCTTTTTTGTTTCTAAAGGAATTTTTTCCAGACTTCTGTTGCACTGCGCTTTATCATTTTTGCACTGAGTTTGAACGTGCTTTTTCTGAAGCAAATTGTCCAGTTTTGGTTTGCCTCGTATCATACGGATGAACATCTGTAATGAGCAACGTTCCCTCTAAGAAAATTGTACACTGCGCAAATGTTTGTTTTAGTGCGCATGCAACTTCGAAATCATGTGGAAACACAACTAATGAAGCGTTCCAAGCATTAAAAGGGTTATGAGATATATCGGGGGTCTCCAAACGTTTTTGTCCGAGGGCCACATCTGCTATTACATGATAGTTCGAGGGCCGGACTTCTTACGTGATGTCATTGTTTCGGGAAAGGTTGCATTACACCAAAACAACAAATTTTTCGTCAATGTATTACTTTTTCATCATTGACAAAATGGCTTCGCGGGCCGCATTTGGCCCGCAGGCCGTAGTTTGGAGACTCCTGAGATATATATATGATAGGCAAGGCAGCAGAATGTTGCAACTGCGCAAGAACGATATTTCACTGCGCAGATGGTACGGCGCACTTGCGCATCTTAAAGGGAACACTGGTAATGAGTTTGAAATAATTGTTAGTGGCCGGTAGCTAACAGTTCGTACATTTGTACATAAATTTGCTCACTTCAAGATTTCATACATCTTTTAGTTGGAGAATTTTCTGCGTTTTATGTAGTAACTTTACGTGTCACAAGTTTATTTGTGTTTTAAACATCTCATGACGCGATTTAAAACAACCGATATTAGCTGTAGATGACATGAACTGCTCTTCCCCAGGTAATAATTGCATACTGCACTCGTGAGTTTATTAAGATGTGATACAACATGCTTGGTTATTAATATAATGTTTAATTTTATACATTACACCAACACATTTGGATATAGTACAACACAACTGTTTACAATGCTCTTTCCAAGTCAGTTTTTCGTCTACAACTACACCAAGGTACTAATCGCGAAGTTTTTTCAATACGGTTACCGTTTGCATTTATTTCAAAGGATTATGCACTTACATGTTTATTTGTGATTAACGCATATTTTGTTCTAGAAATATTTCGTGAGAGTTTGTTTGCCGTTAGACAATCCTTTACCTGTGTCATTTCACAGTTAACTGAATTTTGGCCGAAGCATCGTAGCTGAGATCTCTCACATTCAAGGTTTTACGAATTTCACAGCTGCGCTGTTTGTCATGTAGTGTCACATCGTCAACTCTTCGCCAAAATCCGATCTCTGCCCCTTTACTTGAGATAGCACTATTTCCGTCGTTACCCGATGTTCATGGCAGTATTTGAGGATCAAAGACCGATTTGAAAAAGGGCAGGTTTGCGGTGGTTGAATGCTTCCGTTCTGTGAATACGATCTGTCGTGAACATGGATATGCCGGGGACTAAAAACGTTTCTCTTCAGGTTTCTTTTCAAAGCATTTATTGTTGCTTATTTAACTCACTTTTATTTTTTGAAGCTTGGACACATTTTACGGAATACCAAGAGGCTATTTCCAAAAAAGAACCACCGAAGCAACGTTTGAAACCTATTGTTTATCCGCAAAGAAAAGTACAAGAGATCGAAAAGAAAAAAGTGCCTTTTAAGATACGAAAGTAAGGGACAAGTTCAATCGATGAGTTGACTTATTTATTTATTTGCGAAAGCTTAAGGCAGACTCGAGCCTTTTATCACGGCGAAGTTCCCTTTACTTGATCATTTTTTGACTGACGTTTGGCCAGAATCGCTTGCAGTGACGTAATCATTTTGTTAGAAGCAATATAACTTTTGTTCCAGTGAAGGCGAATGTTAGCAATGACTTAAGGCAAGTCTGGTGAACAAAAACAGTTCCGAGAAGCAAAATTACTCACGGCTTGTTGCTGAACCTGAAGCTTGTTACTGCTTAGTTTTCCAACTAGCAGCAAAGGGAAAGTTGAAGAAAGCAATACTGCGGAATCGCAACCAAATAAATATTTTTTCCATACTTTTTCAGAACAAGTTTTCTGAACTATTGAGTTTGTTTGAGGAAAACCCAACATGCTATCGCATTCGAAAACCGCAAATCTTTCACCGTAACCACTTCTTTAGACGGGATGTAAGCAGTCCTTTTATCTATCTTCTGATGTGACCTCAGCATCCACTATGATGAAAGTATTTCTTGGATGGGTTACTGCCATAATCATATAGTAATCCTTGATTACCTAGATCAGGGTGGACAATTGGCGGCCCGCCACAGCGTTTTCAGTGGCCCGTGGACGCATTCAGCAAAAACTTTAAATCTGAAGTTTTTTGAAAAGTGTGTGAGGTGACATTTGTCACTTAATTGCTTGCACTGGATAAAGTGCATTTGCATAAGAACAACTATATTAAAACCTTGTCTGTGTGCCATTAATATTTTTGTTTTATTTATTTATTTTACGATCAAATTAGAAGTTTTTGCCCTCCACTAAACGCGGTCCTCTCAAAATGGCCCCCGAGCCAAATTAACTGCCCACCCCTGACCAAGATCATTGTTTAGTGTTTTTTATCCGCAAATATTTCATTCAACGTAAACATCGCAGAGAGTTCAACTTTGGCAATCTGAAATGATTGCATGAGTTATCTTTCGGCTTAGTGCGATAAACGATCGATAGTTCAAAGCAAACGCAGAATAAAGAACTGTTGAAAATAGTAAAAAAGCATATAACTTTTGACGAAAAGCTCAATTTTTCAAAACTTTAGCACTGAGTATACGAAAAAGTGTTTACCTAGAGTAAAGTATTTATTTTGGATTTAAATGATAGCGTGATTAGTGTAGTTTGATATTTTGAAACCAATTGATTTTAAGTTTAAAAGAATTGCTGCTAATATTCTCTGTGTTGTTGTGCAGTAGGGCTTGCTAAGTGTGAAAGTTTCGACATCCGACAGCTGGTGGTGTGTGGAGCACTTGAGCAGCCTGACCGCCTTCTTCAGTAAAAATGAAGCTAACCATCATGTTTCCATTACACCTCTCATGCTATCTCTCCAAGTATTGGAGTCGCTTTGAAAGATGTGTTTAGATTTTCTAGAATTCCCGATCTAATGTTTAACCAGAGCCAACAAACGTTCTCGGTTCACTCTGACTAGGACAGGGGTTCCCAACCTGGGGTACATGTACCCCTAGGGGTCCATCTGCTTATCTGAAGAGGTACATCTAATATTAGCAATATCAAAAAATATGTTTGTACATTCTTTATTTCCAAATGTCTGTACAAATATCGGTACATATTATTTTCAAAAATCATTATATGCTTATTGTTAAATATGTCTATGATTAGTCATGATAAAATATTTGTCGTAAGAAATTTTAGGGGTGCATGATCATCTGTCGAAATGCTGAAGGGGTACATGGTCAGAGAAAGGTTGGGAACCACTGCACTGGGGCGACACGTGTAGAGTGTGTTTTTTGCTCTGCACGGTGAGTGAAACTGAGTGTCATGTCGTGTTTGTTGAGGGCGGCTGATCTAGACCTGAATAACAGTGGCACCAGTTGCAAGAAGTGCACGTCATGCCCAGTTGCAATGATTCGGTTTATGCACTCCTGCAAAAGAGCAGTTGGTTCGCGACTTGACAATAGTAAAAACGTTATTATCAAGCAGTAAACCACCTCACAGACCTCGTGAAAGAAATACGCGACATCTATTAAAATAATTTGCACAGTATTTTTTCCTCTGGTTTATCCGTACTATGCTTGGAATAACCTAATCATTTGACCTTAGAAATGCAAGTTGCGACGTTTCTGAATTAGCTTTTTGCAAACAACAAACCGATTATTTGCAATATGTTGTATTGTGCAATGAACTTCTTTTAAATTAGTGTTAAAGCAAATTTCACATTTTTTCGAAATCAAGCGTAATCCAGCTGAAGGAGTTAGTTACTTACAACAGCGCTAAAAATATCTTTAACTTGAATTTTTTTTGTTCATTCAAGAAAAAAAACACTAACGTGTTGGAAAAATTAGCTGGTAATTTTGCTATCTATTTCAAACCCTATCTGGGGACAGCTAGAGCAATACGTAGCAGGAGGGAAAAAGAGTTACATTGTACTTGCTTCGTAAAAAGAGTTTTATTATACCTTTTGGAGTGTCATGAGTGGTCTGCGGGCGCCCATCTCCGCTTACTCTGCGCCGTGGTGCAATCGGAACAATTCGTTTTTGCCTAGACCGAGGCGATATCAACTATTTTTACGCAGATATAGTATTACATGCATTCTAGGTCAAAACCTGATCAACAGTGTGACTTCAAGATTTTAATCATTTATACATCTTCCTTCGCTAACAGGATGTATTTTCTCTAGTACAATTGGGATAATACGTTGCAACTCAATTCAGCTAATTCCCACGAATTACAGGTTAATTCTCAGTCGCGTTCGTAATTTGGTGACGTGATTGTTTTCTCCAGACAACACAAGCAAGACTTGTACAGTACGTTTTCTGCTCGGGAATGAATCAAACTTAGAGACCGAACGTTGTTGTGCAGATTTTCAAACGTCAAGCCGAAGCTGTTCACCGGGGCGGTCCACTCCTGATGAACCATGGACGACCACGCCTAAACTCAAACGTTGCGTTTTTACTTCCGTATTTCATGACGTCCTGAACCCAGATAATGTCGCTGCCGCGAGGAGTCGCTTGTCTTGGACAGTTGCGCGCTCCCAACGCGTGAGATAAATAGTCTGACCACTAAACAGTGTTGTACGCTTAGCCTTCGTAACGGTGCATACATAATTCTCCAAGCAATCAACTGTTTGCTTAACACTTGCTTTACCAGTGAAAAAATATAAGAAAATTCATTTAATTTTCTGATACGGGAAAGGGCTTAAATTGCGACATCCTTTGAATCGCTTTACTGAGCTACATCACTTCGCCAATAGGTTATTTTCAAGCTAAATCTCTGACAGATTAAGTGATTAGCAATCAGCTCGAAAAAAGAAAATGCTTTGAAACTTCGAAATTGTTGATATGACGCAACAATTGAGCTGTCAAAAATACTTTCAAAAATATTTTTAGGTTTCTGCGAGCTTGTGACTTACATCAAGCCCGAAACCTTGGCTGTGGGGTTTATTTTTCAAATTAAAGTCGTGGCTGGTTTTCTGGTGTGTTTTTTACAATATTGGCCGCACTACCACGGAAAATTTGCTCTTACTTTGTTCTTGCCCACTACTTTTTTTCAAAAATCGCTTCATCGTGATATGATGAAGGTGGTGAATACAGTTAACTGTTTGAAGTGACGCGAGTAAGTAAGATTTACCTAAACTGGAGTCCGACAGTGTGTGTGCTTGGGAAATTCAAGGCTGCATCGAAAAGAATTGAGTTTTTCTGAACAGCGAATAACTGCTCACCATGCATAGAAAGAGCTGTGTATAATCCAGTTTTTTTTAAGGAAAATGGTAGGTACCTGGTGTGGACCTGTAGGAACCCGATTTCTTTGATCCTAGGGACCCGATTTTCAATTCTGGGGACCCGAATCGGGTCCCTAAAACACCTTTAGAAAAACCCTGGTGTAATCACTCTGGCTATGTTATTGCAAGTTTTTTTTATATATTCGCTTCATCCTGTTTCATCAGTACTATAGACTTCTACCAACATAATTCTTCCTCGCGCCACATCTGGCAACGAAGATCATGTCATCCCCAGTGATTTATTGTTTAAATCCCTTTGAAAGCATATGTGTCGTAGCATTTATGTTGCAAATTAGCATCACGTTTAAGCTCAAAACACCGCATTCTTCGCTTGACGATACATTCATTATTTGAAAGGATGCTCACGATATACGCAACAGTATTACTCAGCGATGTTAATGGATATTTTTTATTGTACTGCGTTGAAATTATCGTCCTAACAAATCTGCACTATTGACCGTTCTCGAAATTTCAAAAAATACTAAAAATTTCGTGAAATGTTCCGTTTAAAACGTTTAACATTTTAAAGTAATTACGCTGGAAGTTCAGTTTCACTCGTGTAGGCTACGTCGTGCAGCCATTGCTTATCTTTACATCCTGCACAATAAAGTTGTTAGCATTTCTGCGATGATGCAATGAAAATTTGTTCATGAATAATCTCAATTTTTATGCGTTGCGGAATGCTGATTATTTTGCCATGTACCGTATTTTTCGTATAAGGCGCGTTTAAAATCCTCTAATTTTCTCAAAAGTCGAAAGTGCACCTTATAATGCGGTGCGCCTAATGTATCTATCTGGTTGTGCTTTCTCATCTAGAACCAATTGTACTGTATGTGGAAAAGGGTGCTCTTTGTTTAACTCACTGTTTCTCAACCCGAGTCCGCGGAAGGCACTGGATGAGCCAGCAAACTCTAGGGCAAACATGTTTTCTGTAATGCCCTCACACAATTATAACTTTATCCAACTTTATACAATTGACATTTTTGTTCATTGTTCATACAGCGATTAAAATGCTACTTAACCAGCGTGAAAAATTCAATAATTTGCTGTTCCGCGTGGCATTTATATTTTTGAGGTAGTACGTTCAGCAGTCTAAGCGTAAATTTGTAATCTAAACTGCAGTTTGTTTTTGTCGTCTTAGTTCGTATTTGCTAAACGAAAGCAGACGTTTGCGTATAACGTCAACTACTTAAACTTGGATTTACTTCAGTCGTAGTAAACGGTGAAATCCGGCCACAGTTCGTGTTATGCTTAGAATCCTTCCTCACGGATCTCTCAAAGAAGCAGTGGTGGTTCTAAGGGGATGGTGGCTGGGTGGGTCATGGCCCCCCAGATTTTTGGCTGACCCCCTACTTGGCCCCCCCAGTTTTGTGCTTAATTTCACGTTCAAGTTCATTTGATTGACATATAGAGCAGATAACTTCAGGCCAGCAGAACTTTAAACGACTATTTAAAAGCCCTCTTGCCTGCGTTCAATATTTCCCAAATGCATGAAAAGCTCTGGGTTGTTTATCGTGACGGCCGGGTAATGGGAGTTGTTTATGACGACAAACATCAGTTGCACGGATCCTGTGTAAAATTTAGTCAAACCGCGGTTTTGGTGGTGAAAAGTTCAGCTCGAAGCTAAGAAACAGTCGTTATGAATTGGAAGATTGATCTATCGTGCATTTCAGTGTGAGGTAGAACTGGATTATATTGCTGTTAGCAGGTTGTTGCTTGTCCCAATAGGAAAATGTTTGCGATAGCATTGTTGACGGGTCTCTCACTCTGCAACACAAGCGCGAGCAGTGAATCTGATTCCTGCTATCCTATGCAATGATAAGGCGTTACACAGGCTCGCGGCTGTTAGAGATACGAAACAGGCAGGGGAGTTGAGAGGTGACACTGTACAATTTATTGCCTCGAGTTCTGCGCTGGTTTTATTGACGCAAAACGGCAAAATCTATCGACCATTAACACAAACAGCGACTTGTCCTTTACGACGATACAGCAGCAAACATATCGCAGAAAACAGTTAATGGATCAGGCAGACTACAACTCGCTCACGGCACTACTGACGAAAAGAGCTCCAGTAAGGTTGCGCGAGATCGCAAATACATGCACAGAAAGGCGAGCAGAAAAACGCATTCAACGAACGGCGTGAATATTGAGTCACGTGTTACGTAAAACGCTGTGTGAACATGTGAACGGTTTGTGCCCAGCCGGATGGCTCAAGCAATCTATTACAAAGCACTGGTTCCAGTCCGTACGTACTTGTCCATATACTTGGGCCACTGGCCGCAATAGCATTAAGAATTGGTGTTAGTTAATTTATCCTGATTGCAGCCGTGTGTTCTGCTGCCTTGGGTCTCGTATGACTTCGAAGCATCATACGCAACTGGTAGTGACTTCAGTTTTAAGCCTACCTGCACATGTCCTGCAACCTCAGAACTTTGTAATGGTTCGGGAGCAATCCTTTCCGGCATTTCAGCGCTTTGACCCGGTTTCAAATGAAATTTCTGAATTGCGAAATTTTTGACTTCACGCCATATGCGCATACACAGAGTGATATTCTACATCAGTGTGATCCAACTACAGGGCCGCGGGCCGTATGTGGCCCAGTGGCGTAGCTAGAGTGTGTGCTGCCCGGGGCGGCCCTTGAGTTTGGCGCCCCCGAAGCCCGTAAAAATACATATTGCACGGTGACTGGCTCTTAAAGCTTTGTATATATGTTAACTAGTTTGTGCACCATTATAATATTACCGTACTCTCACATGCTCAAGTATGGTATGCTTTAAATACACATCAAAAAACTCAAACATTGTAAGTAACGGTTAAACAACAGGCATAAAGGAAAAATAGTTAAAAAAGTGTAAAAAATTAGGACCGTCTAAATTTTTGGAATGAAAACTACAACTTTCTGCACAGTAACTTTTCTTGCCTTTTTGTTGCCAAATTCTTCAATGGCAGTGTCAAAATTTACATTGTCCGTCAATTGTTGCTCTGTAGACAGTGTGGCAAGATTTCTCAACCGCAAGGTGCTCATACTAAACTAGATCTTAAGTAATCCTTGATCAGTTTTAGTTTCGAAAAACTCTCACAGGTAGCAACACTAACAGCAATTGTGAGGAAAATCCGCAGCACTATTACTATCTTTGGAACAGAGTTCCCAAGGTTATACTTTTGAACAAAGTTCAAGAGGGCCTTCTTTCTCTACTGTGAACTGTACATCGGCCACATCGTATAACTGTGATGCAACAATAACGTTCTTCTTAATTGCATAATTGGAACAAGCGACGTAACAACTATCAATATTTCTTTCTCGGCTATTAACTGCACTCAACCTCCTGTGCAACTAACTGGCCTACTTGGAATCTGAATGTAGCATGGTGATCTAAAATTTTTCATAATGACGCATCAACATACTGAAGCAAGAAATCATTTCCCCTAAAAGAAAACGAGGAACCTCACGGAACCCTTATAACTCACGTAACCCCGCTACATGTTTTGCGGAACACTAGGGTCCCACGGAACCCCTGTTGAAGAATACTGAGCTAAACTATACGGAAATCCGTTTTGACGAGCACAAAACCAACTACACAATTATTAGATTTACACAGAAATGTTTTTTAGACCCAACAAAGCGCTTTTACTCGCATCTACAAACCTTAACAGTATTTACAAAAGCTTAGAGCTTACCACAGCCATACGTTTGCCTACAGTCATCCACCATACTCCTACTAAGTTCTATACCGTCATATAAGGACTACGATCATACGTCAACAACGACCCAACACTCAATCAATCAACCGTGTAGTCAATCAGTAAAATTTGAAATCAAGTGAGTTGATAAGCGTGTTGAGAACCGTGTTGCAGCTTCATGTAAGAAAAGGCTATTGATACAACCAGGGCCGTGGGAACCGCCCCCCGCACCCCCCGGCCGGGGGGAGCCCCAGCCATGTCTAGGGGCCCCGCCTCAGTTGCAATACTTTTACTG
>Ga0210059_1004124_pt1 | contig 23406 bp, 17 predicted proteins | sample Ectturendosymbi2_FD_188042 | JGI IMG/M metagenome (GOLD analysis project Ga0210059, IMG submission 188042) | Ecteinascidia turbinata endosymbiont from Florida, USA - Sample 2 (SPAdes) (version 2) | ecosystem: Host-associated > Tunicates > Ascidians > Unclassified | place: Key West, Florida...
GCGGAATTACCCGACGTAACAAAACTAACTGAATCGTGCGCTGCTACTCCTGGAAACTCTTCAGCGTAGTTTGGACTTTAGGCCCACAGTTCGCAATTCAAAATCACTCCGCGTGCAGCGCAGGCAGTAAACATCAGGCACGCAACAATGGAGGACACTCTCCAACAGTAGACTAACTGTGTTTGGCAAGGGCAATGACAAAACTGAAACTTGGCGAAAAAATTGATGCCAAGACCACCACCACAAGTTGACTGCCATCTATCGCCTACAAAAATCAATACTATAACAAAAACAAACTTAACTAAACCTGAAAGCATCTTGCTTTAAACAACCCCAGGGTATTTACGCCAAGCAGTAGCCTAGCTTTTGCCAGGATCGCTGACAGAGAAGAACAAATTTTTATTTAGACAGGACGCATTGCATTACCATTTAATTTAATTTAATTTATTTGTTTGTGAGCAGACACGAAGTCCATAGTATGAACACACACACTCTGCAGAGCGCAGGTTGATAAAAACAGACAATACAGAACATAGTACAAGGCATTGAAGCCGGCGGAATCACAGGGTTACAGACACTTTTTGCAACTGCATTGAAGACAGAACCGTAGGGTTACAGACACATTCTTAACACTATTATTAGAAACACATAACACTTGTTACAGCACTACTGCAGAGTAGGGCGCTAATTCCTAAATTGGACTACTGTAGTTTAGGTAAAATGCGAAAGCATTGTGGCTTGTAATGCCATCGATCAAACGAACACTGCAAAGTTCGATCACTCATTCACAGAGTAAAATGCGATTATAGCGTTCAAAGAATAGTGACGAGTATAAACAATCTGACTGCATCAAAACACGTAACCATACGTTGTTACGTTTGCAGCGTGCGTTGCTTTAAATCTCGCACCTGAACTTCGCAATTCAGTGCAGGAATGCTGGTTATTTTAAGTAAGAAGTAACCACTGCAGCTTATTACATATAAGAACGTATGCATACTTCGTTTCTTTGATTCTCGAAGCAGTAGGGTTTATTATGATAATGCTACAAGGTGGTGCGTATTTTCGACGTTACTTTCGGGCAAGAAGGCCTAACTGAGCAGTTCCTTTCCATGCGCTTTTACTATGACAGCGTTTTTCTCTTTAGAATACAGTGCTCGTCTCCAAGCGAGCACTTCGCCTTCAGCGCGCTCTTTCTGTGAGAGCATTCTCTTTTTGCACCTGAAGACGCTCAGAGGTGGTGAGCTGCGCCTGGTGAGAACAGTTGGAATGGTCGGACTTAACAATTGACAAGACTTTCTTTAAAACTTTGAGCAAAAATGTCACTAGCACTGAGACCACCATCCCAAGTTTTTTGTAGTCCTTCGTCTACACAAACGAATATCATAATCAAAACAGTGCAATTTAGACCTGAAACCACCTGGCTTTATATTCATGCCTTGCAGCAGCCTAGATTTTGTCTTGATTACTGAAACAGAACACCAAATTTTTTTTCAAACAGGATACCATGCTTTCCTCCGTCACGCTTCAGCGCTATATATGCATGCAGAGATAGCTATCTCTGCGCAGAGATAGCTAAATCTGCGCAGAGATAGCTATATATGCATGCAGAGATAGCTATCTCTGCGCAGAGATAGCTATATATGTGCTATATATGTGCAGAGGTAGCAGTTTTTGTGCTAAATCTGTCAGATATAATATTTTTACGAACGGCGCCCCATACTTTAACGCTCACGCCAACCGCTATAGTGCCCGGTACTCTTTTGGCCATAACTCGCCAGCTGCTGCAGCTAGAGAGGTGTTCAAACCATTTACGAATTCAGCAAGTCTTCTAGTTTCTACTGAATAACATTTCAATTTTGGGTTTTGGGTTCTCTTGGGGGAACGTAACAAGTAGAGGTGGTGTTTTTGGATTTTTAAGGCCTACTTTTCCCGGCCCTAGGCGACAAACCAATGAGGCAATATTTTCGCTCAAGTTTTTTTGGAAACTAAATTATCATGCAAGCCTTTAGAGCTCTTGATTGGCTTTCTGGCACATCTGGAGCCAAAATTATGGCACAAAAAACAAAAAGTGGTCAAAATTTTTACAAACTCTAACCTGGGGTGAATAACACCCAGTTTGAATATGACCATAACTCGCCGCCAGAACAGGCTAGAGAGCTGTTCAAGCCCTCAAAAGACACGGTGAAGACTTGTAGTTTGGACTGCAAAAGAAACTTTTTGGCTTGAGATCTCGTTGATATTTACATACTGAGAGGATGTTTATGCATATTTGTTTAGATTTGGATGACGTCATCATCCCCTGTGAGTCGACCAATCGAGTCGATTTGTGGCTCAAATTTTTTTTGGATTCTAGCCTGCAGTACGAGCCTTTAGAGCAATGGTTCTTAACCGGGGGGCGTCAAGAAATTTCTAGAGTGGCGCGAACCCTTACATGCTCTAAAACATAGAACGGGAATGTGTCCCTTTTAAACGTTACGCCAATGCTAATTTTACGCCGCTATGTGTCATTTGGTTTAGTTCCGGCTGAGATGGAAGTCGGGGTTAAGTATCTTGAAATTTTGCAGGCTGAATTCGAGTCTGCATGCAAATATTCAGGGACGCAACTAGGGGGACTGTTTCGTCGGCATGCCAAGTCCCTTTAACAATAAAATCTGTGCTCTTGTCGCATTTGACAGAGCTCCACGCCGCGTGTGATGCCACTTTGGCTTTCTGTAATTCGACGAGTTTTCTGCAAATGTGGCCGTACACCTGCATGGTACTAATTTTCTACAGTACTCCCGCCATGTTCTTCTGTGACGCGACAATGCATATTTATGAAGATTCAACTGCACTTGAGCCACACTATTGTTGAATGTGAGAATACGTTTTTAAATGTGGCTTGGCAGCTACAGACCACCATCGACTTCTACGACGTCGACTTCTCGGCCAAAGACAGAGTAACTTTGCTTTCTGGCCATCCCAATGGCGACACTCAGCTGCTTGATCTCGGAACCGCGTCTTTTACTCACGTTAAAGCGGCGCGGAATAAATGTTTAAATCTAAAAATTAAAATAACATTTCTGTTGAAATATCTGGTTTGTGCGATTAACCGTGGTATTTTTTTCACGTTTGAATGGTTTAAGCCAGTGGTTGCATAAGTGGGGTAAATTACCCCCGGGGGTAATATGCGATTTTTTGGGGGTACCGTGGAACCAAAATGTTGTTCTGTATTATGAGCGATCACTGCGATATATTAAGGGTGAAAAAAATAGCAACGGTTAATCAAAGCACGAAAACTGTAGCCAACCACTATAGTGGCTATGCAGAGTGAATAAAGTTACTTCAGCCTTTCAACTTTATACCTGTAAGGTTTGCTTGCAATTTTCAGGACTGAGGATGCGTAATTTTACGTGAAATCGATTTCCTATTAAAAATTTGCTGATCGATTCCTTGCTTACACCCATCGTGGAAAGTACGTACTTGAATATTAAGGGTGATAAGACATAATCGCCACCTTGATTAGTGTAACGGCTCGAAAGTGTTTGGGAACCACTGGTTTAACCGATTTGCAATTAGTCAAGAGTAATCTGTATTCACTCTGCGAAGTAGTGTGCGGTTGCAAAGCTATGCAGAGTGAATAAAAAATCAAAGAATTTGCAAAGGTTCGCACAAGCCAAGAACAACCAACTGCAACACATTAAGCATGCGGGCTAGAGTGGGAACATGCATATCTGTGACTACCGGTAAATCTTGTACAATATCAATAATTGTTTTGTGCTTAAAAGAAAGCGTTTTTCATCTAATGCTGCAAAATAATGTTGCACCAAATATTGGACAAAACTGTCAAACAATCAGTGGCCTATAATTTTGGGTGCAGGGTTCTATACAACCTTCCGTGTCGAGCGAGTGTTCGTAGCCATCAGGTTAAATGCAACATTGTTCCCTTGAGGCCTCATTGTGAAAAAATATATACCACTTTCTTGAACGATGCAGGAATTCTAACAACGTGTGGTTTCGTGCTTTGATGCAGTCAGATTGTTTATATTCGTCCTTATTGTTTGAACACTGCAACCGCATTGTACTTTGTGACTGAGTGCTCGGACGTTGCAGTGTTTTTTCGTTTGGAGGTGTGTGCATGCCACAATACTTCCGTGCTTTACCTGGCCTTGACCAGGGTTGGACTCAGTGTTCTACTCTGGATGTACAGTAGTGTTGTACCAAGTGTTACGGGTTAGTAAACAATAGTGTTAGGAAAGTGTCGGTAACCCTGTTGTTCTACATCCAAACTCGCTATGAATTGTTCTGTTGTGTCTGTTTGTACTCTACGCACTTAGCAGGGTTTTTGCTAAAGGAAATGTTAGGTACCCGGTATGGACCTGTAGGATCCCGATTTTTCTGATTCTAGGGACCCGATTTTCTTTGATTCTAGGGACCCGATTTTCAATTCTAGGGACCCAAATCGGGTCCCTAAAACGCCTTAACAAAACCCTGGAGTCACTGTTTGTTACAAAACCTTAAAATTAAACAAATTCACCAAGAGATACATTTGTTTTACAACTTATTTCAAGTAAGGGGGGCGTGAGCCAAAGGAAAATTGCTTTAGGGGGAGCGTTTAGAGAAAAGGTTAAGAACCACAGCTTTAGAGGGTTTGATGGACGTTCTACCATTTCTGGTTCAAAAGTTAAGGCAAAATAAACAGAGATTAATTAGGGAAATCCCCACTAACTCTCCAGGGCAGGACTACTCAGTTATTTCAAGAAAGGGTCCTGTTACAAATGTCAAAAACTTTCGAGGTCCGATAACTCCCATAAATTCATGCAAATGTAACATGTCTTGGATTTTTCTGACAAAAAAACATCATGCGAGAATTTAATACGATTGTATATAGATATACAAAATCCGGTAAATGGATACAGATATTAACAATAGTTTCAGCCCTCTTTGTTGTTCTGCTGGTGGGAGTAATGAGATTTTGTGCTTCTTGGCAGTTACCTAAATTTTTGTTCCAAGGTAGTGACAGCGAGTCGAAGGTAGTGGTGAAGGTTTCATTCGTCGTACAGATGCGAAACTTGTTCTTTATGTACTTTTTTTTTAAAGTGAGGACTGTCAGCAGTCAGTGGCGTAACTAGATGTTTGAGCCAGGAGGGAAAACGTAGCTGAAAGGGGTCGGTCCACTGGCCACTGCGGGGGTCCCCAGCAACACTCAGAAAAAACTGAGAAATGGGAGTGAATCTGGATGTGGATGACTATAGTAAAACCCTAAATCACCGAAAAATATTCCGAAATATGAAAAAAACTACTGAAAACTAAAAGAATACTAAAACCATAAAGCTAAGTGGGGGCCAAGTTTTACATTTACTGTAGCTTGCAGCGGGGACAATTCGCCCCTCCGGCAGCAGCAGTAGACCCAATCACAGTGAGAATTTCCAATGACAGTTTGCGAGTGTTGAGGCGCTTCGCTTCGCGCGAAAGTAATCATCGGTCAAATGAAGCTTTTCACCAACGGAGATGTACCGGCGCTTACACGAGCAGTGGAAACATTTCTGGAGATACCTTCCTTTGACAAGAAGATTTATGGTGTGCCATCAAAAAATATTTCTTTCTGTTGGAATTCAATCAATTCCAGTTGAGTTTTGGCTGCGTCCACACCAGTGGTGTCAAGCTGCCGGAGCTCCGCGTGAATGATGGATCGTTGCCAACAAATATAAGTGAAGACGCCCAGCAGATCCCAGGCACGTATTAAATTTCCACTAAATCTTTGATCCGCACATGTGCATGTGTGTTTTGCTTCATTTGAAATTTCCGGTAATGTCTGTCACTAAAGAGTGTGTTAAGGAAAGAGCAGCAACTTTTTACGAAAAGAAAAGTCGCCAAACTGTTCGGCAATGTTGGTAGTTCCCCTTTCTTCATCATTTTCTAAAACAGCTGAAAATGCCTAAGCATTTCTTCCCATTTTGTTGACTTCCCGCAAAAAAAAATTCTTTTCAAAAGGACCAAATCTCTGCAAAACTCTTCCTTTACTCAAGCATCTTTCATAATTATGCACAAGTAAATTTGTGTAAGGGCATTGTTTTTGGAAAGAAAGGGTTCCATCGCTATTTTCTAGCCTTGAAACCACTAATTTCACCAGTAGGACAGACATTGCGACGACCTATTGTTGAACAATTATGACGAAACAATTACATTGAACCAAATGAATATAACGAGCCCACCTCAGGTATGCGCTGCAATGTAGCTGAACAATAGCTTGATCGACAATCACTTATACAGTTAGTGAGGAGTTTAATGCTTTAGAAGTACAGTTTAAGGCCAAAAGCGCAGGATTTGGGGATAAAAACATCTGGGTATAGAATACACCTTTGAGAGGCTGACAGGGTCCGGTCATCACCATCCAAAGGACCGGATTCGGACCGCGGTCCGCCATTTGAGTAGCCCTGCCCTAGGGAATTCTTACAAGATCTGAGGGCTTTTGGCCATAAGTTTGGCACAACGCCAGGAATCGGTCTAGGGCTCCAAAGACTCATATTCCAGCCTAGAATCCAAACAAATTTGAGCCACAATTTCGGCGCATTGTCTGGGTGATGACGTCATAAAAGAAAAAGCAAAAAAGCAAAACGTACCCCAACCCTGTCAACATCTACCGAAAACCCCAAACCCTAATCTCAAAAGTTTTGTTTTCAGTCCAAGCTATAAGATTTCACTAGTCTTTCGAGGAATTGAATAGCTCTCTAGCATCAGCTGTTGGCGAGTTATCGCTGGCCGAACTAGCCGTTGGTGAGAGACTCAGGCTTTTTCTGCAGTTTTTGGATTTTTGTGCAAAATGTTCTTTTTGGGCCATAGTTCTGGTTCCGCATATGCTAGAAGGTCAATCAAGGGCTCAAAGACGCGGATGATCGTCTACTTCCCATAAAAATTTATAGCCAAAAAATGTCTCCTTGGATTGGCGCCCAGGACCTGGTAAATTTGGTCAAAATTTTTTAAAATATATCCTCTTTGTGACGTCACCAAGAGAAAACCCCACACCCAAATTAAAATTTTTTAAAAATCGAAACTAGAAGACTTGCTGAATCCGTAGGTGATTTGGACAGCTCTCTAGCTACAGCAGCTAGCGAGCTATGGCCAAAAAAGTGCCGGCCGCTAAAGTGGCCGGCGCGGGCGTTAAAGGGTTTTAAATATGAAATTCTAGAAGTCTTGGCGTATAAATTCTAGAAGTCTTGGCGTAAGTCTTGGCGTATGGTTGAAACTGCAGTTGGCATGATTTCTCAAAGTCTTGCTTTCGTGTTTCATCATTTCACCGGGAAGCTTTGGTTTCGATATACGGGACTAAAGATGCGTAATTATTGGCGCGAAATCGATTTCTTTGTTAAACACTTTGTGAGAAGATTTTGCTGCTTTACCCTTGCAGTAAATTTTAACTGGAATATGGATACGTGCAGTCAGAACCGTCGCAGAGTTATGAAAACACTGCATGGCAGGCATGTTCATCGAAAGCTCTACTTCACTCAGCAAAGCCTTGTGGTTTGGTTAACCTTGAACAAAACCTGGTGATCTCACGTTCTTTTCAAAATTGAGTTTCGGTTCCAATCGGCCTTATAATGCAAAATATCGTGTTCTTTTTGTGGAAAATATTTTTAGATCAGATTTTTTACCAAAATTTGCTATAATATGTTTTTTATCACACAGACTGTTGTTTTTCAACATTCATTCATTCCGTCTGACTCGGAGGTTTCCTCTTCGTATCGAACTCAAAGATCGCGTAGACTCATTCCGAGCAAATAGTACGATACTAAGGCATGCATCACTTGAAAACAATATCGACCTTCTAAACCAGGGGTTCCTAACCTGGGGTACATGTACCCCCAGGGGTACATTTTTCTATCTGAAGGGGTGCATTTAAGGTTAGCAATAGAATAGAAAAATTTATTTACATATTGTTTATTTCCAAATATTTATGTATATATCAGCGAATATTATTTTCAAAAATCATTATATGCTTATTGTTAAATACATCCGTGAATAATCATGACAAAATATTTTGTCATAATAAATTGTAGGGGTACATGTTCACCTGTCAAAATGATGAAGGGGTACATGTTTATCTGGTGAAATGTTGAAGGGGTGCATATTCATCTGTCGGAATGCTGAAGGGGTACCTGGCAAGAGAAAGGTTGGGAACCCCTGCTCTAAACCTTCCAACGTTGGTCACGTATTGGAGAAAGGAAATTACTGGATGTTTGTTGTTGAGTTCACAAGAAGCAAAAAACTAACTAATTCTGAATTTTCAAAACTGCGGTTCTAGGAAAACTTATTAGTTTTCGATCATGACGTTAAAGTCAAGTATCATTCTAGAATAGGGATCTCCAAACTACGACGCGCGAAGCCGCAAAGACATTTTGCCAATAAATTAATATATTTGTAAATCTTGTTGATTTGGTAGAAATGTAACATGTCCGGAAACAATTATATTGCGTAAGATGTCCTGCCATGAGCTGTTGCTTATGTGGCAAAAAAAGTTTGGAGACCTGGTCTAGACGGTTCACAAACCCATGTAGTCTGTGGACGTAAATGTTCATTTTATACGATTCAGTTGTAAGCAAAGATTTTTTCTGCAACTATCTTCGTCATGCAATGCAAATCTGGCTAAAATCAAACGTTTTCAAATAATCAGTAGCAATGAAGTTTCAGACTTCACAAATAGTAGTCAAGTCGCAAAGTTGACATTTTTAAGTTGCCACGGCCTTACCGTTTGCACTTCAAATATTTTGTCATCATTTCCAAAAATTTCAGGAGTAAGCAAAACAACAGTTCTGTGGCAATCTCGTCCTACTTCCAGCGCCATCGAATACTTTGCACCTAATGAAAGCATAAACACGATCGTGATGAGCCCATCCAGTTGAAGAGTATTTGCAACAAATAATTGACTTATTTTCTTTTTTTTTCGAGTCACTACAATTTTAAGAAACGAAGAAGGCATGAACAAGTAGATTACATGGAAATAAACTTCTCTTGGGGTTGAACTGTACACAGAAATTGAAAACACTTCCATTGCAGCATAAAACTCGGATAGACTTAAAACTGGGATAGACTTCATAGTTTCATTAACGCTGACAAGCCTTCAAAAAACTACACATGTTTTATTTTGAGACGTTTCGGATTAGTCTTAATCCATCTTCAGTCAAGAAAATAAAGCAACACTTGGCAATGTCAGCAATTCAAACCCATAATCTCTGCGACGCAAGAAAAGACAGTTTGATGCAAATGACGTCAAAAGCAAAAACCAAGACCGACAGCGACCAGTGGCGATTCTAGGGGGGGCTGGGTGAGCCATGGACTCCCAGATTTTTGGTTGGTACCTGCTTGGGCCCCCCAGTTTTTTTCTTAATTTCCCGTTTGGTTGACATACAGTAGACAAATTTCGGCCATAAATATTTTAAACGGTAAATTAGAAACCCTCATAGCCTGTATTCAGTATTTTTCAAATGCATGATAAGCTAAGTTGTTGTTTTTGACTGCCGAGTAACTACAGTTATTTTTGACGACGCAGACTAGTGTTTGCTTGGATCCTGCGTGAAATTTAGTCAGACCACGATGGTGGCGTTGAAAAATTCATTTCGAAACTAAGAAACAGTCGCGGAAATGGGAAAGTTGATCTTTCGTGCATTTCAGTGTGAGATGGAACTGGATTATATAACTGTCACCAGATGTTTCTTGCTCAACAGCAAAAGGTTTGTAAAAGCGTTAAGAATTGGTTTCAGTTAATTTATCCGAATTTATCCTGGCTGCAGCATTGCTTCTGCTGCCTTGTGTATACGACTTCAGTGGCGTACGCAAAAATTTTTCATGGGGGAGGTTTCATTCAGTGGCATGTGATGATTATTTGTATTTAGTGTGCACTGTTTGTAACGTCACATTATGACGTCATATTCATGTTTCCAAACCAACGTATTGGCGAAGTTTGTTGACATAATATGCATATTCGTCTACACGCACTCCCCTTAATTTATGTGTCATTGAACTGAATATAAACTCAGCCCTCCAGTTTAGAATATCGGAGGAAAATACACTCAACGCTACGACACAGCAATTTCATAACTGCAAAAATAACAGGCTGCGCGTTAAAACAGGAGAGCAAAACACGCTCATCACTGCGTCAGAGCAATTTACAACTGCAAAATGAGGCTGCGCTAATGTCTTGTCGAATACAAGCAGCGGAGCACAGAAAGCGTGCGACTGGGCTGTCTGACGCACACCCCGATTTGCAAGATCGAATCTTGCTAAACTACAAAAGAATTAAGAATGCGCCTAAAGTATCCAAGTAAATTTTCGATTTTTGTTATGCATAGAAATCCAACAAATTTTTAGTTTTCCTTTTTCCCTGCTGAGACATAATCAAATGCCTGAATACTTCTGTTAAAAACTGGTGATTTTGAGCTCGTGCAACAGTTCTACCATGTTACAGTTCTATTCATGCATACCATGCAACAGTTTGATTTGTTTAACGATTCTAAGTTGAAGGAGAGGTGAAGCATGTAGACCCCGCCCCTAACTGCAAGACAAACATAAATCTAGCATCAAAGAGTCAGGTTGGATGGCTTCTTCACCATGTCCATGTTGCGATGTGCACACTTAAACCTTGTCAAATTGTGTTTACAGTCTATCAAATTGATGTATATGGTTTTACTTCCCATATATGCACCACAATCCACCACACAAATAACACAATGGCATACAACATACAGCAAAATACTGTATAACACCCCACTCCTGTCTAACTTGAATAGGCAAAAAACACTTCAGCACAGGGTTGGAAGCGTAGCGTTTTTATTGTGAAAATTTAACGGTTTGGTCACAAATATTTTGTTTGACCTTTCGTGAGTATTTTTGGAAATTTGGCGTAATTTGCATTTGACCCCACATTCCGGAATTTAAACAATCTAAATGTTTTCATGTGCCCTCTCACAAATACGCTTGCCTCCCTAACAGCTGAAAATATTCCAGTGTTGCCACTCTATATTAAAAAGTTTCCCCTACAATAAGAATGAAAAATCCCTACACAATCTGAAAAAAAAACGCAATCATCTTTAGCTACAACATCTGGTCTTGAAACACGACATACTATATACGTTGCAATATTAAGAGTGTAAGATCAAAATTACATGTGTGAAACAAGCATCTACAGAAAGCATCACTGCATAAACACATGTCAATTTTTTTTCAAAAAAAATTATCTCAATGTCTTCTAAGATAAGCCAGCACGTTTCGCAGTAAATCTTAAGCATAACTCTTGCAACTCTCCAGCTAGCCGCTATTCACATGAAAAAAGTCTCATCAGTGATAGAACAAACAGCTTCAGAATTTTCCAATTTTTCAAAATATATTTTCCTTGCTTTGACATGTAAATGGGTAATTCTTTGGTTGACTTCAAAGTCACCTGGAAAATTTTCACTAGACTTCATTATTGCCTCCAAAGTGCACTCAACCAGACAATCTCTCAGCTTGTTTTTATTGTTATTCAAGCGAGAGAAAGTTCTTTCAACCTCAGCAGTGCTTTGAGGTAATAATGTTATAAACACATTGCATAACAACTGTACTTTCACTGTACAGTATTGTACTTGTACTGCAGTCTTTGCAAATTGGAATAGACTAGGCTCCACCTAGTAGACTAAGCCTTGGCTTACACTAAGAATGCAATTCTAGCCAGGGTTGCCAACCTGTCCTCATCAAAAAAGCCAGACCTTGTCCCAAAAAAAGCCAGATAGCAGTTTAAGGCATATACATATAAAACATGCATACAAAATAGACGTTAAACTCGTCAGAAACATTGATATAATATAATTCCAATATTTAAAAGCATTTTCTTTCCCCGTAATTACACTGTTGTACATTTGTTTCCTTTAATAACATCAATCATTTTTAGGACAACAGTAAAATATTTGCAATATTCTTTGCACCCTGCATGGTCATTGGTCACAGACTCTCGTCAGAAGAGATTTGTAATGAATATGCAGCTCAGGCAATGTTTTGCCAGAGCCATGCCTTTCCGACCGAAAGGAAAACCAGAAAAAGCCAAATTTTGTCTGGCTTGTTTTGATTTCCCAAAAAGCCAAAGGTGCTTAAAAAAGATCTTTTGCAGATTTTTTGTGAGTGACGTCATGAGTGAAGTAGTTTTAGGGTCATTTTGGCTCATGTTGCCTGGCCTAGGGCCCAACCGCTAGGCCAAAGTGTTTCGCTGAAGTTTCATTGGAAACTAGGCTCGAGTCCGAGTCTTGAGCTTTTGATCGACTTTCTAGCGTTTCTGGGTCAAAAGTTATGATCTAAAATAAACAAATCAATCAATTATCTAATTAGCTAATTAGTCAATTTTTACTAGTTTAGATCATAACTTTTGAACCCGAAACCCCAGCAAGTCATCCAAAATATCAAAAGACTCGGATTGTAGCCTAGTGTCCAGTAAAGTCTTCAGCGAAATACTACCACCTAACGGTTTGCGCCCAGGGCCAGGCAAAGTGGGCCAAGGAGGCCTAAAAGTCCTCCACTTATGACGTCACTCACAAAGAAACCGCAAGCCCCAAGCAAAAAATTTTTTTCGAGTGCAGACTGAAAGACTTGGCGCGACCAGGTCCGTAACTCGCACAGGAGCGGAGATATTCCGGCGCAAAGCCACGTGCGTCCAGGCGTTTTTTTGTTTCGAAAAACCTGAAAACCACCCGGGTGCCAAAGTGGTGCAAAAAATCACATCTCAATGTGATTTTAATTGCAAAACTTGCTTAGCCAAACATGACATCGGAAACCTTATGTGAAGAGTCTTCATACACCACGACTTGATACGAAGGAAAAACGCACATGAGTTTTTCTTGGCACTAACAAAATTTCCCCTTTAAAAAATTCCTTTTTGGGGGTACAGTGCATAAAATTTATGCTGTTTATGCTTCGCTGCGCAGATGCGATTTGTTGTGAAAATGATTAAAAATGGACGTCGGGAAGTCCAAAACGGTTTGGTCAATAACGGATGTCACATGTCCCAGGAAAACGTAATCAAATTTGGAGTTGCATTACAGTAAACCCATGATTTACCGACTACCCATACCTTAATTACTCAATCCTCAACTGGTTACGTGTTTCAAACGCAACCATTCAGCCTTTCATTAAGCTCCAAAATAAAGCTATAAAACTAATAAGACAACTAAAGCGGCATTTCTAGAAGAACCTTTCCAGCACTTAAATATCTTATGCCTTCCCAAACTATGCACCTTATCAGTAGGTAAATTCATGCACTCTTATCACAACAAACTGCTTCCAAACCATTTTGATGACTTTTTATTCCAATCAGCTCAATCATTCCCATTCCACAAAACAATCAACTTCTAACAACCTGTTTCTACCTAAACTCTTCCTCAGGAATATCTTCCCTTACATTTGTTGGCCCAGAAGTGTGGTCTTCAATACCAGACGATATTAAGTCTTCAACCACTCTTGCTTTTAACTGGAAACTTAAGAAACACCTCCTATATGTAAAAGATATTGATTAACTAAATGACCGCCATGGTCTTTCACCAATCTTGTTTGACACAGTACCACTCTTTGTTTACACTGATCAGCTATTATGCCATTACATTTTCATTTGCTCTATATGTTCACTGATGGTTGGTTTACAGTACCTAGTGTTCGATGGCTTTTTTTATTGCTTCTGCTTATTAGCTGAGTCATATGAAACAATAAACCATCATAACGTTTTAAGGATTCCTGAGCAGGGATCTATTCATTTACGAAATTATCTTTAGCGTGATTAGATCTTAAAACTTGTTTTTCATACCTTCAGCCCAGTTCCGCTGCTCGTCATGGAACGTGTAGTTTTTCTTATCGAACCACTCATGTAAACTCCTTACCAGCATTTTAGTTTCATTTTCATCACTGTCTTGGCAAATTGAGTAAACCAAGTTTGCTGAAAAGCGTCGATCATCTGCAGTAAGCTCCAGTTTTAATTGGTGATCAGTTGTAAAGTTTCAAAGTCTTAATATATGCAGCCGTACGATATTTGCACCACCGAATAAGCTATTGACTAGGATATTTCAAAATTATGATTCTAAAATTGCTTATATACGCCACAAAAGCTTCTGAAAGCGGCGTGGCCTTAATGCAGTTATACGCCATACATCTTGAGGTGTATATCTTCTTTGCAAACTACAGTAATTTATGTTTTTTAACGAACCTGTAGAGATTGACGGAACAGTGCAGGGTCCAGAAAGAAAATTAGACAAGTGAATGATACACAAATACTCAAGAAACAAATGTAAACAATTTATTGCAAAAAAACAGCATAACATAGACGTGTGCTTAAGTGAAAGTTTCATTTTCTGCAAATAAAAAATACAAACCTTTCTCATAAGCTGAAAAATATTTCTTCCATACGAAAAGCATTTCAATCTTCCATCGAGACAGACAAACAGCGACGATAATCATGACAAGTAGAAGAAACCCTTTACGGAGAAGCATAGAGTTTGAAACATCCAAAGCCAAATAATAATGGCTGCTGGCAGGGACGCCGGAACGTCAGTAGGGCAGGGGGGGACAGAAAAAAAAGGTGAGGGCAATACAAACTTACGAAAAACAAAAAAATCGTTATCAATTATCAAGCCCGTAACTAAAGAGGCGCAGGGGGCTTAGTCCCCCCTGAAAAATTTTTGCCCCTCCCTGGAAAAATGTGTTGGACATAGTTTAAAAAATTTTGGCCCCTCTCAGTAAACTCTTTGCCTCCCCTGGTGTCCCAATCTGGTTAGGGCCTGCCAATTATGCTTGCTACAGTTCAACAATAACGTTGACTTCAAAAATAATAAATCAAACTGTAGACAACTTGTTTCGATTCGATCTTGATATATCATAAAATTGCCTAAGAAAAGACACCTTTATCCCCATTGCCCTCGTTTGAAAGGTCAGGGATTCAATGCCACAGGTCTCCGACGTCCCTGCTTGCCGCTATCAGCAGTCACTGTCTCGCTACATTACCTGTCAAGATGTCTGCGTTCAAGAGTTACATGCGACACAACGCCTAATATCGTAACTTGAAGTGAACATGTTATGATTTGTTGCCATGTTATTATTACACGATAAACACCAACAGTAAAACAATCCGCTCGCAAGTTTGGCAACTTGCCCCTGCAGGCAGTAGCGTAGCCAGCCCAAAAGATAGGGGGGACAAAAAACTTGGTGAGGGGCAAAATGTTTGATTTTAGGGGAATAACACTATATTGATTGTGATATAGCCCCTCAAATCACAAATGACTATATGTTCTAAAAATTTGTGGGGGCATAGCCCTCCTGGCTACACCTATGCCTGCAGGCAAAAGAGCGGACATGAATGAACTGCAAGCTCAGCATTGCATGACACCAGAACAGTGAACCTGACTCACTCTTGTGCCGTGTGAGTATCGTACCAGCAAATAAACTTACTTCAAGAAATAAATCAATTAATCGGAATCGAGCTGCTGACGTCAAATTTTCTAAAAAGTTTTAGTTCTTAGTCCCAATTTCCAGAGAGGGGCAAATGCCCGTTTTGATCCCGGGGCAGATCCAGCCAATGAGTTTAGGGGGCGATTTCAGTGATATTTGTTAGTCAAGTCTCATTACAGGTTCACTACTTTAAGAGAGATGAAATACAGGCCTACTTTACAACACTTCTGTGACAAAACGATGGATGACAAAATAGCCTTGTATTGCGAATGCTGTTTTCCAAATTCCGCACAATTATGGTAAATATGGTTAATTCGTAGGTTTTAGGGAGAGCGATCCCTCGATAGCCTCTCCTGGTTTCGTCTGTTTCGACGCCCCTGCAGACGCTCATGGTTTTGACGTACCACGAATTCAAAACTGTTTGCTTGAATTCAGTGTAAAAGCACACCCATAGCCATAATAGACTTTCTTTTCACATTTACATGTTTAGCAACAATGTTGACCTCAAAACTATAACAGAAATTGTAGAAAACCATTCTGAATTTTAGGTACGCGCGTACAGCTGCAATAAATTTGCTTCAACTTGATCTTGATAAATTATGAAATTACGTACTTATGATATTGGTATGTAAGGGCACCTGTGCCCCCGTAATACACCCCCGTTCCGGCGTCCCTGGCTGCTGGTATATATTTTATTTGAATAAAAGCTGATGATGTCTACCTGATATGCAAAATATATACTCTGATCAGATCACAGTGTCTCATATACAGGGATCGAGTTTATGGTGGGGACATAATATCTTTTGTGCCCCCAAAACATTGTGATAAAAAGTATTGTAGCTGTGCAAATTTCATGGTCACATTTCTGTTGGAAATGTTTCCCAGCATAAAACCAGGGGATGAATGAGAAAAATGAACATTATCACTGGATTATCTGTAGACACAGTATGCAGATTTCCTATGTAAACTGAGTTTTAATGATTGTTAAAAATTGTGTTGGTTACTTTGAATTTCCGAATCGGTGTGCACATGAACTGCTCTCAATCACGAATTCCTGCGCTGGTCTGCAGCCTGCAATCAGAATACGGTTGCCACCATGAGCGTAGCCAGGGGGGCAACGGGGCAATGCCATCCCAATTTCAAAGTTCTCAGGTTAATAAAGTATCTGAAGTATAAGCCAAAGAAATACTTCAGTGCAAATCAACGAAACTGCCTCAAGGAACCTATTCCACTTCAGCCTTTAGCCGAATACAAACTTGTATCTGACCTTTTGTAATCAATGACCGCAAGTAAAAACAATTGGAGAAGCACTTTTCGCAGCTGATTTTGGCGCACCAGCTTGCTGTATCCCACCTAATGGTTATGTAAGCTTTATTTCAAGACCATCGCAAATTTCTCTTTGATAACCGTGGGTGTTACAGATATAACCTATCCTTGTTTCCAGTGTCAACGTAGCCTTAAACTCTTTTATCCACGTAATCCCACATCTACCTTTCGCAATGGTGATGCTTTGGGGGAATTTCTGAGAGCTTGCCCTTAAATTTTAATATCCACCTCTGTGCCAGTTGTCTCGGTATCTGAACGCAATGACAGTGTCAATTCCCTCAGCACTTGCTAAATATAAAGCATCTTGATAATTACGTTAGATTTTGCTGCTGACTCTTCTCGTTGTAGTTAAATGATTTCAAATATTTTACTGTAGGATAGAGTGGCAATTAACATCAGATCAAAGTTGAGGCACTGAGCTTATGAACAGCAGGTCGGAGTCTAATATCTTGAAAAGATTGATTCGGCAAAGTAAAGGGAAATCATTGATGAAAACGTTAAGGCTCCACATAATTGTGATTGAACCGTCACAATACATGTCATCACAAATAAAACTCTAGAATGAATACTACTGTTGCTAAACAGTGACTACAGCGCAGTGAAGAGGCTGAATTGCTTCTTAGCCACAGTTTGAGCTTCAAGAAACAAAATTTATCTCATCGCCATATTCACGCATGTAGTGTTAAAACTGTGCAACAACAAAAATCTACGATATTGATTTAAATTTGTTTCATATTTCAATTTATGAACTAAATTCAAGAGCATATAAAATACTGTACATACGAAAGGAACAAAAATTTGTAAAGTTTTGCAGCTACACAATTGAAATCTGCCTTCTAGACTCTATTTGAATAAGGTTGTAGGGCTGTATCCAGTGTGGTAATTGTGTCAGCTAACTCCCACTCTGTCTGCAACTTTGTGCTGCACTGACTTATCTGGATTTAAAGATGGGCAACAACAAAAATGAGAACACCAAAAAGCAGGGCAAGCGTGAAAAAATTGCAGCAACTCCTAACAATGGAAAAAATCAAGCTACAGAGACTGCTGGAAATTATGAAGCTTGGCAGCCACGCACACCATCAAAAACCGGTTGACTACCCTGAGGCAGTGCTGAAAAAACTAAGTTCAGTTGATGCAAAGATGTCTGGCCTTGAAACACGACCCAAACAAATGAGTGATCTAGCAAGCACCCTCAAAACAGTTTCCAGTGATGTTGAGCTTCTTCACAAAGAAATCAAAAGGCTTAGGGAAGAAAATTGTTCTCTAAGAGAAAAAAATAGTTCACTAGAAGAAAAAATATCCTCTATTGACTCTGATTTCAATGACTTGGAACAGTATGGCAGGAGACAAAACTTGAATGGAATACATATGAGTGGTGATGAAAGCATTGCAGAAGTTGAAAGCAAAGTCTTGACAGTGCTGAAAAAAATTTATGAAAATATATCACATCAAGGTATTGATGCCGTTCACAGACTAGGTAAATCAAAAAAACAAAACCCCCAACATCATTGTCAGATTTATCTCTAGAAAAACCAGAAACAATATTTATAAAGAAAGGAAGGAACTAAAAAATGCTGATGCTGGAAAACCTACCACCCAACGTGTTTTCATCAATGAAAACCTTACCACAAAAAATAAACACTTGTTTTACTTGGCTAATGACAAAAGAAAAAGATTTGGTTGGAAATACATCTGGACCAACAATGGAAGAATTCCCCTTAGACAAACTAATGACAGTAAAGCCATTGCTATCTGACATGAAAAAGATCTTGAACAGATCGAAAAGCCAACAGCCGATTCTGGAAATCTCTATGGATCATCTGCATTTGCTGACTCTCTTTGAAAACTCACAGATGAAATATCTGTCTCCTCCTTTTGGTATGGTGAGTGGTCTACATATTGTCCTTACATTTGCTTGGTGTGTCATACTTCACTTAATAATCCACTTATCCAATAATCATGGCTCTCTGCAAAAAGTGTAATATGTCTAATTGTTTGCATTGTACTCAGTGTTCACCATGCCATAAATATATCCAATCACTTAATGATTCCCCATGCTACTCCAACCAGCAACAGCCTTCACCATCATCATTTATTTGTTCTGCCTGTGTTGCTTCAACTATACCATTTTCCAATTTACTCAACACAGAGTTTTACAACCTCCTTTTATTTGACAATTCTAATTTATCTAATTTCATTGAATCTTTTGCATGTGACTTATCACTTCAACATTATCAAACTAAGTATTCAACTTTAAGTGATACCGGCAAAATGAATCATGAAAATAAGCCAGAAAATTTATCTTATATTCATTTCAATGTACGAAGCCTGGGTAAAAATAAGCATAAACTAGATGACTTTTTCCTAATGACTGAAGTAGATCATACTTTTATAGCCATATCAGAAAACAAGTTGAAACCCAACTTCATTGCAAATATTGACATCCCTGGCTTCAACTTTGTTTATAATTCCTCACAAACCAATTCAGGTGGGGTAGGTCTTTACATTAGTTCCAAACTAACTTACCAACTCAGATATGACCTAAATCTCCAAAATGTAGGCTGTGAAAGCCTCTTTATTGAAACTCCAACCTCATCTGGCTAACCTTTTATTATTGGTGTTATCTATCGCCATCCAACACATGCATTTCCACAACTGCGTCCGGCTACCCATCTTGGCTGATCACATGCTGCAGCTTGGCACCTCAGTCTTCTGAGTCTGGTGGGTCATGTCTGCACTCAACACCAGAAGATGCACGATGAAGCATCAGACATGGCAATCTGACTGGACTCCCACCAGCACTGGACTTCCTCAAGGCTCTCCTCTGTCCCCAGTCCTCTTCAATATCTACACTCTCCCTCTGGCAAGAGTCAACAAACCGCATTGCAGGGCTGAGAACCTTTGCTGACAACATCTTGGTCAGTTGCAGGGGTAGATGAACCCAAGACATGATAGACCTCATCAGCCCCACTTTGCGCAACATCGAGGCATACTATGAATGCAGTGGTATGCACTGCAATGGTGAGAAAGCCGAGGCAATGGTGTGTACATTAAATAATCGTCTCCAGCCATCCAGCTTTCCCCCTATCCTCTATGATGGGCAAGACATCAGAGTTTTAGACACACTTCGTCACTTCGGTGTCTTCTTAGACAGACAGCTCAACTTCTCTGAGCATGTCAACTCTGTCCTCCATCGTGGTATCAAGGCAGTCAGTACCCTGAAGGTTGCAGCTGGTAGGAAGGCAGAGAGGCACCTTGTGATGTTGTACAAGAGCCTCGTCCTCTCTGTTGTCGACTACGCTTTGCCTATGATCAATAGGCAGAACTTGATGGACAAATTGGAACGATTGCAAAACCCGTGTCTCCACATCATTACTGAGTGCCCTAGGTCAACTCCAGTCCATGTCCTCTAATATTTGGTTGGAGTCCCCTCCATCGATGCACGACAGAAACTTGCACAAGCTACCATCACGTGCAAGGCTCTCCAAGAGAGCAGACACGGCCTTCGTGGGGTCATTTCCAACGAGCTCACTGCTCTACGGTCCGCTCAGCAAAATACCCCAGCTCTGCGTCACCTCATACCGAGGAATAGGAAGGCTGAGCTTCTCCGCAGACTGAGGAGGAAGCCTTGGATCTCGCATGCCTTATCTGCTACTTTTAAACTGAGTGGCATCCACTATCTCTTCCACACTCCAGCGTGGATCCCACCAGAGTTGCATGATGAAGAGCCCACTATCATCATCAACTTGAATCGGGAATGAAGGGCCTGGCCTCCCGCAGCAGCCAATTCTGCTTTCTCACAACTTCTTTCTGACATCATCAGTGGTACTGGCTCTATCCTTGTAGCCACTGACGGCTCCTTTGAGCCTGCCACCAACAGAGCAGGGTGGGGTTTTGCTATTTTTTGCAATGGTTAACTTATCCAGCAGGGAGCTGGAGCACACCAGGTGTTTACGAGCAGCACCAAGATGGAGTTGGAAGCTATCAGGAATGCCTTGAAGGCAGTCAAGGATATGAAAGCTCCACCTACGATCATTGTTGCCACGGACTCCATGGCCATTCATTGCAAGATCCAGTCAGGATACCTATTGCATTCTAGGAGAATCGTTCGACCTCCGTGACGCTCACCCAACCGTAAAGGTGATATGGGTCTTTGTACCAGGCCACTCTGGAGTCACCTGCAATGAGACCGCTGACATGTTGGCTTCGAGCTGCTCCAACTTAACTCCACTTGACTTGTTCCCTTCTGACATATAGCTGATGAGAACAAAGTCATGGAAAGATCAGCTCATCACATCCATCCAATCTTGAGAAGAAGAACGCCGCCTCATCTTCCTTGGAATCTCACTTGGATCATCACTCTTCAGCACCAGGGCAGGACGTGCCAAAGCAATCCACAACCAACTGCTCACTGGCAACATCTCCTACTCCACTCTTTTGATGCTTTTGTGGGGGCGGGTGGATGATGAGAGGATCAGTGCAGCAGCACATCCTCAGTGAACCCTCTTTCGCCAAAGCAAAGTGGTGAAACTTCATTTTATCCACTCGAAACCAAGAAAACAACCTTTCATTGCTAAAATTTTAATAGGAAAATGTCAAATTTCAAATTCCACAGCGGACAAGGCCCCCCTGCCGCTTATTTTCGACGCCCAAAATGGTGAGTATATTTTTTGCTTGCTATGTTTTCTACGAGAATATCACTTTTGTTTCCTAATGGTCGGAGCTTAGGCGTACCCACCCATTTGTATTTAAATTTGTTGGAATTAAAGTTGCCATCGACATTGTAAAATTGAGTGATTTTCTGTAACACCCATGCAGAACCGTATACAGCGCACTCCATAGCCCTAATTTGGGGGGCACGCTGATACAGGGGCCCAAAATTCAGTCCCGTCACTACTTATCTCCCCAAAAAAAGCTTCGACACCCCAAACTGAATTATGAAGCACCAGAAATCAGTGAAGTTGGGGGGCCCTTTGAAAGAAAAGTGCTTGTACATGAAGGCTGGTTTACACTGGGGCCAAGCAAGGCTAAGCCAAGCCAAGCTGAGCGTGGGAAAGTTTTTACACTTGCAATAATGTTTACGTTTGGTTGCGTCGGTTGCCATGGTTTAACAGTTTGAAACTTGCTAAACTACACAGGAATTGAGAATGCGCATAAAGCACGCAAGAATACTTCGCTTTTTATTATATGGCTGTTATGTACAACTACTGTGTGGCTGTTATGTATTATATGGCTGTTATGTACAACACAGAAGAAATGCGGGCTTGTGTGAGCCGTTATGATGAATCCACCTGAACTTCCAATGACGAAGCTCGAAGTGATGTGCATATTGCAAGCACAGGTGTGCGCTGCATAAGCGCCCACCCAGGTTTGCCACATCAAAACACGAAACGTGAAACTAGTGATGCATCAAAAAGTCAGGTAAATCAATCAAGTTGAAATAGTAAAGTTTTGAAATTCGGCTCAGAAAATCAATTAAACGTCCATAATTATCTTTTCAACAGCGGCGTAACTAGAGGTTTGAGCCACAGGGGGCAAAACTTAACTGCAGGGGGCCCACTAGCCAACGCTCAGAAAAAAATTAAGAAATATTAGTGAATCTGGATGTCGTGGATTACTGTACTAGGTTAAAAAACGAAAACATCCAGAAAAAAAACAAAACAACAGCAACCTACTGGAAACCACGAGAATACTAAATATCAAAATGTAAGCTAATGAGGGCCCGGTTTTTACATTTAGCTTGCCAGGGGGTCTTTATAGGTGGCCTACGCATTGGTGGCGGAACTATTTTCAAAGTGGGAGGCACAAGTGCTCGTCAAAAATCTAGAAAGTTTTTGTAATTTGAATTGGCAACTGTGACATCACAAGCACTGAAATATGACGTCATTAACTTTTGTCAGCATGTTTGGGCAATTTTATTCAAAATTTGATAAGCCCTCAACGACCCTATCTACGCAACACCCTATCTATCATACACTACACTGACTTGAGCACATAAATGTATCTAGTTGTTCTTCGTCTTACACAAAAACAATTTACTTTAACAATTGGACCCAATACGAATTGTGTTACTTAAACCTATTTAGGAAAAATTCGAAATTTAAAAGTGGGAAGGCCGCGCTCTCTCAGAAAAAAAGTGGGGGAGCCTAAACCCATGCGGCCCAACAGGCTCCGCCACCTATGAGCCTACGTAACACCTAGTTTTGCTGGACATTCTTTTCGTGTTATTTCAGGTGAAACGTGTTACTATTTGCCAATTCACCGTTGTTCATTTTGATTTCTGTTTCATCTCAAATACATTTTCGTGTCGTTATGCATGTATAACTCTGTCGTTATACACGTATAACTCTGACGTTAATTTCGTTTGTTAAAATTTGTTGTCAAACCTGAAAAATTTGATTGTGAAAAGACTGAGCTGAGTGGCATAACTGACAGAAGTCACAAGGCAACAGTCACCATCAGACCCGTAACCAGCTTTCGTCACCAGGGAGGTAATAATTTTCTGAGGGAGACCCAAATTTTACATCGATAGCATGTACGAAAGCAATGGTTGTGTATACAATATGTCTTAGACATTTTTTCAGGGGGGAGAAAATGTTTCCAGGGGGGCCAAGCCCTCCCCTTAGTTACGGACCTGGTCGCTAGATGATTAGG
>Ga0210059_1004125_pt1 | contig 23402 bp, 17 predicted proteins | sample Ectturendosymbi2_FD_188042 | JGI IMG/M metagenome (GOLD analysis project Ga0210059, IMG submission 188042) | Ecteinascidia turbinata endosymbiont from Florida, USA - Sample 2 (SPAdes) (version 2) | ecosystem: Host-associated > Tunicates > Ascidians > Unclassified | place: Key West, Florida...
TAATGATCTTGTATCCTGAAACGTCTACGCACAACCGCTCAGACTCTGATTGTTCTGGAGACTGATCGACTAGTGGCCTTTCCAACCGCTCATGGACAAACGTGGCAAGGCCGTGGTTCCTGCTCAGGACTGACCCAGCTCGTGAGAAGTTGGGAATCACTAGCTTGTCTGCAGTTGTGCAGTGGATCTCCTGTAGGACGATGATGAAAAGCCTTGTTCTTATAGGCTAGCTGCTCAATGACAGAGATTTTGTCTGCAATAAGCCCCTCGGTGTTCAGCTGGAGTATGTTGGGTCGTCGGTCTTCGGCAGCATTTCTGCTGCCGCGCCCTGATAAGGGCGCCTTATGATCCACCCCATGCCGAACACGTCCAGCGCGGGTAGCAGTGGTTGCTCTCGTACTGACAGGTTTAGTTAGGCATACCATATTTTTGTGATTGAAAACCGGGACGCTTCAGAACAACGACCCTTATTAGATAAATGTGGTTGAAAAGAACTGCCCCGCTTTGAAAATCTGAATTTAGCTTATTGTGTGAATTATGGTTATATACCTAACTATTGCTGCCAACTAAGTCAAGTTTATTATTGTTTCATATGACTCAGCTATACTGAGAACCATTGTGCAATACGGAAAGCAATTGTCAGTGGAAATCAAAATAAATGAAAACACAATGCATAGGCGGATCCAGGGGGATAAGGGGGCTGAAGTCCCCCCTACATTTTTTCAGATACGTTGTTTTGATCAACACAAAAACGCCCATTGAGGTAATTTTTTTGTATAGCATTTAAATAAACCATTTTTTGCACAGGGATAGGGACGAAAATATTAAATGCAAACCTTATTTTGCTGAATTTGGGCAGTCGGAATATGTTTATTTCACTATAAATTAAACTTCTAATAGCCAGGGGGCAGGGGGCCATGGTCCCTTCAAATTTTTGTAATATCTATATGTGCTTTAGTAGGCAGTATCTCTAACAAAATACTGTTGCTCGCCTCAAATCAAACATTTCGACCGACCCAAAACTTTGGGCTGGCCATGCCACTGCGCACGTAAGTATTTAAACTCTTGTATCATTTGGGTAAGATTGGGCTTCTTGTGGACAAAAGATGTTTAAGCAGCAGACTCAGAACCGCCGCTAGAGGGCTTTGCGTTTGTGCCGGGGGGGCTTGACATTCTAAAAATTGACAACAACTCCACTGATTTATAGTGTTTATTGTTTCAATTTGGAGGAGCTTGGAGCTTTGTTGAGGGGAGTTAAGCCCGCCAAAGCTCCCCCCGCGGTGACGGGACTGGGCAGACTGTGGACAAAAGTCATACAAGCTGCAGATCGTACTGTTTTCTCCTACAAGGTTTTATGAATGAGTGCAGCTCATGTTATTACTGTAGTTAAGCTAAGGCATTAAAATTACGCTAAAGCGAACTTACAGTGTAGTTAATTACAGGCGAGGTTAGAGCGTTCAGTGACAACGTATATTCCAAAACAGCAAACCTAACCGCAAAACGTAGCCTACATGTCAGGTAGGCAATTAAATGCGCTAGATTAGCTGTAGGCTATGCCAAAGATGACTACTGATTAGCATCAGACCTGCCAGCAACAATTTTTGGACAAAAGTTCAGCTCAGCACGAAATCAAATGCTTTTTTATCGACCAATATTCTGCTGTCTGTAATAATTTTTCTTCAACCTACTGTACAGTATTTATAAAATTGCATTACCGCGATATAGTCGCGTTTCGTACAAAAAATTAAATGGATGAGAAGTTAGCCATTGAGAAGTTAGTCATTACAGTAACATACCTTTTTGTCGACCTTCAAGTTATTTTCTATGGTCAAATGACTTTGGTAGTTTGCCACTGATGGGCAGGTATTTTTGCAAACAAATTTGGCCATTTTGGCTAGACAATCGTGATGTGCAGGGGTGTAACGAGGTTGGATGGTGTCTGGGGCAAGAAACGAGTTTTGCACCCCCATGTTCGAACCTGAGGTTATTCGGTAGCAAATGTACTGTATCGAAGAAAGTGCTTATGGCACTGTTGTTACTTTTTGGCCTCCCGCAGTGATTCGGCGCCTGGGGAATTGTGCCCCCTTGCCCCCACTCGTTACGGCCCTGGTGATGTTCAATAAAGATAGTAAAATTTTCCGAAAATAAACAATTTTCAAGTCCGAATGTAATGAACTTCTATTCCATGACCATCTGCAATTTTCAAACACAATACGGCATGGATCTTGCACAGACTGCCAACAAAGGTTACTGGAGGCATTTCAGGTTTCTTCGTGTAGTTTTGGACCGGCGTGAACCTGTGTTTGTTTGCTAATAATAAAATTTTTCCGACATTCATCAAGTTACTTTTTTAATATTTGATAAGTTTGAGAATAATTTCTGAATTGCTTTGAAGGCCGCTTCTGCTCCGGAAACGTCCCAGCAAGCCTGGCCTGGGTAGTGGTGCGAATGCGATTAAGTCAAAATGTCTATGGTTATTAACCGTGTTTGTTAAAAAAACTTACCTGAGAAGTTGGGTCATCATTGCTATGCAGTCAATACACGTCCGGGTGAACTCGTCCTTGAGTCCCCCCCCCCTTAAAAATCGTGGATCCGCCTATGCATTGGCAAAATATCTGATTAATGTAAACACGACTGTGTCACTTAGGATTGGCGAAGGACTATGGTGGTTACCTAGTCAACCAGCCCCGAAGCGCATTTTTTTGCGACTGTTTTCGTAACATTGGGCATTTTTTTTGTCGTTTGGAAAGGGTAAATGTTTAGTGAACGTGCATTTGCATTGTATCGTCAGCAACCTGAAAAGATAAGCATAATGTCGACGTTGTCCCTTGGAAAATTTTCTGCGGGCGTCTCTCGTCGTGGATACAGGCATTTTTGCGTGTGTGCATGCGCAGTAAATGCCAATGTGACGTAACAAACTCATACTCTTAACCAGGGGTTCTCAACCTTGTCAAGCATGTGGCCCACCTGATGCACAAACAAAAGATCCGTGGCCCACCTACTGCACAAATCTCCAATGCGAAAAATGTTGCCCATGCAAGAGTTGAATAGAAGCCCATGCAAGAGTTGAATAAAAAATGTTGCCCATGCAAGAGTTGAGGGCAATCCAAATTTAAAAAAAGCGTTACCAAGCATGTTTGTTTCTGTTCAGCAACAAGGTTGACCTCAAAAAATAACTGAAAATATGATAAACCATTATGAATTTTCTGTGTGTGAATAGCTGCAATCATTTGTTTAAAAGTCTATCTTCAAAAACGGTGAAATCACCTGTGAGACAGTTATCAAAAAGCACCTTCGCCACCCGTTGCCCCTCTTTTGAAAGGTTAGGGTGGCAATCAGGGTTGCGGAGACGGAGGTGAAATGTCTGACTCACACTCCGACCTTTCCAAAATTTCGGACTCCGTCTCCTATAACCTGAATGAAGTTTGGCTGTCAACAACTTTGTAGCAACTAGCAATCAATGAAAGTGGTGGTACGCAGCAAGCATTATCTGTTTGAATAAAGTTTTGAAAGAAATTGTACCATTTCAACTTGCAAGAGTTAGGATTCTTAACTTAGGAGTACGATGTAAAACATGATTGAATTGGACTTCCGTAGCCGGAGTCAGATAAAAAAATGCGACTCCAACTCCTAGTGTTCTTAGGAATCCGACTTTCACACAAAACCCTCCAATATGCCATGTCCCCCCACATTTTCTTTTTAGGTTTCGTAATATACTGGTTTCACAACAACCCGTCCCCCCCACATTTTACAAGAAAATTGCGTCCATGAACTGCATGTTGTGCGCAACGTGGCAAGCTATGTGGAAATTTCCATGTCGCAATAGTTTCTAACACGAGAGAGCGCATTATGACGTTTGTAGCTGAAGAGTTCCCTACGTTTTCAATCAAAACATCTAACTTGAAAACCTACTAAATTTCAATAATGTCAGGCCGTGGTTCCTTAAAAATTCTTCCGTGGTTGAGAAACCCTGCTCTAAACACTTCTGGATTTTGTACTGCCAACATCAACTTTTTCCGCTGTGTGATTTTATAGTACAGTAACGATATGCTGTGGCAGCATGTAAGACGAAAGCTAAATAACTTTCAATCAAGGAAATGATTGCAGATTTGAAGTGATCGCGATATATTCACGAAATCTTTAGGAATACAAGTGTGAACAAATCCACTACAACTACTCCAACCCCATTAACACGATCATTGAGTGCCATCCAGTGGGTGATCGTGCTAGCGGCAGTGATGTAGTCGAGACCGCAACCATCGCGACCGAGACCTGGTTAAAACTTCGAGACCAAGACTTCATCAAAAATACCGAGACCGAGACTTGAAATTCAAGACCGAGACTTCAAAATTTGTGGATTTTGCCGAAATTTTTCAAAAAAATATCGTCATCACTTCAAGTTTTGTTTTTTTCGAATTTCTTGCATTTTTCTGACCTGTTTTGGCTGTTTCTTACCAGCAAATAGACATTACAAAAAACTCATTGAATTATAGTTTTACTAAGCCATTTCTTTGCAATATTCAAAGTCTCAAGACAATAGCTTATGATCGAGACCTGAAACCTTCGAGACCGAGACTGGCAAAAATAAGTCTCGAGACTACCACTGGCTAGCGGGGTTCCATTGTATATATCTCCAAATGACATTTTTTTCGTAAATAAACTTTTCTTTAAAAAATATTTCCAGAAAAATAAGCTTTCCATATCAGATTACACATTCCAGACCAAAATAATACTAACCTAACCTTACATACCACAAATAACCCAGTTTGGTATGTCTCAAATTTATATGGTAAAAATAATAATTGTACTCATTGCAATTTGCATTTCATTTTGGTGTTCATCGTATGACTATTAATAAGAACACGAACAAGAGCATGCACTCAATTATCAATATTGTATTGTATAACGTCTTCACTCCCACCCGCAAGGCGCTAGACTTTAAACATGTTTCGCAGTAGCAAGAAATACACAAATACTGTACATGAAAAAAGACGAGGATATATACATGGCGGTAGTAGAGAGGCGGTAACATACGTTTGATGGCGGTAATACATTTACTGTACTCTGATGAAACACAAGCTTTTAAGGCACACACATGAATGACCCCATCATGATTATTATAATGTAGAACTGCGATGACTTCCAAGTACATCGATTTATAAAATGCATGAGGGAATGGGAGGTTGAGAAGAACCAGGGGTCATTTAGGCTGCAGACCTCCCAGGGACGAAGCTGCTCATAGTGTAAAAGGAACAGTGTATAATTGTTAGTAAAAGTCTTTTGCTCTGGATATAAAATGTAATATGTGCAATGCGGTTACACGTATAATGCGTATTTTGAAGTAAAATACGTTGCAGGCAAGGATAAGCCACCAGAAGAAAATGGTTTAAAGTTGTCTCGTTAAACAATTACTGTTTTTACACATTCAAAAATATACGTGAATGCTAGAGAGGAAATGCGTCAAAAGCTATAGACCTCTGCAGCACCGCAATAGTGTCACGAGATATGACAGGTTGATAACCAGTCGCGTAATCATGTTTGGAAGAAAACAACTTGCTGTCAATGCATACGTGGGAATGGAAATTCGCTTGCTTTGTACCTACAGACTAAAGGCATCCCACTGCTTCATACACTGGTTTGATGCGATCAATTTCTGTGAACGCAACAAAGACCAAACGACGTAATATATAACGGAGATACTTCATGATTTGACAGTTTCCACTGTAACAGCGTTAAGTAATTAACTCAATCCACTTGGTTTATGTACACCAATCAAGAAGAACACAAAGTACGTTTCTAGTAGCCGAGTAAGACATATTTCTTATACTCTGCCGAAAAAGTGCCAAACACGTTTTATTTTTTGTTTCCGAAAAAATTTTTGAACCAGATTTATATTACACTATATTTTATCATTTTAGCACCAGAGTTTAAACGTGCTTTTGGTAAAGCAAATTGTAGAGTTTTGATTTGTCTTTTGTTATATGCATGAACATCTGTAATGAGTTTAAAATAATTGTTAAAGATAGCAGGTAGTTGAGAGTTAGTGTAGCCTATTTGTACATGAATTTGCTTACTTAAAGATTGTATACATCTTTTAATTGGAGAAAAATTTTGCATTTTATAAATGGTAGTAACTTACTAGTCAAAAGTTTATTTGTGTTTAAGCATCTCATGGCGCGGTTTAACACAACCGATACTAGCTGTACATGGCACGAAGCTGATCTTCCCCAGGCAATAATCCCATACTGTGCTCGTGAGTTTATTAAGCTGTGATACAAACGTAATGCTTGGTTATTAGCATAATGTTTAACTTGATACATTACACCAACATATTTCGATATAGTACAACACAACTGTTTACAATGCTCTTTCCAAGTTAGTTTTTCATTTACAATTACACCAAGGCAGGCTACTTGTAAGTCAAAGTTCTTTCAATACGATTACTGTTTACATTTATGACGAAGGATTCTGTGCTTACATGTTTGTTTGTGATCAGCATATATTTTGTTTTGGAAATATTTAGTGAGAGTTTGTTTGCGGTTAGCCAATCCATTAGCCTACTTTTATCATTTCACGATTAACCGAGTTTTGTAATTTTCCCAGATTGTTGTCGCTTTGAGCTAAAACTGCACCATCAGCGAAAGGTATAGTTTTTATAAAATTTGAATTTGGTAAGTCGTTTATAAATATTCAAAAAACAATGGGCCTAAAATCGAGGGGACCCAAGAAATAATTGAATTTAAAGATGATTTAGTATTTCTCCCTTGAACGTGCTGTCTTCTGTTGGAGAGATAAGACTGTATTAGTTTGAGCGCATTTCCTCTTACGCCATAATGCTCATGTTTTGTTAGCAAAATGGAGTGATTCACTGAGTCAAATGCTTTTCTTAGATCTAAGAAAACCGCACATGACATAAGTTTTTTTTATCGAGGTTCTGTAGAAGGTTTTCGTACAAGTCTGTAATAGCCAGGGATGTGGAATGGCTGTTGCGAAAACCGTATTGTTGCTGACTCAACAAGTTGTTTTTGGTAAAAGAATCGTTCAGTCCTACTAACAGTACCTTTTCAAATTTTTTTGAATAGTATGTTAGAACTGAATATCGGTCTGTAATTAGTGGCAATTTAGCTATATCCTGACTTAAAAATTGGTACTACTTCAGCGATTTTTAGATTATCCAGAAAGACACCTTCACATATGCTTTCAATTATAACATTTGATAGAAGAGGTGCCAGTTTGTATTTTGACAATTTCAAAGCGTGCACCGGAATATCATCGCGTCCACATGATTTTTTAGAGTCTAATCCGTTAATGAGTGTATTTTTTCAGGAGAGGTTGGTGATAAAAAATAGAATTCACTTGGCCTGGTAGAAGATATTTTTTTATATTTGCATCAGTAGTTTTAGATGGACCAGTAGGAGCGAAATTTGCCTGAGCCGAAGTAACAAAACTTTGATTTAATGCATCTGCAATTAATTTTTTGGATGAGTAAATTCGTCCATCAACTTGTAATCTTTGGCGAAAACTAGATGGTTTGTTTTTGCCAAAAATATCATTACGTTTTTTTTTGTTCTTTCTGAGTTCCTGCTGTTTTGGGCAAATTGCCCTTCATAGTAATTGCGCTTAGCTAATTCCTTGACATGAGTAAGGTGGTTTCGCAATTTTTTGTAATTTTCGAAATCTGTAAGTACTTTTGACCTTTTGTAAACGCGACACAAAAGTAGTCTCTATGTTTGATAGAAGAAATGATCCCTCGTGTTATCTATGGCTTTAGTTTAAGTTTATATTTCCTTCTTGTGTGTTTCCTAACAGGCATATATGTATCCGCAAGACTTTTCATGGACCTTACAATAAAATAAAACTTTTCATTAACATTCTATTCTGAGTATTGCATCGGTAACGAATCTAAAGTTTCGTGTAGATCGCGGTCAAAAGTAATGATATCAACGTTACTTGTATCTCTAACGAATCTTTGTTTGACATCTCTTTTTAATCGAGCTTTACTCACAGTCACATAAATCGGATAGTGATCGCTAATATCATGCAGCATAATATAGGGTTCTTCTTTCGTATACACGAACAGGAGTACATGTTGGTCAAAAATTTGATTGAGTAAGGTATTTCAAAAGAGCAGGGTTGTCTACCTCATCAATGTGGCACGGAGGTTTGAGTTTGGTGCAACCATACAAGATGTGGTGTGCAGTCTGCACCTTGCCACATTCACACAAATTTGAGCCGCACAGGCCCATTAATTTCATGTTGGCCGCAAATCGGCTATCACCAGTCCTCAGGTGGTTGAGCTGAACACTGGCTTTTCTGGGAAGGTCGCAGCCTGGTGGCTGTGAGCTGAATGCCGGAATGAAGGATTGCAGAGTTGGAGGGATTAGTATGGTTGGTTCCCAGTTAATTGACAACAATTCCACAAAGGAGCGAAGAGGCTTCCTGGAGCGAAGACGTTTAGGAGAAGATTTTAGGTACAGAGTTTCGTGTAGGATATATTTCGGATTGAGGGCTTTGGTGTAAAGTTTCGAGCATGAAGCACTGCGCTTTGTCTCAGATGGGATAATGCCAGATAGAGTGGGCAAGGAGGTGGGTGTGCTTTGTAAGCAGCTAGTGATTACGTGCATCGACTCGTTTAGAGGTACATCGATGTGTTTTGTGTGAGCACTGCGGCACCACACTGGGGCACAGTACTCTGCCGGAGCAAATGCAAGTGCCAAGCAGGAGGTTCTTAAAGCGTTGAAGGGAGCCCCCAACCGGCACCGGCCAGTCGCTTGATGAGTGTCACCCGTGATGAGACTTTCTAGGATTTATTCGGGTGAATAAATTATATTTGTATATATATGGTCGATATATGATTCTGCTTCGTTTACCACTCTGGTTAGTATATTTATTACTGCGTAGCAGCCAAGACTGCATAAGATATCTATAGACTGTTGTATTCTGATATCATTTGTTGCATTAAGTAGCTGTATGTTAACATCGCCTAGTACATAATACGCATGGCTATTTTTACGATTTTTGTGATTGCTTCAGAAAGTGATTGAGAAAACTCATCTATGTTGTATTGTGGGTGTCTGTACACTATTCCGATTATTATTTTCTGACGTTTTCCTAATAACTCAAACCATATGTCTTCACATCTACACACGTTGAACTGGAAGTCACGTTGTTGAAGATACTTCAAATTATTTTTTATGTAGGCACCCACATCTCCAGCTTGCATTTGGGAATTTTCGTTAATGAAATTGTAGCCTGGAAGTGGTGCTATAATTGAAGTTTCCTTAATTCTGGTTTCCGACAGCGCTATATTATCTGGTGGTTTTGAACATGGGATTACGATTTCTTCAAGTTTGTCTATATTTTTATACAAAGATCTTATGTTACAATGTAACAAGGAGAGATCATTTGACATCAACGTATCAACATGCTTACAAAGTCAGTATGTGCAGCATACTGCGAGAGAGGTAGTGATAGATCGCTATCAGAGTGGTTGTTGCTACTTGTTAAACATTCACAGTCAGGAAACATTTGTGCATTGCAATGTTTACAGTCATTCATTTAGGTTTAGGTAGGAAGCACATTTTTTGCATTGCTGCGCCAGCAGCCATGTATTCAGAAGAGAAAAAGCATTCCAACATATAAAATTAACACACGTATGCATTTTGCTTCTGGCAGTTTGTTGTTCAAATGTAAGTGGTCGCTTGCATTGAATGTCTGATTTCAGAATTCACGGAAGGTAATATCTTTGCAGTAGAGATAGATGTTAAGTATTTTTCTACAGCCCATCTGTTTATAATCAACATCAATTCCGTGTTTGAAGCGATCATCAAAGTGACGGTGACCTATTTTTCAGATGTACTGAGCTTGGCTTTTATATTGCCATTACGAGTGTAGCAAGAGGTAAATGTATCAGAACAGGATTTTTGCATGTACTTCAGTAACTTGTACCGCACAGGTGTGAGATCCTTACAAACAAAGACGTGCTGTCTTCTTTCGTTATTTTTGATATCCCTTTTGTTAGTATGAAACTCGTTTCTTTTTTTTGTATGACACAAATCTTGCAATGATTGGACGGGGATTCTCCTTGTTTCTTACAGTTTTGTCCTAGTCGATGTACTCTCTGTATATCATTATCTTGGAGATCGATTTCGAGCTCATCTGCTATTTTAAACAAGACCTTTTCCCCATCATCGTTGTCTTCGTTATCTTCTACTCCATAAACTAGAATATTTTCTCTTCTTATATATTGTTCTTGTCTGTCAAGGTGAAAGACAATCATATTTGTTTTCTGTACCATCTCATTGCGTAGCTGTACTTTTTCTTCTTCAAGCTGATTCAACTTATTTTCATGTTCAACGATCTTTTTTTTTAAATCCATTTAGCTTGTTTTCAAGATTTTGTGTGATATTAGTTGGCTTGTCTAGTTTTTCATTCTGGATATTACTTAGCTTGTCTAATTTTTCATTCATGTTTCTGATGGCTTGCCAGAGTTGGTTGAAGATTTCTTCTTTCGAAGTTGTTTTTGTCCGTGTAGCCTCGTTCATTATGTTTGATTTCTTCATGTGGTCGATTATCCAATATCAAAAGACCAGAAAAATCAGTAGTAAGTTGCAAACTGTTCAATACAGTATTATTTAAGTTATTGCATACACTATATCAATGATTTTCAACCGGTGTTCCGCGGAAAACTAGTGTTCCGTGAAAGATTGTCAGGTGTTCCGCAGGAAATTTGATAAGTTCGGTCGAAAATCACTAGTTTAACGCAATGAGCGTAAATATGTTTTCTTTCGTGAAAGTAATTTTCAAATGGTGGAGATGCGGGGCACGTGTAGCATTTCGTTTTGCTTTTTAGAACAGTTCCTCGAGAGCACTGGTTAATTTAGTAAGAACATGTTCTAGGCACGCCCACGTTTACAACTAAGAAATTTGGACCCGCCCTTTATCGTTCGACTTTGCGCTCAGTTTTAACACGAGGCAAAATTATATTCACTCATGGTTTTATTATGATAACGTTAAGCACTGCGCTATTAATCTCAATTACATCAAGAATCTATTCCAAAACCACAGGGGTAAATGTGAATTCGTTTCTTTCGTGGAGGAAGAGAGTAAACCATACTGCCATAAATTCAATAGGTCTAGTCTAACAGACCACCTGTAGACTGTACAAGTTTCCATTGGGAAACTTCTTCTAAGCCTGTGGGTTAAGGTTAAGGTTAGGCAGTGGCCTAGAGTCCTGCAGTGGCTGGACTTGTTATCGCTTAAGCAGTGGCTAAAGACTGCCTGATCCTGGCGAGTGCGCGAGTATTTATACCCAGCGCCGCTCCGGTCTCCTCGACTCTCATTGTCTGATTTTCACGTCTCGAAACGTCACTCTTGTTTTCGACGAATCACGTTCGAGAATGGTTTTCCGGAGGTACCGGTAGTTCCGTTTACCGTTTTCGCCGTAATCCGGAATGTTTTCCGTTGTTCTCTTTAATTTATCCTCATCTCCAATATGCAATTCTGACCTGGGGTAGAGTCCCTGCAACGTATTTAACTCATCTGAAGGTACTTCACAACCGTTCGATACGCTGTATTTGTAAAATATCTAGAGCTGCTCACGTCCCAATGCTAGATCTATATCACTCATGCAAAATCTTTCAGATTAATCAAATATATGAATACGAATTAGGAAAATTTATGTACAAAATAGTTCACAACTGCTTTCCAAGTTTCATCTCCAATTGTTATACTCATATTAACGAAAGACATAATTATCCCACTAGAATAGCTACTAATAACAATCTCACTACAACTTCATCAAAAACATCTTTAACACAAAGATCTATACAATACACAGGACCAAGGCTCTGGAAAAATATTCCCAAAGACTTAAGAAACAAATCATTCCTAGCCTTTTGTCCAACATACAAAAAATATTTACTGGATCAAGTTGTGTTGTAATATATCTATCTATAGGGAAATAATTCTTTAAAAATTTTTTTTTACTTGTATGCTCCAGCTTTGTTCAATGTCAACGATTCTTTTGATTTTGCTAGTCGATGCAGCTAAATTTTCACTGAACTAAAACTTAACAAAAACGTGCTCTATTTGTCGCAGTGTCCAGTTTCACAAATTTATCGGTGTCCCGCCTTGGCCTGCTTAATGTGCTAAATTACATTACATTGCTGCCTGTTGTCGTGTTTTTGTTTTTTTTTATTTTTTTTATTTACGCGTTGTGTGTCTTTTATGTTGCGTTTTGTTTACGTTTGTTTACTCTTGTTTATGTGCCTTTTGTTTTGTGTGTGTTGCGTTATTAGGGGTTTGATTCGATGATCTTGCGGTCCCTTGCCCCAATAAATACCTTCCTTCCTTCCTTATCCGTTTAAATCGGGAATATCATTTACAAATTTATACGGGTTATTAATGTAAATAGTTTCTATAATGTTTTGGACTACTCTCTTCCTAATTGTGACTTTTGATTACATGCGGAGTATAAATACACAATGGTTTAAATAAATACACATCGCAATGTCCGTGTAGATGGAAAGTTTTTAGTCGTCGCTGTTTTCCAGCTTCATTCTTTTAGAATTCAATCCATCTTGTGGTGTGACTTTAGTGGTCCAGTATTCTTCCCAATCGTTACTATTTAATGAGAACATCGACAAGCTTCTAGGTCGCTTTCTTGATTTGTTTTTGAAGTAGTTGAAATCTTCCTTTATTTGTATTTCAGAATCGCAAGACGTTTCATGTTGAGGATGCAACGCGAACTCAACATTCCTTCCCACGAAATTGAAGATGTCGGGTGTCTTGGTGAAGGTGGGATGAAGGGAGTCGAAAAATTTTCATGAAAGAAGACATTGTTTCACTGATCACTTCCCAATGTGTATTCCTCATGTAAAAACGATAATGGTGTACTTCTTTTCCATATACGAAAGACGAATCAGATCGAAAATCTTGATCGAGTTATCTTCCGAAATCGCTTAGATGCTATGTTCCCTTTAGCAATGTGTAAAATTGTTCCTGTAATATTTTTGTCTTCCAAGATACTTAAAGTGAGATCCTTCGTTGATGATGTAAGGTCATGTGAAGGTTCCTCCTGAACTTCGTACAAGAATTGATGTTGTCTTCGTGAAGAACATTGTCGAACTCGCATTCATGTGTGAAATAGTATAAATTTCAAGATGATTTTGCAAGAACCTTCTTTTATTGATGAGACTCTCAACCCACTTTACTGAAGGATGTTACCTTGCGAATAAAATTTTTATACCATTTGTGTCTTGAATGCAAAAGTAAAGTTTTCTAGAAAATTTTCAAACTACAAACTAGATGCAACAGCATCCGTAGGTTTTTCTTTTGTCTGCCTCATTAGAGATGTAAAACAACACGTCTTTACCAAAAACGACAGTCAATGTTGTTTGACTGATTAATTTATACGGTTGGGAAGTTCTATGATACCTTAAAAATAAGCACATGTTGGTCATCAATTTTTATGATCTATCCGACTAAAAGGATGACAAAGAGAACTTATGAAAATAAATTTTTGTTCAACTTCCTTTTCGTCAACCAATGTCTCCCATCTAGGGTGTTTTCCATACTTAATGTTGATAAAGATTCAACGTTGTAAATGACGTTGTATCTCATCTTTCGAGTTTGTTTCCACATTTCAGTGAATCAGTTTGTTTCAAAATTAGTTATCTTAAGAGTTTGGATTTTCAACCAGATATAACCTTTTTTCTCAGCACTTTTCAACATTTGTTTTGAATACTTGGTCACTCTGGGTATGGTCACTGGTGAACGGAACTGTTTCAAAACACATTTGGAAAGTATAAAGCCAGATGTTATCATAAAAGATAGCATCACGAAGTCTTTAGACTAATGTCTTCCATCCAAGTTTTCGGATAGAAATAATTGTCAACGAATGTAATTTGCTGATAATTTCTGATTTATAAAATCTCAAGAGAAGATTACCTATAGTATTTTTCGTCGTGACTTTATGTAATAAATTCAACAAATTTCAATTTGGGACAGTCATTAATGGCATCAAAACTTTAGCCAAGGGTATGTTACCTAATGTCCCAGAGAACATACTTTTCTTACTTTCATAAAGTCAGTTTGCGTGGCAATTTGGAGTTCTGACGCATTGATATTAGAGAGATTTATCTACAATTAGGAACAATTTCAAGATTGCTTCCAATCTTGTTGCGCCAATAATTTTACAAAATGTTATCGTTAATTCCATCACTATTGTCAAGGAAGTAGATACCAATGAAAATCAATCTTTATTACAAGTATTTACATTTTTACTATGAACACAAGGGGAAAACTACACTTTTAATTCAAAATCAACATGAAAAGACTTCATAAGTTCGAGATGAGTGGCGATGGATTAGCTCGTTTCCTATAACATTAGATATTAGGACCACATGAGGATCGTTTTTGGTACTTGTAAAAATTATGTCCAAACTTATTTGGCGTGATTTTTTCCTATTGCGAAAATATTAAGCAATGTGACCGGTTTTGTTGCAATTATAGCATCGAATTTGAGGAAGATCTTTGTCTGTAGAAATCCTTCGCATAGAGGGATTCCCAGACATATTTTCGGCCAAGGCATTAGTCACTACAACTAATTGTGATGGATTTAAATGGATACCTTCTTGATTTGCATTTGCTTCAAGAAGTTCGTGATTGACTTCAGTCCGTAAGATATTTAAGAGATCGCTTATAAGTAAGCAAAGACGATTAAATTCTCGCTGCAAATTTTGTATACGTTTTGAAAGTTTGTTAATTCTTTCTTGCCAAAATTTTGTAAATCCCTCTTTGGGATTACAAGTTTTTCGACTGTTTTATCTTTACTTACCGTTGGTGATATTTTGTCTTGAACTTTTGGAGATTTTTCTGTCAAGGAGTTTTGTATGTATTCTTCCAGATTCCAAATATTTACGTTATCTGAGAAAAAACCGTGTCCATCATAGGTGTTGCCTTGATCACTAACGATTGTTTTATTCACTTCTTCTGATGGACTGTACAATTGGTCATCTGATGGATCTTTACTTTCAGGATTAAACTTTCATTATGTTCGTTCTGGTTCTGCAAGGGAGCACTTTGTTGTTCATCCTTGGTAAAATTTTTCATATTGTTTGAACAATTTTGTCTTTCATCACCATGAGCGCATTGATTTTCAACCTTCTCTTCAACTTTTGCCACAATTTGATCATCAGAAAGAGTTTCCGATGTGATAGAGGTGGTTTCTTCTTCATAAATGGAGAATGTATCAGAATCGTTAAGTAATGTACAATTAGAGACTAAGGTCTCCAATCCGTATACTCTATACATTGCTATTGTTTTTCTGCAACAATAAACAATTTCGTAAAATAACAAAAGCACCGTAACATTTTGCTGAATTACAAGGTACTATCAGAGTAATCACTCGTAATTATTACGTATTGGCTTGAATGACAAATTTAACATAATATAGACTGTTAGAGAGGAGCTGTTCAAAAATCTTTCCATGGACAATCTTTTGCTAGATGTCCTGCCTGTCTGCAATAGTAACACCATGGATAAAGTTCGTGAGAAATGATTCTCCTTTAGTGGATGATATAAAAATTTATAAAAGATTTCCCTTCCAAAATCAAAACACTGTTTTACAAAGGTAAATCAATATAAATGACGCCCCTCCTTCCGATCCTTTAGTAAGAAGATTTCTAAGCATCACCAAAGAAATCTCCATACCTGATCGTGTGAAAATAGCGAGTGATGAGTTCGACAATTCCACACATCCATTTGCAGATCGGAAGGACATCATATGAAATTTTCAAAATAATTTAAATTTAGTCAATTCTGTTACCAGTATATCACACACCTTGGGTTCTTATGGTATATGCAAGCAACATCTATTCAGGTCTCCATTTTAGTGCAGACTTGTTTCTTTGACTAAACTAATTTTAGAGATCACATTTCTATCACGAAAACTCATAAGTGATGAGCCACTATATCAATATAAAGGTTAAGCAATAATGACATGAAGTATTTAAATCTTCCTATATGTCTTGCGCATCGTATTTACCATGTTAAAACTAGCTTGAATTGTCATGCACATTCTTGCTCATAATTCAGAGGTAACATGCAAATAATCACAGACATACTCTCCTCAAGCCAGATAACCACGCAAATAGAACGCTGATATATCAACTATACTTACTGCTTTATTGTAATGTTCAATACCCATATCATATATCTCAGTCATTTAATCCTTATCTAAGATTATACTTCTGTTCACTTTAGTTTATCCAATCAGTCAAGTCAATGACTTTATATCAACCCATCCAGACACATTCCCTCTGAAGTTATGCCAAAATACTGGTTAGAAATTATAATTCTATATCCTCAGAAAAAGATAATCAACCCTTGTGGAATCAACATCTGTCTCATCCTTCGATTTTCTAGGCATGCTTTCGGGTTTAAGTGAATCCAGTTGTGACTTCTTTAAATAATATTACGATCACATCTATATAGACTAATATTAGGTCCTCCTTCCGGTACAGTACCAAGACTATCAGTGTCATATAATAAAAATGTATGCGTTAAACGCTGATGAGGATAGAGAGGATAGCAAAACCGAGAAGTAAGAACACAATTTCTTGGCATCAGTTCTGTTATGCACATCACCTTTGGCGAAATTGTGAGAAGTCCGAAACGCCTATAGCTACTTTATCATTCAGCATCATAGGTAATGGAATCGACAGTTTGAAGACATTTCTATTCGCATAGAAATAAACGATAATCTTTTACAGCCACGGGTCGCAGGTGTTGTATTTGGCAGATTAGAGAATGAATTTTACCTCTCGTGTTCAACCATCCAACACTATCCTCATCTATTTCCTCATCTATTCACTCTGTTAATAGTTTGTTTTCAAGATTCTTTTTCCCTTATTGCGCAGTATTTAATTTTGAGTGAATTGGAAGCCAAAATCATGTTCCTCCTCTGATTATGGGAATTAATTTCCTCGCACCCATCCACACAAAGTTTCCACCATGACCGCCAAGCGGAATACTCGCCCCCAGAGTCTGATTAGGACCTGAAGGGGATAGATGGTAAGGGCCAAACCAACTACACTTACTATTAGAATGGTAGAATGGTTTGTGGTACTTCGTCTTTTTACGTCAAGACCTAAGTATCCTAGAGTTACAAGTAAGATACTCTCGTCACATCAAGTGGTCATCATAATAGATGAAAATTCCAAAAACAGAAGAGCTTAAACTATTTATCATCAATACCCGAACTATATATCGCTCAAAAACACACACATAAACACAAACTTATAAAATGCAACTGGATAAGACAGGACAAAAAATTTCACACATATATAACTTGAGACAGACATTACTCCAGGATGATTTCTAAATTAATCTCTTTCAGAATTTAAGAAAAATTTTGTAAAAGTCACTTTCGAAATCTGCATATACAAAATTATAGAAGGAAGGTGACTGGATTAACCTAGTGAATTGATTTATTTAATGGCAAACACAATTTGCTCTTGATTATTCTATTATTTTATGGAAATATGACCTCATTGCACTATTCTTACTGAGATTTTATATCTTTTATAGGGGAATGATAAACAATTTTAAGAGAGACCCCTTAAAAACACATTTCTTTACACCATCAACAGATATTCGCCTGTTCTTTGTGTCAAGTCTCTTATTTATTCTTCAGAAAAAATGGTTTCTACGATTAAACTAAATCATTTCATTAAAACGCGTAATGAATCCACTATTTTTTTATAGATAATTTTAAAATCTGAATGTTTTATCAAATTCACATTTCAGTTTACTCCTCCCAACATTTTTCTCATTTTATCTGGATGAAATATTTCTCTAGTTTATGGACGTATCTTATCTGTTTACTCTTATACTGCTTGGAGGCATCTTGATGAATAGTAAATGAGTAAAAGTGTTTAACTTCCATACTCTTCTCACGCTAGATTACAATACAAATTTAATTAATGTAGTCCATTAACTATATGTGGTAGTTTGTTTTACTGAAGTGAAATGTGAATACATTTCTCACTCCCGCTGCGTTAAAATAAACCAAATGATAGAAGTCATATAATAAAGTTGTAAGATGTGAAACACACTTAGTGATCTGAAAAGAAAGTCTTCTCTTAGTTTGATGAATACATCAGGAATATTGAACTGAGACAAAATGTAGTTATAATTTTGATATGGTATAAAATAAGGTCAAGCAATATAGAAAAACGCTAACCCCAATAGATGCTTTAACATAATCTAGAGTTTATGCAATAAATATGTGATTCAGATTCGAGGCTGAAAACCTGACATCAAATGTGGTGAGTACTTTAAAGAAAGATCATTTGCATGATGGTTATCCGCGAATGTCTAGCGTCTTTTATCTTCTACAAGTTCCAGTCTGGAACTATGATCACAATATATCTACCATGCTTCAGCTATTCTCACGGGATTGCTACCGTTTTCTTTTCACTAAAACAGTAAAACGGTAGACAACATTTAGTTCAAAAAGTAAACAAAGTCCCAAAACTCACGGTTACGAAACATCGAGATCTTAATTCTGTTGGCTTTAGTTGGTGTTAGATTCACACATTCTTCCATATTTAATGAAAATTTCCGAAACCCGTCTTGGACTATGCAAAATTTGAAAAACAACATTCTGTGGATGAAAACCGGTTCTCCTCATAAACCTCGCCGGTATCGTTATTGTAAGCCAAAGAAAACATTGGTGTTGTGAGATGATTATCAAAAAGGATATGAGAAACAGCTTGTCCTTATTTTAACTTGGAAACTATCCCAAGTTGTACAGAAATGGAAACCAAATGGAATGACTACTGTTAGGTGTTAGTAGCTGTACGAAGGTATGCCATTTGATGAACGTTTACACCAAATGGTGCTAAGACTCATAAGATAATACTCATACCTTGGGCAATAATTTAAATTAACATCAATTTCCATATAGGATTGAAGTCCAATTTTATGGTTGGTAAGTATAAACAGGTGTAATTAATCATTTCAAAACCCAAGGAGTTATATATCCCTGGAGAAACAGCGCTTGTCTTTCCGGCATTACTGATAAATAGGATTATTGAAAGCTTCAATGGGAATAAGTTCAAGAAGTCCAGATGCAACAGTTGTGAGGTATAACTGTTAGATATGCTGGCCTGGGTTTATTACTAGGTTTATTCTAATAAACCTTCAGGTTATGCCGGTATAAATGCACATTCAGTATTTTGATTGGAAAAGGAACATTCCGGGAAGGCAAAGAAATAAAGTAGAGTTTATCAAATCATCGGTATTAAAGTTAATTCTGCTCTTAAAAATTTGTATATAGAGTGTTTTGGTTATCAACTACAACTTGATAACTGTCTTGAATGGATTAAGGAATTTTGGTTGATGCTTCGAGGAACTTGCGAGTTGTTTTACAACAAGGGATGTTTAAAATGAATCCTTGTTTTGATCCTTTCACGTCGCACTGTCGTTTCTACAAACGTTATAAAAATCATAGTATTCCTTTAACTAATGAGTCTGACATCCCTGTCCTTGTCTCTAAAATTTTTCACTGAAAACCTTTGGGTATGATTCTAGAAGGAGGATAAGAAGAACTAATTTTTCGGTTATTTATCAGCTGTTTCGAAACAATGGGTAAGATATACTTAACATAATTATTTCATAAACCTTTAACGGAAATCCATTGAAAGACTCCACTTATCAAATGTAGGAGTATCATGACATTATGATGTAATGCAACTATCGAGCCAAGGAAATCGCTGTCTTGAGAGAGTATGAAGTTGTTGTTTCTAGACGAAAATTTACTCTCCACTTCTCATAAATCTGATACACATAGCTTGTACAAACAATGAGAAGATAGCCACTTCCATAAAATTTATAAAATTTAAAGCAGATTGACGATCTACGTCAAATTTTGACAATATGTAGTCCCATGTTTATTCCAGGATTTTTGATGTGGGCACATCAGTAAAATCTTCTCCGGTGTTTAAGTTCCTTAAAGTATCTCAAACGAACTTACTTTTGTAATGAATCTTTTGAGTGCCATAAAATCGTGGGCTTTCTGGAGAGTCTTGAGCTGAAATCTGGACCAATAGCGGGTTAAGTTTTCACAGTTTTCTTGAATACCACGGTCAAAACATAATTTTTTTTAGCCACGTTTTATCCGTGTTTATCTTATGTGCCTTCGTTTCTTAATAGGTGATCTTTCACTAAGAAACCTTTTGATTGCAAATTTCCAACAACCTGATTGTAATTTTTGTAAAGAACTTGTGATGCATTGAAATTAAGGTAAATAATTCTTGACTTAATTTCTAAAATACTCTGAAACGTTGAAAACCAGCCGGTGTCAAATTCAACGGGTTACTGATTTTCCGTGGACTGAAATCATTAATGAAATGAGGCTAACAATAATTCGGAACGATCAAAATGCAGGCCCTTACATAAATTTCGCACAGTTGGGATTTAATTTAATAAGACACAAGTGATGACATATTTAGTAAAACAAGATAGGTTCTTTGTTTTCCCTATGAAAACTTATCGGAATTTTAAAAAGCAAATTTGTATGATGAAAACTTTTATAGAGATCAGCTCGGGCTAATACGGATATTTAGAATCAATCTTGTACTATTGTTAAAAATGAGCAGTCGACAACCTTACTGGGCCTCATATTTCAGGCTATAAATTCCTCAACAAAGGACTTCAACCGGAATCTTGAAGGTTTCTTACTTTCACAATAAGAAGTCGAAATTTCCTGAAAACTTTTAGTATATGAGAATTCAACGGTTAATAATTCGAGTGTATTTTTTACCATACTATTGCTATTCAGCCTACGGCTGGCTGTCTGAGTAGACAGAGTCAAAACCACAAGGTTCTGTACTGGTTTTGTACACGAGTATACTTTCACTGCACATTGCATCATCAAAAAACACGGTTGAAATATCAAAAGCAAAGAAAAAGTAACTCACGGTAATTTTGACCAGATCCGTTATCAACGTTATGCGTAATTGGACTGTAGTTATTTGATTAATCTCAAAATCTCGTGCATACTTGCACAACGAGCTCATTAATAATACGAAACAAGGTTTTCCAGAGCTCGGGTCATTATTTTTATGAACTTTTTCATGATGCACGCACAATGAACGAAATCCAGAATGTGTCAAACTGATGTAGAATAAAATGAACGGATAATTTCCCATAATACTGAAATGAATAAATGACGAGGATTGAGGTTTTCTTTTTAAAAAATACTGTGGTTTAGAACGTGTGATGCAATCAGCCTCTTCACACCAACTTGAATCTTTTGGGTAGGTTCTCAGCAGTTTCAAGAAGGAGGGTACCTCTCTTTAGAAAATTGTACAATTCAATACTTGAATAGCGAACTGTACCGTCTGAACAACCAGGTTCTTTCAATGGTTTGGGTGACACAATGAGGTAGCAGTCTACAGCTTCATGATTGAAACCAGGTGATATTTTAGAGCAGTACCAAGGTTCACTCTTCTGAGGTTTTAGTTCTCGATGATGTGTAAGATGGATAACAATCTTTCGTTGTAGTTCTGCATTTGTAGGTACTTTGAAACCCTTCAATACTGGATAATAAAACAGTTCGATTTTTTTCGTAGTCATGACTAATAGAAAGATATGTTTGGGTAAACACGACCTCTTCCAGATTTCAATTCAGTAATTTCTTCACACCTTTTAATTTTAAACAAAAATCTATTTATTTTAAAACACAACCTAGGTTCCTGTACTTTTCTTTCCTAGAAAGGAAAGAAAAGAAGAAAAGAATTAAAGTTTAAGTCTAACAGAATAAAATGAAATATGAAATGGAACATGAATGAAATGGAATTGAAATGAAAAAAAAATGTTACGTTTAAGAGTGTAATCTCAAGGAGGCTTGTAGAGGGAATGATATTTGTTTTTGTATGGTCTCAGCTATTCATCTCATTATCTATATGGCCATACTTAAGCGGCCTTCTGTTGTAAAGAAGTGTCCTTGAGCGATTGACAAGGATTCTTCCAAACTGTATAGGTTCCACCTGTGAACTGGTTTGAGCTCCTCGGGTGATGACCAATCTAAGATTACATATACTCAACTATTAGCGGGATATCTTTTGTTGAAAAAACACACCACTTTCAAAGAGGTGTTACGTGCCGGAAGAGTTGTGGAATGATCTTGAAGTATCTTCATTGCCTTTTTAATTGCCATGATCAGATTAACCATATGTTGATTTATGGACAATACTGTTCTTCCCAAGTATTTTATCTCGAGTTCTTCTTCACAAAAAAGTTCAGCCATTTTATTTTTGAGATCAATTATTATTTTCCTAAAACACAACAAAATACCAATTCAAACCTTATCTTAGGACATAATATTTACAATTTTTAAATTGAATATTAGCCCCCACATGGGTTTCTTACGTCATAAACTATATTATGATATTTCCAAAAACTACATGATTCATACTACTCGGAATATATTGATCAACATCAAACATAAGTAATATACAGAGCTAAAACAGAGTGAAACATCAAACAACTCCAGCAACTATTTGACCAGCTCTATGAATTAAAAAAGAAGAGACATGTGTTTCATATTCAGTGCGTCTAAAGCACACAGGTTCAGAGATATCGTCCTAACCTCTTCAAAATTATATGACAAAAAAATGTTGTGGTCATATAATTAATACGCTTGACCACTTTATTCAAGTTTGCCTTACAAAAACACAAAAAAACACTGATCAGTCTAAAAATACAGAAATCGAATATGCTTAAACACTTCAAATTGAGGTAAAAGCAGTGCATGCAGGGCACTGTGTGCAAGCAGTGTATGCAGTGTACTGTGTGCATGCAGTGCACTGTGCGCAACTAGTGCACTGTCTACAAGAAGTGCAGACAATGTACGGCCTGCAGGCAATGCACTGTGGGCAAGCAGTACGTACAGTGTACTCTGTGCAGACAGTGCAGTGTGTGCAAGCACTGAATGCAGTTGACTATGTGCATGCAGTCCACTGTGTTCAAGCAGTGCATGCAGTGAACAGTGTGCAGGCAGTGCACTGCGCGCAAGCAGTGCATGCAGTTTACTTTGTGCATGCAGTGTACTGTGTGCATGCAGTGTAGTGCATGCATGCAGTGCACTGCGTGCAAGCAGTTCGTGCAGTGCACTGGGTGCATGAAGTGTAGTGTGTGAATGTAGTACACTGTGTGCAAGCAGTGCATGCAGTGTACTGTGTGCAACCTATGAACTGCGAGCAAGAAGTGCATTCATTGTACTGTGTGCAGGCAGTGCACTGTGTAAAGGAGTGCATGCAGTGCACTGTGAGCATGCAATACACATTGTGCAAGCAGTGCATGCAATATACAGTGTGCATGCAGTGCAATGT
>Ga0210059_1004127_pt1 | contig 23402 bp, 15 predicted proteins | sample Ectturendosymbi2_FD_188042 | JGI IMG/M metagenome (GOLD analysis project Ga0210059, IMG submission 188042) | Ecteinascidia turbinata endosymbiont from Florida, USA - Sample 2 (SPAdes) (version 2) | ecosystem: Host-associated > Tunicates > Ascidians > Unclassified | place: Key West, Florida...
CCAGGGGTGGAGTCAGTGTTAGGCGGGGTCTCGCTTTCGTCGGGAGAAGGAGGGCACGGAGCCAAATCGGAGGTAGAAACCGTGCATTGCTGTCATCTGGTAGACGCACGACAGAGTAAGCCGGGTTCCCTTCCACAAGCTCCACAGGATCGCAGAACGGATCGGCCTTACGCCGCACATGTCGACGCAACAACACAGTTCCGGGCGTCAGCAGCCATGAAGGCAGCGCCATACCATTCATAGATCGCCTAGGGAAGCGAAACAGTCTCTCGTGGGGGCGTTTCATTAGTAGACAGGCAGACGAGCGATCGGATGGCGTGAAGAGCCTCGGCCAACACTTCCTCCCATCGATGCTCAGGAAGACCACTTCCGTGCAACAACAACTGAATGGTTCGCCAAATGGTTTGATTGAACCGTTCGCACTGGCTGTTCCCAGTCGGATGGTAGCGGTGGATGTGCTGAAAGAAATGCCACGAGCGGAAAGGAAAGTCCGCGTCTCTTGACTGACAAACGTTGACCCTCGAACGCTGTGGACGCAGCTAGGAAAACCAAAATCGCAAAACAGAGAAGATAGACAAGCAATAACAGCACTCGACTTCATATTTTTACAAGGAAAAACGAAAGGAAAACGCGAGTATTCATCTACACAGCAACAAGCAGATAAGGACACTCACCCCTCACCGGGCCTTTGAAATCGAGACTTGGACGGTCCCACGGTCGTAAAGCCTTTATCAGACTTTGAACAGGCGGCTTAAAAAAATGCGGCTTAGTTTCAGCGCAAGTTCGGCACGATCGACGTACACCTGCAAGGCAAATTGCGTTGCCGAACAAAGTGGTAAAGTCGTGCATAACCAGGGTGGCCGAGTGATTCGTGCAATTGGCGGAGAGGCATACAGGGCGCAAGGGCACACGAACGAGATAAGGCATCAGGTGCAACGTTATAAACACTGGGTTTATGGCGGATGTTTTAATGAAGTTGGCTGAGTTCCAAACGCCACGAAAGAATTTAGCATTTTTAGTTTTACCGCGGTTCGTTTGCGAGAACATGAACGAGACGGATTCCTGATCGGTAACAATTGTGAAATGACGTCCTTTAAGAAAGCGCAGCCATTGGCGTACCGCCTCGATTATTGCGGTTGCTTCCTTCTCGACAGCTGAATACTGGTTTTCACAAGCAGAAAGAGTTCGCGACGTAAACGCAACTGGACGACCATCTTGTGACAACACAGCAGCCAGCGCAAAGTCGGATGCATCCGTCTCGACTTCGAAGGGTACGCCGTCCTGAATAGAGCCCAGACTGGCGTTACATAGATCATTTTTCAACGTTTTGAATGCAATCACAGCTTCGTTGCTGAGAGGAAAGGCCTTGCAATGCAAGAGGGGACCTGCTTTCTTCGAGAAGTTCGGTATCCATTTACCGTAATATGCAAACAGACCACACACTCGTTTCAGCTCTTTCGCACAAGTCGGTTCAGGCAGGTCTAGTAGAACTCGCAAACGTTTAGGGTCTGGCTTGATTTGTTTGTAGGCTACTAGGTAACCAAGCATCTCGAGTTCAGTTACGCGAAATTTTGGCTTTTCTTCGTTAATGGTTAAATTACACGGAGCAGCAGCGGCTTCAAGCAAGCATCTCAGATTTCTGTCATGCTCTTCAAGAGTTTCGCCAGTAACGGTCAAGTCATCAAGGTAGGCGTAGACTTTCTTAAGACGGTGTTTCTTAATAAATTCGTTTATAGAGCGTTGGAAGGCAGAGACGCCGTTGGTAACACCAAACGGCAAGCGTTTGTACTGAAAAAGCTGACCATCAGCTTCAAATGCGGTGTAGTGCCGTTCTTCAGCTAACAGCGGCACTTGGTGATACGCCAATCGAAGGTCAATAGAGCTGAAGTACTTGTCACGCGCTATTCGGTTAACCAAGTCCTCTATGTTAGGAAGCGGGTATGCGTCCAGCAAGTTACAGCGGTTAATGGTAACAGAATAGTCTAAGACCAACCTTTTCTTTTCACCTTGTTACACAACAAGAACTTGCGCTCTCCAAGGGGACCTGGCAGGTTCAATGATATCCGCACCCAGCAGTCGCTGCACTTCAGATTTGATAAACTTCTTATCTTCAGAGTTATAACGTCGCGAGGGAGCAGCAATGGGTTTGCAATCTGGAAGAAGGAACTCAAATAGACGCGGAGGCTGCAAATCGGCAGCAGCGGTAGCTGTGTGAGTAGCATTAGAGAGTTCGGACGAGGCAGCTATCGTTAAGGCCTTTTTTTGTCCATTCATCACAAATGTAACGGAAGAATGCAGTTTAAGAAATGTTTGACCTACTATGACATCGGCACAGAGATGCTTCAACACTCTGAAATTAGATGACGTGTAGGTTTGGTCGAGGAGTTTTAAATCTGCCGTAGTCTTTCCGAGGGTTTCAACAGTGATTTCTGACGAAGCCATACCGATTGAAGACCTCTCTCCATTCACAGGTAGGTTCAGTCAATCGCAAACATCGAGGTGGATTAAGTTTTCAGACGCGCCAGAGTCAACGAGAACCTGTACAGGGGAGTCGTTCAACGTCCCAGGTATGACGGCAGATGCTAAAGTTGAGGGAGCTGAAGCAAGAAAGGTCGATGCACAGACTGAGCAGGAGCAGTGAAAGCAACCGAAGGCACATCAGTTGATAAATCTTTCGACCGGCAGACACGGGCAAAATGACCCCGTTTTCCAAAAAAACGACAGGAAGCATTGCGAGCAGGGCACGAATATCGGTTTCGATGAGTGTCTAAACTGCAGAAAAAGCACGATACGACCTTAGCAACAGGCCGTTTGACATTGAGCGCTTTCAGATTTTGAACGATCCTGTCGTAGATCTCTGCTTCCTCGACGTGAGGGTAAACAGCAGGAGAGAGACAGTTAATAATTATACGCCTTTTGTTCACGGCAGGATCGTCTTCTCTTCGTAGTTCTTGCAACGTAGAGATGAAATCTTCGACTGTTCGCAACCAGAAGTTAAACACGCTAGCAGCATCAGCCTGCCCAGGCCCAATGCGTAGCTTGCGAGTACGAAGTAAATGCTTATCCGTATTTTGTTGATCAAATTGTGACACGCGAAACCTACAAGGCGATTATCATACGCTAGGCTTTAATCAACAAAAATCGAAGCTATCATCTGCAGAAACACAGAACAGTTAAGTACGGTGACACCGACAACAACACTTCACCGTAATGACCGAGAACGGCGCGTTCAAGCTTCGAAGTGATATACACTCGCCAACTGCCGAGCTGTCGTGGCAGCAATCAGCGTTTCACGACTGAGAAATCACGAGAGGCAACAACACATAAATTGCATAAAGCTCACAATCGCTACCATTATCCGCGTTAACTGTCGACTTATCGCTTGGGCCACGAGGTTTGAACCTCGGTGAGGAAGTTCGTAGGGATGGGTGAAGAATCCAATTGAAAACATTTTCAAATAGTTACACGGTTCCAAACAACCGATGGTGGTGACACCTACTCAATTCGAACTCCATTCTCGTATAAATCCTATCAACAACTACTTGAGGCACTAAGTCAGAGGCCCCAAACTCAAATTGCTCCGATTGCAAATGAGGACTTATGAAGTAACCCGAGGGCTACTTATGATGCTGACGCAACAGTGACGGTACTATGGCGGTCGGTAGATGGCGGCACATGTAAATGAATGGTCACCGCTAGATGGTGCCCATGAGTAACAAGTCACTGTGATAGTCACCAAAAGCGAATTATTGTAGTTCACTTATCCCTACGTATTGGTAGTGCAACCTAGTAGTAGTAGAGTGAAGTCAGTGATGGATCTCTATTGCTGCTGGTTGCTTTCCTGTTAGTTAATGCCCCGAATTGCCATCTTTCTCTTGTGCTTGCCTCAGAAGTTCAAGGCGATGCAGTCAACTGCAACAGTACCCGAACCTTACCAGAAACAGCTTTTACATCTTATATCCTGCGAACGGTATCGTGAGTTATATGCAAATCATTTATGGCCTTCTACAGTACGTTAGTTTAAAAGGGACTCGCTGGCCCAGCTCTTTTAAACACCGGTGAATAAACTAAATAACTTAAATGCTATTTCTTTGAAAATTCCCAAAAAGCACCGTCGATCACACAAAATGCCCTCACGGGCCGCGTGTTTGAGACCCCTGATTTAAGTGGTAATGGTTTATACGTGCTTTTTGTTCTATTCAAATATCGCTGCCATCCACGACGACGATTACAGACGAGCTAATCGTCGCACATGTTCTTGCAATCCAATTGATGTTGCTCAGGTTCAGCGAACAGTTTAAAAATGAAAACAAAAATCCCGCCTCGAAAGTACACGAGCGCGCCAATCAGCAACCCACGAGCGTTCATCCTGATCGGCCATAAATCTTTGCTTAAGGCAGTGTTTCGAATAGTTTGTTTATTTTAGAGTTGCTTTTGCTTCAAAAACACAGATCTGACCAGTCCGTGGTCTCGTGGTAAGCGCGTCCACCTCGGTAGGTCGAAAGTTCGATTCGCGGCCGGATCTTACCAAGACCTTGTAAATTGGTACTGTGGCCTTCTTACCAGGCGCACGGTGTGCAGCAGAGCTGCAGGGAACACAAAACAAACCGGGTCAAATGAAACCAGACATTGTACAAACTCAGTCGTGGCGCTACAAGACCACTGAAGTTATGGAGCGCGATCAACACAACAACATAAAAAAACATCGACCTCACTTCAACCTGCATGCATCCTTCATCTTTCATATCTGTCGATCGCTTGTGGCATAATTAAAGGGATCTATCACCCGAAATGACATGCGACATGAAAAGATCACAACGTTTTCGTGCATGCAGAATCACTCACGTTTTTTACGATTTAATGTCATGCACTTCATTTATTTGGCTTTGCGCGCAGTAACAACAGCTGTTTTCGAATTGTTCTGGGTGATTTAATCAATTGGTTTTTGCGTGGATGTTTTTGAAAACGATGTGCAAGACACCAACGTTGTGCTCTGTTCAGTAAGCTTAATTTTATTGGGAAAAGAACCTGCTAAGTTTAATAAAAACTTTTGGCAGAGAACTTTCCCTCGGCCACACAGAACAAAGTTGTAAACGGGCCTTGTTGTGAAGCCCGTACCCGGTCCGAGCCCGAACCAGGCCCGAGCCCAACATTTATTTTTGAAGCCCGATTTAGGACCGAAAGCCAAATTTACCGAGTGAGTCAAGATAAGCACAACTGCGGAGTATCAAAAAATGTAGTGTACGTGTATAGCTGCAAGTGCACGCCTTTATCACACCGTAACCAACACAATGGCTTAAACAAGCACGAGCTTAGCTTGTTAGTCAATGATAATGCTGCAGTACGTAATGTTTCTCAAGAAAAAAATAAACTATCACGAAACTATCCGCGACGGCGCTATAGGCGTAAAATAACCTCTAGTATTGGGCCACAGGCATGAAAAGCCTGTTTGTGGGCCATTGTTTCTTGAAACAAGCCAAAAATCGTGGGAGTGATTGATCTCTTCGATGCAATGCCATCTCCTGCTAATTTCCTCACCGCTGTCGCCTTCTCAAAAGAGTGTGAAACTAATCCGAGCAGAGAACAAAAGAACGCAGCTGTGTTTGCAAACAGAATTAGCTGAAGAAAAATAACAATCACTTCACTCACAGAAGTCACCGCGGTGAGAACAACAAATGTACCTCACGAAAGAAAAAAAATGTTATTTTGAATAAAAAAGTTTTTTATGCAGGCCCGAAATCGGCCCGAAAAATTTTGACAAACTTAAGCCCGAACCCGGCCCGACTTAAAACTCTGGCACAGAGCTTTAGCATGTCGTAACTAAAGGCTGTGTTTGCGCTCCACCAACCTGTGGATAGATGGAAACGTGTCCTATAAAAAACGTGAAGCATTTAATATGGAACATATTGATGATGAACTCTGGGTTGTATTCTAAAATCAACCAGAAGGTTGTAAGCTTTTGAAGGAAAACGCTTTCTTGAGGTTTGCACCGTTGACCAACTCTTAAACAGACTTCAACCGCAAAACATATTAAACGCACTTCACACCTTTTTCAAATATCGCCTGTGTTCCCCCCAGGCACACGCAAAGGTCAAAATTATGTTCCTCCTCAGAGACGACCATCAGCAAGATCTTTAAGTGAAAGAAGTTACCATCATTTGTTTAAGATTAAAAGAACCTTGATTGTTTCGAAATACTTTGGATTTGACGAAAATCACATTAATATCAGAAACGTCTTAAACGTGCACTGCACAAATGCCTGCAGTTGACATTGTGGTCGTTTTCACCAAGGTTTGAAGATGTTTGTCAACGCCCACTGAGAACAGCCAATCAAGTTTACGAGTTTGTTGGTCTGAAAATCACTGATGAACTGCGAAGTTGGATTGAAGCGAACACGATGGTGCGTGCTGTGCTGTGCTGTGCTGGTTGAATCGCTTTCATTGAATTAAGAGAAGAATTTGGTTTTTGTAGTGTTGCAACCTCTCCGGTGGTGTTGCGTTAATGGTGTTGTTCTTCACGCACATCCCGTTCGTGGTGAATCACACAATCAACGCAACACCACCGGAGAGATTGCAACAGTATCAAATCTATGTTTCAGCGAGTGCTTCTCGCACTGCTGCCGGCGAACATTCATTATGAAGCCCACGAAACATTTTCAGGATTGACAGTGTGTGTGCAATGGTTTTGTGTAAAAACGCGTTCACCAGACATTGCCTGAACAGTCCTGCAAAGTTGTTCTGTAAAAGCTGTTGCACAGGCCATCGCATGTTGTTCAGCAACAATTTTTTGCCGCACTCTGGGATTCCATCCCTGTATTGATACAAGGTCGTAGTTATCAACTCGTTAGCAATGCGTTCCAGCCAGAAAAGAGAGCATATACCTGACGTGACGTCAGAAGCCTTTCGCAAAAACAACTCCAACACTCAAAGATGGAATGAAATGTTATCTGGAAACTAGTAGCTGGGTTCTCTTCAAAAGTGCCGGGCTCTGAAAAATAGCGTTGATGTCATTGAAATGTTATTTCTTACAATGTTTTTTTCCTTGGGATTCTACCAAAGTATGTTTGCGCACCAATTGCGGGTTTAGTGTTGCATCAGTTGGGAAAAGATGAATTTGTTTCGCATACCTCCATGAGTGTCTTCTAGGATGAATTTCTATTACAGAGCAAGACTTGTTGCTTTGCAGAAACACCTTGAATTTTGCCCATAATGATGAAATTTGTTCAAACGTTTACATCATACGCCTTCACTGGAGGTTACAGCACTTTTCATGTAAGGAAACGGATAGGCTATCATCATTTTTTAGAGATTAACTGCCAGCAAACGGTTGAATCGGGTTGGAGTCAGAGTGTAAGGCTTGTTACTCGGGTTCAAAACCTAGTCGTAAAAAACTGAGAAAAATTGACACAAAGTTTTTTTAAAGAAACATGTATTTTTTATAAATGAGATCATTTTCACGTAGTTAATGTTAACGTTTAGTCACTTGCTGCAGAAGCACCCTACATCAGTGACGTAGGGGCGCAAGCAACTCTTCATATCGAGGGGTGGGCAACTTTCATGAAATTTCATTCGATGACGTCATCGTGCTTATTCAACCGTGGTATAACTTTTTCGCAAACGGTCACAGATAAAATTATCTTCGCAATATTTCCGAAAATGAAAACTTTTCAGTTTTAATCAAGATGCAGATCGAACGATGAGGACAGAGCAAAAATTATTAGCTTAATGCCAACAACTGGTTCCATGCTCAACTAGTGCAGTCACGGCTTTAGTGTGACAGATGTATAGGCTACGTGTAAACCTACACAACTTTTCGTCTTATTTTAGCAAATTCTTTCTAGCCCTATTCTTATAGCATGTGTTTGATTTTCTATCACAAATGAAGATCCCAAACTTGAGGGATAGCCTATGTCAAGAGTGAGGGGATCTTCGATTGCTACCATTTCGGGCAAAACGGATCAGGTGCCTTGTGTCTTTGGCGCATAACGGATCAGGTGTATTTGGGGCAAAACCGCTTTTTCCGGCATCCACGAGTTGTGTGAAAGTTGTGAGCTTTCAGGGCTCGCACTGGTTGCAAAAGTTGGGGTCTGGTAAAGCGTCATTTGGAGCCAAAGTGGTGTAGTAGGTAGGTGCGTCGACTGCGTTCAACACTTGACTGGCACTCATATGACACTTTACTAAACCCTTTTTCCCAAGCCGTGGTACTGGTACCAACCCAGGAAGACACTAAAACGTGAAACAACCCTCACGCTAAATTTAGTTAAAAACTATCAAGTTTCGAACCGAAAATGCAACTAAACAACGTTTTTTTTAAGAAATGTACTACGTTAATAATGGTGATCCGTTTGTGGTACACGAAAAAAATGAAAAAATGCCTTAGAAATACCAACATTTTAAACTGTCTACCACGTTTTGACAATTCCAGCATATGTGTGGTTACATACCAATCATTTACGATATTTCGATCAGATGGCCTATTTCAAGATAAATATTGTAAGGAGATAATTAACCAGGAGGACAAAGAAAAATCAAATAAGACTTTTTTTTTAAATGATTGGAAGACAAAATTTCATATTTATTCTTTGAAAGTTTCTGCAAGTAGCAAAATTGCTATGCAATGTATTTGAAATTTCAGGGGGGCAAGGTTCTTGAGTTTTTCTTTTAAAGAAGAGTTTTAATGTACCAAGTTGAATCGGTCTTGTAATTTTTAAATTAAACAAGTTTCCGACCACGTTTGCCTGGTGCTAAACGATGCTCCGGAGTATTGTTCCTTTTGGAATATGACAGAATATTAACCATTATATGATCGCTGTGATTTTTGCGCAGGGAGACATATCGAAATTGGAAGAAGTGCGAGGAAACAAGATCCTTCTTCATAAAAACACGTTTAACGAATCGTTTATGAAAGACAAGCTTCTTAACGATCCTTACACTACTATCAGAAACTCAAGTACTGTGTGGCAGTCATGGAGAAAGGCGTTAACCAATGCTAGCGTTCGTTACGTACAAAGAATATGTAGCAGCGTGATGAGGAGATTGAACTACTTGCCTATAACATCTTCATCAGAAATGACCGACATGAACCATGCTGTGATCCGAAACTGGTGCCATGACGATGTATTACCAACTTGTTTACATTTCCAAAATATCGGAATGTAATTGTTTGATGTACGTTATCGATGTGCAGGACCTTAACCAGTGTGCCAGTGCAATGCTGGAGATGAGATGACGATCAATGATGGTTTTATCTTCTCCTATGCAGATGTATAAGTCGCTGGGAAGGCAACTGCTAGTTATGTCGCTTGATTGAGTGGTTAACACAGTGTGACATTTGTTACTTTGCACAAAGTAATTATGAGATGACTTCATTAGGAAGCAAGGCGTGGAAAACTGTTGGCGCTTATTTTGGTGTCGTAGGTGGCAGAGATGTGGGTGTTCAGTGCACAGAGCGGTTCTCCTGGTGTAGGAAAAACCTAAGCTGCCAAAGGCCTTTACTTGAGGGCTGGGGTTTCGGAAGGTTTGGTTAATGGTTTTCACACCGCGAACGCACCCCTGCTAATCTGCAGTCCCGTAACTATACTGAGAAAACAGTGCAACGAACAGACCTGCCTGACACACTAACTCTGAGCTGCCAGCACGCAGTGAGGACAAAGCCTCTTTAATCAGAAGTATAAAAAACACACGGCAAGCCTGTTTACAACGCTGTCTCAAAACAACACATGGACTAAACTAAACACAGACGCTCTGAAATCGTCGAAACCGATGAAAAAAACGTCGTGTTTCTGATCCTATACAGCAAATTCAAGCTGTCACCTCGAGCAACTTCGCAGAAAGCTTCTTCATCGTATGAGCTGGTTCTTTTAATCGACTGCTAGGCCGCACTAGATCTCGGGGCAGGTGTAGAGCAGCCATTCCATTGCTTCATCGTCCAGCACCGTCAGTCCGTGGGGAGGTCGATGGATTGGACATTGGAGGACAACATGGTCGACGGTTTGTTCTTCTGCGCCACACTCACAGGTCGCAGAGGAAGCCATAACCCATTTGTACAAGCAGGAGCGGAAGTGTCCGACAACGGTGCGGAGGCGGTTGAGCCGAACCCACGCTGTTCTTGGCAGGGTCATTTCGAGGGATGGGTGCCGGTGTTGGAATGAAAGTACGGAGTCTCATAAGGTTGTCCAATCACTCCGCCTTCCATTGGTGATCCTTCCAGAGCGCCGCACGCATGTTGTCGTCAGGTGAATTGATTAGTTGTGATCTTCCACCTCATTTGATGTCAGTCCACCCAGTGAGTCCTTCCGTGATTTTGATGGCTGGTTTTTGCTCATACTACATGTTACGTATGATGCGGAAGTCCTTGTCATCTAGCAACTTGCCATCTATACCAATTCGCCGTAATATTGTAAGTAGCTGGGAGTGGCGCACTTTATCAGATGGTTTTTGATAATTAATAAAGCACAGAAAAACATCTTGTTGGTCATGGTGCTCAACTGATTCTTTACGCAGCGTGCGCAACACAAAAATATTATTTCTTGTACCCCTGTCAGGCATAAAACCGTATTGATAAGTTGGGATTTGGGGTAGAAGTTTTCTTCTTATGCGTCGAAGGATGATTTTCAGCAACAGTGTCGAAGTATGAGCCAGTAAAGTGATGGTTCTGTGGTTTTCACACTCTAGAGTGTTGGATGTTTTGGGAATAGCAAGGAAAACAGATTTGAGCATTTCGGACGTATTTCAACAGTTTTATATGTATTTTTGTAAAGGCTCCATTCCATAACATATCCACACCATCTCTGTAAAATAACACCCCATTCGGACATGCCGCTTTCCCAGTTTTGGAATGTTGTAATGCCATTGAAGTTCTTTTAGTATTGTAGGATCAGTCTCATCATTTTCTTCTCTGTTGTCGTGGAATAAAGAAGCTATGTATTACTTCCTACGTTTTGTTATATCATCGGGTTCGCACAAGATGTGGCCGTTGATGATCGAATGCTTCTGGATGCTGGTAGGGGTCTTTTTCTGGCTATTTCGTGAACTTTCGTAAACAATATCTTCAATGTTGATGCCTGAATTTTTCAATCTCCCAGCATTTTTGTTCCAACCATTGCTCGTTAGCACATTTACATTGCTTTTGTATTTGCTTGTGTATTCTGTTGTATTTTTCTTGTAGACTGTCTTCTCTTGCGCAAGAAGTTTTTAATTTCCTCAATTATCCAATGAGGTTGTTAAAGTTTTGTGGATTCCTTTTGGCTTAATTTTGTTTGCAGCTGTAATAACACTCGATTTCTGATTTGTCCATTGAATTTGGGAATTTTCTTCAATTTGATTTTTTGGAATAATTTCAAAAACACTCTCAGAAAAGTCTGCGCTGATGTCGGGATTTTTGGGAGTATCAAGTAAGAACCTTGGCTTTCGTTATGGGCGTTTTAGAGCCCTATAAATTTTGATATTCGCAATTACTGGATTTATATGGCCACTGTTTGCATCGGCCCCTGGATAGGCTCTTGCATCGGATATGAGGACCGACATCTTTCATTGATCATTATGTAGTCAATCTGATTTCTTGTATGGTCACCAGGGCTGGTCCATGTATAACGTCGTCTGGGGTGGGCTTCAAAGCACGTGTTCATTATCGCCAGTTTCTTTTCTTCGCACCATTCAATAAGTCTTTCTCGTTCATTACGCATTCCCAATCCATATGGTCCAACAGTTTTTCCATGTTTCTCACAACTGTGACATCTCCCATCAAAATATTTATTGCCTGTGATTTGCAGTTGCTGTACAATTCATCCAGTGAGTCATATAATCGTTAGTAATTTGGCCGGTTCCTTTCTTCAGGCGCCTCTGTGTTTAATCACTCGAACTGCTTCCAGTTGCACCACGAGGAGGTATACAGATGACTTGGTGTTGGCAGCACCACCCAGCGACCAACACACCACGAATCATCTTGGCAGACAAAACACTGCTACTGTCTACTCCAGCGCTTTTCAAAGTTTATTTCGTTACGGCACACTATAATAAACACTGGATTTGGCCGCGGCGCACCTACTTTATAAAAACCTACTCTTCACAAACTTTGTAACGGAAGTGATGTAACATAGAGAAGGTTTTGTCAAAACATAAAACATTCGCGGCACGCTTCAGCCTCATCAGCGGCACACCAGTATGCCGCTGCACACAGTTTTGGAAACACTGGACTACTCAAGTAAATCCTTTCACAGCTAAGAATCAGACACAGGATATACAGAATATATATTTTGCCTGCTAAGTTGGCATCATCAGCTCTTACGATTTGCATGTAGGGTTGCCAGATGGCCGGTATTTCACCGGCCTGGCCGTTATTTTATTGCTTATTCAGCAGAGGCCGGCGAGAAGCCGGTAATGGTAGTGGTAATGGTTTATTGTTTCATATGATTCAGCCAATAAGCAGAAGCACCATAAAAGCCATCGCATGCGGTAAACGAAAATTATAGCAAATGAAAACACAATGGCACAATCGCTGATCAGTGTAAACAAAGAGGGGTGCTGTGTCACATAGGATTGGCGAAAGACCGTGGCGGTCATCTGGTCAACCAACCCCGTTTATCACTTTTTGAAAAGTGTTGAGAAACAACAGTTGGAGATCGAATAAGCGTAATGAAAAGAAAACAGAAAACGAATGAACGCAGAACATGGTGAAGAAAATGTGCAGGTGAAAGCGCATGCCTATGTACACAGATGAGCGGATCGCATTTAAGTGAAGGAAATTGGTGTGGTTAGAGTATTTTTAGCAATACAAAGAAATTAAAAAATAGTAATATAAAAAGTTACAAAAACGTCTTAATGAGGTACAAAAGAAAACAAAACAAAACAGAAAAAAACAAAAGTGTACTTCATGCCGAAAAGCATAAAATGTGCGCACAGAAAATACGAAAAAGTAAATACACACAAAAAATAAAACAGAGTTACAGAATACTAGAATTCACAGTAGTTTGTTGGACAAATGAAATGTTGATGAAGTTCATAGTTAGGGAATTTTTTTCATGTAGGAGGTGTTTCTTAAGTTTCCATTTGAAGGTGAAGGTGGTTGAAAGTTTAATATCGTCTGGTATTGAAGACCATACTTTTACGCCAATAGATTTTAGAGAACATTTTCCTGAGGAAGAGTTAACTCTAGGTAAAAACAGGTTTTTAGAGGTTGCTAGTCTTGTGGAGTGATAATGAATTGAGCTGAGTGGAATAAAATATTCATCAAAATGATTTGGAAGCAGTTTGTTATGATAAGAGTGCATGAATTTGCCTACTGAAAAGCTATATAGTATGGGAAGGCATAAGATGTTTAAGTGCTGGAATATATTTAAAAAACGGTACCTGAAGTCGGTAATTTGAAAACAAATAAAAGTTGCAATAACTGTAAAAAAAACCAACGCAGAACTTTTCAAATCATAATGACTCTGTTAGTGAATCTTGTCAGGACAGTTCCTTCAGGGAAGTTCATATAAGGGCAATTTGTTACTTGTGCCTTAACAACATTCGTTGTCTCTCCGTTTTCCCTCTTCCTTTGTTTAGTCACACTTAGCATCTTCCGTTGTCATAAACATGTCTGTGTGAGCATTTCTTTTGGCAATTAACCGGGTAGCCTAACTGGCGCAGGTGGGGTTGTTGTCTAAATCAGGTATGTGGAGCCGGAGCCCAAGCAATTTTGGATGGCTGGAGCCGGAGCCTGATATTTGGGTTCCGGTTCCACACAGATACAGTTCATGGGCAAACGAGTTATACAAATAGTACAATGCTTTTTTTTATTTTTTGGACCAAGTTGTTCTGGAGCCGGAGCCAAAAAAATTAATTGCCCGGAACTGGATTTGGAGCCTGAATTTGAATACCGGATCCACAGCCCTGGTCTAAACTGCTACCGTAGGCTATTGCAGGCAGAATGCAGTAAAATCATGAAAATAGACAGGAAGACGGTTGCATTGTAGAGACTAGCGAACCTTTCAAAATCACACGAGCTACATTGAACAGACACGTTATATCTTTGGTCACTATAACTGGCTCAAGCACGGGCCAGCGAATCAACCGGGGGGTCATCTCTCAGCCAGTCTTAGTTGTCCAGAAGGTACTGAGAAAAAATTTTGAAGAGTTTCAGGTGAGCTGTAAAATGTTTGTTGCAACCTGAAGAGAATGTACAGCACGCAAGAAATTATTAGTTGTGTTATAGTGCTCGCACAGGCAATACTACCGTAGCAAAGCAACTACCATCAGATTTTACGCAAAGATGTTCACTTCAGACATTGATATACGAGTGCCTTGTTTTTTTTAGAGTTTGAGGAAACCCCTCCGTTCACACTGCAGTTACCGTTTTTCATTTATAGTAGGTTAGTTTGCTAATACTCAGCATAGGTCTATAGACTATCCCCACAAAGCGCACGTGTATACACTGTTTGAAACACTTTCAAGTCAAGCACTGTGGGAGCTTCATGAAATTGTAAAGAAAATAACATGAAAAATAAATGCATTGTCAACAAAGCGTTCTTTCAAAAACATTTATTCGAGAATCCAGTGCCATTACATACGCGCTTACGAATGTAGCCTAGATCTGTCACTACTGACAAAATGGCCGGTATTTTTACAAAACGCATCTGGCAACCCTATTTGCATACCTTGAAACAAGCCTCTACAACAAAATACGAACACGATTATTTGTTCAAGGTATGCAAATGTTTCCAACCCCGAGTCAGTGGACTCAAATAAGTCGGGGAAAGGCTATGGATGAGACCACAAGCACATTCACTGCCGTCAAAACAGTTTGCTTTAATCATGTTTTTTTTAAGGAAAATGTTAGGTACCAGGTATGGACCTGTCGGGACCCGATTTCTCAGATTCTAGGGACCCGAATCGGGTCCCTAAAACACCTTAAAAGAAACCCTGCTTTAATGTCCTCAAACAATAATTTTATCAACTTCATACAATGGACGTTTTTGTTCGTACAGCGTTTGTTACGCACGCTCTCGCTTGTTCCGCAATAATGCACCTAACCCGCGTGATCAATTCCACTGTTCCACATGCAGTGTTGCCAACCTTGCGGTTTTCCCGCGAATTTGGGCTTGTTTTTTGTAGAGTTGCGCGTTTTTTGAAGACTTACGGGTTGCTTGTTTTCGGGCTTGTTTTAATTGAAATTTGCTTGTTTTTGGAGCTTTTTTCTGCAGGTTTATGTTTTGCGGATTGCTTTCTTTTCAAATTTTATGGCACTTTTGCTGTTTGAATTTACTGCTAAAAGTATATTGAGCGTGTTTTTATGAAAATTTGCTCATTTTGGGGTTGCTGTTTCGGATTTTCCACACTGATTTTTTATTTGATTTTCTTGCGAATTTTTCGTTTTGTTGAATTTTCCTGCCAACGCATTTTGGGCTTGTTTTTCGGTTAAATTACCTATTTTGGCTTGTTTTTCTAATTTACTTGCTTGTTTTTGGAAAATAACCTGGCATCACTGTCCACATGGCATTTATACTCTTTGATACATTGCAGTCAGTAGCATAAGTGTGAAGTTGTTATCTAAACTGCAGTTAGTTTTGATCGTCTTAGTTTGTCTCTGCTAAACGAAAGCAGGCGTTTGCATATAACGACAACAATTTGAAACTTGGACTAACTTCAGTCGAAGTAAACGGTGAAATCAGGCCACGGTGCATGCTTTGCTCAGAAGTCTTTGCTCACAGCTCACTCAAAGAAGCTGAACTTCGTCGGCATCTTGAGTCAAACTATGTAAAATACGTTGACGGAAACCTTGAGTTTTTTGAAGAGAAAAACATCGGGTAAAGCAAATCGTATTGATCGTCCATTTACTTTAGGAGTCGCAGCTTACTCCCATTCTGAAGCACTGCGTGTTTATTTTTCTGTTGCTTGGAAAATTGAAAGAACAAAAGTGCTTTATACAATGGGAGAGAGATTGGTTAAGCCAGCAGCTGTGAAAAGAGCCAGGATAATGTGTGATGGTGCCCAGACCCGTAACCAGTTTGGAACACCAGGAGGGGCAAAGAGTTTTCCAAGAGGGGCACAAAATTTTTAAATTATATCCAAGAGTTTTAAACGATGTCCAACATATTTTTCCAGGGGGGGCCAAAAATTTCTAGGGGCGCTTCTATCCCCTGGTTACGGGCCTGGTGGTGCCGAAGGCATAGCTTATAGTTAGCTATGGTTCATTTTTCAAAACAACACCATCAAGTGCTGCATTCAAGAACTCAGCAGAACACAGTGAACGTGTGTTCCAATTGAACATCCGTTAACTGTTGTGGCAGTCCCCTTCTAAAGAAGAAGACCACTACACGTTTAGGACAATTCTGCGAGAGCACTGGTTAATAGGAAATGTCCATGGCACGCCCAAGTTAACAATTAAGAATCTTAGACCCGCCGGTTTCGCTCGAACCGCTCAGTTTATCACAACAATATTGTATTCACTCATGGTTTTATTAGTATAACTTTAAGCACTGCGATATTCATCACAACAGGGGTTTATATCAATAATCGTCAATTAAAGCACGTAACATAAGTTACTGCAAACATCAGGGGTTAACAACAGGGGTTAAATACAAATTCAATTCTTTCATGGAGGAAAAGAGTAAGCCTTCCTATTAAACTGACCTGAAACGGTTTGTCTGAAAATTGGTTATAGCTTGAGTTTGTTCAGGTCCCAACCGTTCTGGGGTATTAGTTAGCTACAAGCGTGTCCTGGTTCACGAATTTGCCAGACCCAACTCGCTCGCCAACTATTTCTATTGAGTCTTGATCTAACCTATCAGACTACCTGTAGGTTAGATGCTACTCCGAGGACAACCGTGAGCAAGACTGATTTTAGTGGTGTGTTTTAGGTCGCTAGGAAAACACAACAGGTCGCGTCGTGGTCACGTGACGGCGTATCGCGCGGTGCGTTCGCGACTCCAGTGGTCACGCGTTCGGCGCGTGATCGCGTCAAGTCCGAAATCAAGGTTACGCTTCGGCGAATATCGCAGCGAAACCGGGTGCTTTATTAAAAGAACAAATCACTACCTTGCTGAACGATTCAATGGCAGCGAGTTGATCGCCAAATTGCTATTTTTAGCTGATTTTTTATACGTTTAAGCCTGCTAAACACCTCTCCAGGGAAAAGAGAAAATATTTTTAGATGTGTCGGCCATCGTCACATTTAAAGGCAAAATAAAGTTGCAGGTCCATCAAATGGAAATTGGAAAAATAGCTGCTTTTCTGGCATTAGGCTAAATGCATTTGCAGAAGAGATAGAAATTGATTTGCGCTGCATTTGTCAGATCTTTCATGAGCAGGGCCTCCGAGAGAAATTTTACCAGGGGGTACGAAGACCGACACCGGCAGTGGCGTAGCCAGCCCAAAATTTTTTGGGGGGGCAAAATGTTTGACTTCAGGCGAATAATACTATTTTGTTTAGAAAAACGCCTCTCAAAGCACAAATTGAGTATATTTTCCAAAAGTTTGGGGTGGCCATGGCCCCTTTTGCCCCCCCTGGCTACGCCTATGGACACCGGGCCTCCTATTTTCTTAGGCCGTTGTTGAAACTTGTATAGCTTGTTGGTGTGGTAATCAGCATCAGCTGTCATGCTAAGATTTGCAAATATATTAATTGTTATACTGGCAGCTGGCTTACACTAATAATGTTAGGCTTGCTTACAGAAAAACTTCTCTGCGTACTTTAACTTTACCGGCCCCCTTTGCCTGCCGGGCCCTGGTACAATAAACCTCTCGTAGGCCCTGTTCATGAATATCTTGCTACATTTCTCTCCGAGTTGGATATACATATCCCTCCCTTCTCACAATTACATCAAAACCTTTAACTGGGTGCCAAGTCCTTCCGAGGTACCAGCGCTACAGGTTCATTGTAAAATAGATTGCATTGCTGAACAAATGATTAAACTGCAAAGTCGACAGTTGTGGAGTCTCTGACTGAATTTTGGATGAATGTCCATTCAATGGAACCGAGTTTGTATGATCTGTATCTGCAGGCAACAAACGCTTTTTCACTTTATCCCATAACATGTGAAGCTGGCTTTTCAACAAAAGTTATCTTTAAACCCACTTCAACCAGAAGACGACATCAGGTGTGCCTTGACTACCACAGGCCCTTAATTCGACAAACTTATGAAACAAACTCAGATACAAGGTTCTCACTAAAAGTTATAAATGTGAGCGATAAACCAAATTTGCTAAAACTAGTGTTTGTATTATTCTCGTAGTCTACCTTGAGACCACGAAGATTTACACTGCACCGAAAGTATTCCATGTCTTGAAAAGGGTGGGAAACACTATTGTGGCGTGACTTTTTTCTGATGATCACCGACACTCCTCTACTTGTACAGTCATGCAGTGTATGCATGATTGGTCATTACGTAAGCGCCAATTACACTCATTACCTAAGCGCCATGAAACATGAAACGATGCTTACTGCGCAATATCGAATGTTTATTTACCGATACTTACCGCGTGATGCTTAAATCATGACGTTCAAACGTAAACAGTATTTCGAGTTGTGCAAACTCTGTTTCACGTTTGCTCACGTCAAGCCTGTCTTATTTCCGATCACGCGATTTAACGCATTTCGAAATCGAAGAACAAAGAACTGCGAGATTTCCCGCGTGACCAGCCACTTGAAAAAGTCCACGCGATTAGCATGCAAATCGACAGTCAGTTTGGTCGAAAATTTTGATCTAAAACGTGACCCAGACGAAGGCATAATGATCGAGCCATACCGCGTTGGTTCGGACTTTGCCTAAAACAGATTGCCTTACCGACTGATCGAGCAATATCACGGTGACTCCGACTGGCATGGGTCCCAAATTAACTTAAGACTGATTAAGTTGTATCCGGCGGATCCTTTCTACAGATTCTAGTCCAATTTTGCAGCAAAATTGTCACAGTTGTGTGACGCACTTTTCCAAACATCTAAATCTGTGTGTCCCTAGGTCGCCATCAGTTGGTGAGTGACACCGTGGACATTTTAATGGTGTTGTACTAACTTGTACACGAATGATGTAACCGCGACTGTGTAATTAGTTGAAAAGTTTGCTATTCAATTATAACGAATACATGTGATTAAAAACTAAACACTGTCCTCGCTGTATGGCCAATTAAACCAGTGAAGAAGTTCACGGGAATAACCAAATGTGGTTAAACACGCAATTAGAGTCCTGGCCGTTAACGCAACCAACGTTTAAAATTGAGAAATTCAATTAACCGATGATAGTACTGACCATAGCAGCAGTCGGATAGCCTATCCCAGTAAACTAGCCTAGCTGGAGGTCCAGATGTGTCCTTGTCATTAGGTGAACTCCCCTGACCTAACGACTAAAAACAGCAAACAGAGCTGTTACACAGGCTGCAGTGATGTCAGTTGAATATTGGTAATCTTTTCAATCAGAAAGTTATTTTTGGCTTAGTTCCCCAAGCAAAAATTGAGAGAATAAAGCCAGTAACAAACAAATCAAATTGAACGCAAGAAACGTTAACGGATTAACTATAGATCAGTATTCAGTAAGAACCTCAAACTCATCAGCTTTGGTGATTGTATGCTCTGCATCAATGATATAACAAAATAATTAGTGGCGTGACGACAGTTTGAGATTCCGCGCTCGATATCCACCAGAGCTCAACACTTTCCTATCTATGTTTTCATTTTACTGATCCTGCAGAGGGTTTAGAATAGAGTCGGCATACGTCCTGAATTCCCGGACATGTCCGGAATTTCGGTTTTAAATTTTTTGTCCGGAAATAAATAAAAAAAATGCTTTGATGTCCTGAATTTTGACAGTTAGTAAATTACGTTTAACTTGAAGCAATGTACATGTGCTGTGAAGATGAGAACTTCAACTTTTATCTCTTTGGCTGCTTCCAGCGTCTTCAATAATTTTGTCTGAAAAATGATGCTGTTTTGCGGTGGATTGGTAGTTGTAAGAACATACTGAAAAAATGCTGTATAGCGCTTGTTTGTTGTCGCGAAAAGTAGACGTTGAGACTGTCAGGGACTTTTCCACTTCAGATATGGTAACCCTTGTTTAGAAGAGCTAAGAAATTTCAGAATGGCTCCCTGATACTTTTTTAACTCCTCGCTAACTCTTTTGATTGTTACCTAGGTATCTCTACTTTTTTTAACTCTCTTCATTTTCAGGTTGATATGGTAGTAGTAGTCTAATCAACTACCTTATACGTAACTAATATTTACAATTTACTGTGTAATTAGGCTACTAATTAGTATAATTAGGCTAGACAACTGAAATTTTTATGATTTTTTGCACATCGCTCACAATGATCCAGTGATTTCTTTCCAAGATGATTTGTAACACAGACAGGTATCAAAAGGAATTTTTCACTTTCTATTTACCATACTAAGCCTTACTGGAATGAGTTAAGCAAAACTTAGCCGATCGAAACTACTTAAAGTCTAAAAATAGCCGATGACGCGCTTCCTTATTATTGGATGCTCAAGGTTGTGACACTTGGCTCGTATTCTCTCAACATGACTTGAAAACTAGTTCTAGATTTCAGCAGAGATTAGCAGCCTGCTCGTGGTGCAGCACACACATTGAATAGCTAGTCTGGTGCTATGCAACTGGAGCATCATTGAAAAACCTTCATATCAGCTTGTGTCTGGCCGAGCTCAAGTACAATACATGATTGCCTTACACTTGCACAACTTGTGATTCCATGATGACGTGCATAGATCAAGCAGGTAGAAGGTGGTTTTCAGCAACTTCTAATATCTTCCTCTGTTGAGATGTTCAAGAAATCGAGGTATGAGCAATGTCTGCCAAGTTGTCGTGGTGTGTGATGCATGCTTCGCGGAATGCCACACTGTGGTTGAATACAGCGAAGACGTTTAGCGTGGGTTTATAACCGCATGTGGCAACTCAGCTAGCGGAGTCCACACCCTCGCTTGGAAATCACCCGCACGGCGACACTTCTTTGTATCGTGTAGCAATAAAAAGAAACGTCAATTCTCTCAACCTATCGCTCCTCCGCTGTGCGTCATGACTGCGTAGGTGGAGCAAAGTTTGTTGACCACAAAAACGCAGTTGCTCTTACATGGGAAAGCTGGAAGCTTGATTATCCTATTGACTGCAAAGGGCTGACGTGAGATATGAGACTAGAATTTACCGCTCCTGAAGTATGCCGCCCCGGGATCAGAACCATAGCAGCCATTGGGTCATAGGCGTAGCTGGGGGACCCAGGGCCCATTCCCCTCAATCTTTTAGCATATCTAGTAATTTTGTGCTCTGAGAAGCGGCGTCACAAACAAAAATACTGTTGCTCGCCCAATGTCATACATCTTGCCCACCCAATTTTGGGCCGGCCACGCCACTGCATTGGGCTCCTGCGCTCCTGATGGTGGACTCAACACTCACGCATTGCACGCTTCACGTTACTTACGATGTTTTATTTTTTGTGAGAGGGCTTCTTTGCAGCAAATCAAATCACGATAGCGGGACGGGTGTTACAATAAAATCTTAAATTCGAGAGCACAATGCAAACAAAATTATGGCGATGAAACTCGTCTATATGTAAAAAAATTAGAGTCACAATGTGACATCGTCACGATATCATATGAGAAAATTATCCTATGCTTGCATAGGTTGTAGTTTGCAATCGCAGAAGATCGGTGAAAGATCATTAAGGTCTTTTAGGCAAACCAACCTAATAAAAGAAAACCTTCCTTCATCTATTTTACTCAACGCTCCAATTTGTCGTAAGTCATCTTCACGAAAGCTACATTTCGTTTTTCCTAAATGCGACTTTATTCAGCTACCAACAAAATGTTTGTTACGCTAAAAATGTTGGATATCAGGCTCAAAAGCATATACGCTTGGACATTTGCAGATCACTTTCAAACCAGTTAGTCCGGCAAACTTTTTCTTTACCATTTACACAAAATTTACGTTTTTGCATATAAGCACAATCCAAAACCTTTTGCTAAATCCGGTTTGATCGAACACTGAGGTGTGTTGCAGTTTCCATCAGATAATTTTTACTGATCAGAAATGGAAAAGTGGCGATAAGTCCATGTTTGCTGTGGTGCACGTTGCCCTGAGTGACATAAATTGTCAAATCATCATCAGTTGTCTTGTGCAAAGGTAAACATTTTCATTCTGGATCTGAGCGAACCTTTATTTGCGGTGATTTGTCAAGTCGTTGCATGCTTTTGAATTGGCGACCATGACTGATCAAGACAGTAGAGTTTTCACCCGGCTGTTCTTACAATACTTCCCCGACCTCGCGAATAAACTGAAAGGATAGATGATTAAGTAACCATAAAGTTTCAATGTAGTTGCTTTTTACACTCTTCGGAGTGTCACCAGGGGTCAGTGGCGCCCATCCCGTGAGTGCTTTTCACAGATAATGCTGCCGTGCAATAACAGCAAGTCAATGGCTTGTAACCATCGCAAAGCAGCTGAAGAAAGCACAAGTACAGGTTTTCGCAGCAAATTAAATTACGATAGCGGGACGCTAATACCCACCTCTCGGAAACCGATACACACGAACATCTAGGCTTACTATTTCACCACAGTCTCTCTTGGCATACTCATATTATACACTTACATCAGAAAGTGATGACCAAAATTAACCGTCTTCGTTCATTCGTCAATCTTGTGCCTCGCCACGCTCTCCTCACGATATATAAAACGAACATATTACCGGTCTTTGACTATGGTAATATCATCTACGACAACTGTTCTGATTACGACAATCGAATGTTAGACAAAGCACGACTCTCCGCTGCTAAAATAATACTAGGTTGTCTTAAAACTACATCCTCTAACGATGTACTAGCCGATCTAAACCTCACAAGCCTAAATTTACGTAGAAAAATATCTTTGCTTTGTTATGTATCGAAATTAATTTTCGATGTGGTACCCTACCCCTTTCCTGCCAGTTCTTTCAGATCGTTCAAAGAATTTGTTTCGTATGCTTTACGTCACAATCAAAATGTTCAAATACCACTTTTAAAAAAATCTTTGTCCTATAACTTCTTCCTCCGTAAGGCTTCCAGTTTGTGGAACTCTACCACTGGAAATCAAATCTTCAGCCAGCCACTCCATCTTCATGAAACGCTTAAATTCCCATTGTCACATATAAAAAAAAAGTACGCATCATTTGTTAGGACTCAATCCCCATATGACTTCCATTCGCTGTATGCTTCGCTTCGCCCATAGTCCGTTAAATATCACTAAAAACAACTACCGTGTTTGTATATGTGGTGAAATGGAGACCGAATTACACCTATTCTTTCATTGTAACATTCACTGCCCAGCATGAACAGGACTTCATAACAAAGTTCATGATATTCTGAACGAAACCGGCTTTGCTGAACGATTTGAGCGCTTGGGTCATACCGATTTGTTACGCTTATATCTACATGGTGTGCCTGATGTGCCG
>Ga0210059_1004128_pt1 | contig 23401 bp, 15 predicted proteins | sample Ectturendosymbi2_FD_188042 | JGI IMG/M metagenome (GOLD analysis project Ga0210059, IMG submission 188042) | Ecteinascidia turbinata endosymbiont from Florida, USA - Sample 2 (SPAdes) (version 2) | ecosystem: Host-associated > Tunicates > Ascidians > Unclassified | place: Key West, Florida...
CCTTGCCATCTGGTAGACGCACGACAGAGTAAGTCGGGTTCCCTTCCACAAGCTCCACAGGATCGCAAAATGGATCGCCCTTACGTAACACGTGTCGACGCAGCAACACAGTTCCGAGCGTCAGCACCCATGAAAGCAGCGCCATACCATTCATATATCGCCTAGGAAGCGAAACAGTCTCTCGCGGGCGCTTCATTAGTAGACAGGCAGACGAGCGATCGGACGGCGTGAAGAGCCTCAGCCAACACTTTCTCCCATCTATCCTCAGGAAGACCACGTCCGTGCAATAACAACTGAATGGTTCGCCAAATGATTTGGTTGAACCATTCGCACTGGCTGTTCCCAGTCGGGTGATAAGCGGTGGACGTGCTGAATAAAATGCCACAAGCGGAAAGGTAAGTCCGCGTCTCTCGACTGACAAACTGTGAGTCCCGATCGTTGTGGACGCAGCTAGGAAAACCAAAGACGCAAAACAGAGAAGACAGACAAACAATAACTGTACTCGACTTCATATTTTTATAAGGAAAAAGAAAAGCAAAATTCAAGTATTCATTTACAGCAACAAGCAGGTAAGGACACTCACCCCTCAGCGGGCCTTTGAAATCGAGGCTTAGACGGTCCCACGGTCGTAAAGCCTTTATCAGAGTCTGAACAGTCGGCTTAATTTCAGCGCAAGTTCGGCACGATCGACATACAGTTTTTGTCTCCTCGCTGGAGTACGGCAAATTGCGTTGCCCAACAAAGTGGTAAAGTCGTGCATATCCAGGGTGTCCGAGTGATTCGCGCAATTGGCGGAGAGGCCAAGGACACACGAACGAGATAAGGCATCAGGTGCAACGTTATAAACATCGGGTTTATGGCGGATGTCATAATGAAGTTGGCGGAGTTCCACACGCCAGGAAACAATTTTAGCATTTTTAATTTTACCGAGGCTCGTTTGGGAGAACATGAACGAAACAGCTTCCTGATCGGTAACAATTGTGAAATGGCGTCCTTTAACAAAGCGCAGCCATTTGCGTACTGCCTCGATTATGGCAGTCGTTTCCTTCTCGAAAGCGGAATACCGCTTTTCACATGCAGAAAGAGTTCGCAACTGGACGACTATCTTGTGACAACACAGCAGCCAGCGCAAAGTCGGATGCATCCGTCTCGACTTTGAAGGGTACGCCGTCCTGAATAGAGCCCAGACTTGCGTTACACAGATCATTTTCCAACGTTTTGAATGCAATCACAGCTTCGTTGCTGGAGGAAAGGCCTTGCAATGCAAGAGGGGACCTGCCTTCTTGGAGAAGTTGGGTATCCATTTAGCGTAATATGAAAACAAACCAGACACTCGTTTCAGCTCTTTTGCACAAGTCGGTGCAGGTAGGTCTAGTAGAATTTGCAGACGTTTAGGGTCTGGCTTGATTTGTTTGTACGCTACCAGGTAACCAAGCATCTCGAGTTCAGTTACGCGAAATTTTGACTATTATTCGTTAATGGTTAAATTAGACTCAGCAGCGGCGTCAAGCAAGCATTTCAGATTTCTGTCATGCTCTTCAAGAGTTTCGCCAGTAACGGTCAAGTCATCAAGGTAAACGTAGACGTTCTAAAGACGGTGTTTTTAATAAATTCATCTATAGAGCGTTGGAAGGCAGAGACGCCGTTAGTAACACCAAACGGCAAGCGTTTGTACTGAAAAAGCTGACCATGAGCTTCAAAGGCGGTGTAGTGCCGTTCTTCAGCTAACAGCGGCACTTGGTGATACGCCAATCGAAGGTCAATAGCTGTTTTAGGCAAAAATGCACTAAATTCTAACATTTGTAATTTCCTTGGTAATTTGTATACAGTCACTGAAAAACACATGAAATGGGTTTTCTATTGCAGTTTCCGGTGCAACTTCGTGAAGCTTACAAAATTTATTCAATAAATTTTTATTAAAATTTTTTATATTTTGTTATTCATCAAATTCCTGCCTCAAAATAAGATCAAATTTCTATAAAATTCCCGCTTCGAAATAAAATGCCTGTGCCGAAACCCAATCAGTAACACTTGTAAGATTTCTCGTGACGTTATATGCAAAAATGTGCAGCGCTGGAGTCGGACGAACTGGAACCTTCATAGGACTGGACGTCTTGAAAGCGGAGTTGGAAGCCCGAAGAGAAGTCAATGTTCTTAATGCTGTTTATGAAATGCGATTAAACAGGACAGAAATGGTGCAATCACTGGTGAGCTGCATTCGTAATTTCCAGACTTGCTGTTTGTCCTTTACACACAATATCTCAATCAAGCAAAAAGGTTTTCTTTCATCTAAAACGAAAGAAAACCATTCCTGGCATTGTTTGTTTATTGTTTAACGTCTTCACACCAGCGAGCACGGAGAAGAACTTAAGCACACGTGGCCCTAACACGGAGCACACAGACACATGAAAGAACACGAGCATAGATACATGGCACAAGCAAGAGCACACGTATAGATAGCGCCAAAGCGGTGGCTACGATGTTTAGCACCGCTGCATAGTTCTGTGATATGTTACGGGTTGCGAGACCCCTAGGCTAATCCACTGGTTAGGCATCATCTCCCACTGTTATATGGGAAAAATGGAAATACACTAAGCTGAAAATGACGACTTTGACGCTCTAAAAGCACGGTCAATGAATATAACTTCAAGTCCTTATCAGAGTGCCCCACGATCTCTGCGTTTGTTGCTACTTTTGATGCAAAAACGTTCAATGACACGGAATTGTGGAATTCGTGCTTGGCTGGTGAGAATACGATTGTTAATTTCGACAGGGGAACCAGCGAAAAACGTCACGGTTAAATTTTTGACAAAACATATGGCCTACTTTAAGTTTTATACCTCTTTTTATTAATCTGTGTTCAAGAGTAGCATCCAAAGTATACAATTTTCTAAACACCAAACACACTAAACATTTGTGTGGCGGCCGCGAGGACCACAGCTCTAGAAATCTCGCACACACGAGCAAACCACGTCAAGTAAAACGACCCAAATGGTTGCAACTGCTAGGATCACGATTTGCGTGTTTGTCACTTTTTTAGACTGCAAAAAATCGAAGGCAAAGAAATCGTCGCGCGAAAGGATGTGAAATTTAAACACCCATATGCTGTCATTATTAATATACGTATTAGGAAATAAAAAGCTACAATCGTCAAAACAAGTAAGGCTGCACAGTGCACAGTGAACAATTAGAAAGTTCTTGTCCTTCTTCATAACAAAATCTTACAGGAATTCATTAAAATTTGTTTGCCTAAGTTTGTCCCTTGTTAAGTGTGAACACTGGACAACTTATCCTGGAAAATTGTGACCCTTTAATTCAGTTTTATTTCTTTTGAATCTTGACAAAGACCTTTCTCGTGATACGTTAGTGACCATCAAGCTAAGAAATATGCTTCCGCGTTGTTGGATAACCAAAAACTACTAATCTAAGGCATCAGACCCAAAATCTGATCTGTCATTTTAATACTGTTTGCTTACTCGTTGTCTCTTTGAGGTAGAGGTGGTTGGCACTTTCTATTGTTGTTTAAGCTCATCAATATCTTCTTTGATTTTCTTAGCATCGGATCAGTACAAACTTGCGCAAGTAATCAATAGCAATCCGATTTCTGAATGGCTTTAATGGAAACATTAACAAACTTACTGCATTGCTCAAGCTGCGAAGAATCAACTGCGTTTTTATTGTAAGATAATGCGCTAGCCTTACATAAATCTCTATTCTGCCGTATAGCATTAAGCTTTGATCAGGTACATATTAAATACGATCAAACAAAGTTATTTCGCTTGATTCACAACTAACAATTGACACGATTCACCAAACGGAGGACGCAGCCAATGTGCTTTGAGTATGACGACACTATAGGCGTCATGCGGCTTGACAAAGAGTCATGTTGATATTCATGGAAACTTGTTGGAAAACCCTGACGTTATCCACACGAAATCTAATTATATGCGTGAAACTAAATTTAATGAACAATTCAGACAAAAATTGTTGACGACTATTTATCGAACTGATCATAATCGGCGATTGGCTCTGCGTTCCGCAGTTTGCTGGATCCCCCTTGGATCTTGAGGCCCTAGGCTTGAGCCTACATAGCCTATTGGTAAATCCGGCCCTGCATGTTGCTCATAGCGCTTTCAATGCGATTGCAGTTTACATTTATTTTTTTTAATCTTTATTGGCATTTCTATTTGTAGTTAACGTATATATTTTGTTTTACAAATAAGAAGCGAGAGTTTGTTTGCAGGTAGCCAATAAATTGCTTTAGTCAAATCACGGCAAAACGAGTGTTGCAATTTTTCTAAATTATTTCACTCCGAACTAAAACCGCATATCATGAGCAAAAAGCATGTTTTTCATAACACTGGAATTGATCGATCATTCATTATTAGCCAAACGGACATTGTTTTTGTTTTGACAGCAGCACTACTACATATATACCTAGTACCAGGGACCGAGTTTAAGGGGTGACATGTTCACCCCAATTTTTGGACAAGGGGACACAATATCATTTGACCCCCAATATGTTGTGATAAAAAATAATGTAGTTGCACAAATTTCATGGTTACATCACTGTTGGAAACCCCAGCATAAGGCCAAGGAACAAATAAAAAAATGGATATTATCTAATTGATATCATCCCAACGTTGATGCCCATGTGGTTTTGACCCTGGATTATCTATAGATACAGTGTACAGATTTACTATGTAAACTGAAGTATCATGATTGTTTATAATTGTGTTCGTTCATTTGAATTAACCGAATCAGTGTGTACACCAACATTGGTCAATCATGTGACTGATCCGTGTCATATCCTGTGAGGTGAGTCGAATTTCTGCGCTGGTCTGTACCCTGCAATACACAGAACACGGTTGCCACTGCTAGTGTTACCAAAAAGATCTTGTGGTTTATTTTTAATTTGATCTTTGTGGTTTTTAGCAGCAGGACATTTTATTTCGGAACTGACCATATTTGAAATGATTATCACAAATTTTGAGCATAATTATGTTTATTTGAGCCCAACTCCCAGAATTAATATGTTTGCATAATAAATGCAATGCGAGATATAGCACCATTGTTTATTACCAGTTGCTGTACCACCACCATGGACCTAGTAAGCGGGCACTTGGGCCATGGTCACCAAAATATGTCATATCCATAATTTGCACGTCACATATTGTCGAGTTTACAAAAAGGCCGTACTACGTTTGAGTGTTGGTGACGTCATCGAAACGCAAAAAAATAAAAGTTTGTCCTCCACAAAGTGTTCTAGCAAACTCGGGACTCAGCCCTGCCTGGTGCTATAATTCTTTTGCCCTTCAGATTTGTGCTGCTTGCTTTGCAGAATCAGTATGTCTTCCTGCACAAACTTTTGGCTGAGATCAACCAGTTCGGTGACACCGACGTGGAAGCATCACGATTTCTGAGGCATACCCAGTTTTTAAGAATGTCAGTGTGATGTTTGCTTTTTGCCATAAATTTTCTATAGTATTGCATTCAACCCTTTGAGCTTTGCAAAACCTCTACCGTGTTGCTGCCTGATCTTACCGACGTGTTAGTTTTCATTCAACAAACTACGCGCACTCTCACTGCTAGTATTTTTGAAAAGAAGAACGGAAAGTCAAGTAACTGTGCCTTCACGCACAAAGTGTTAATTAACTGCTTGCGACTTTCCAAAAATTTCTAGTGTCTCATATTCGCCTTAGTGCGCGCAGCCATAGTGGCGCATAGACATCACAAGCCGGGAAAACAGCATTTCTAAATCGTTTCTCTAATACGTGCTGTCCACTCCATCAAAACGTTTCTAGAAATCAGTTGCAAATTGTTCAGTATTAAATTTTACCAAACTGAGCTTAACCAGGTAGCCCGTATCTGTCTTGTAGGCTTCAAGTGCTTTCATAATTAAGTGAAATTCGCCACTTGAGCAATAACGTAAAGAAAGCTTTTTTTAAGGAAAATGTTAGGTACCCGGTATGGACCTGTAGGGACCCGATTTCTCTGATTTTAGGGACCCGATTTTCTCTGATTCTAGGGACCCGATGATAATTTTCTGATTCTAGGGACCCGATTTGAAATTCTAGAGACCCAAATCAGGTCCTTATAAAACCCTGACGTAAAGCATCGCAGGAGGTGCAATAGCGAAAAACTCGGTGAATGAGTATGATATCATCCCTGTACATTGCAAAAGCTTTCCTTGGCATAGAACTGAGTGAAAACGTTACTTTCGATAATTCAAAATTGAATTGCTTGTAAAACTGTGCTATCTTACACAATATTGAACTTTTTTAAGCTTTTGTCTACAAAAACTAATTTCGCTTTGTTTTTGTCCAAATTTGGAAAGAAATATATGTAATACAGTAAATGTAGAGTTGTCAAAAAATCTCAAGACGTTGAGCAACAACGCTCAAAGGTAGAATAAGTGTGTGAAGGGCTTACAGAAGGGTTTAAGCGCACCTAGCATGGTCCACGCCTCCTCCTATCTTTCATGCTGGCATGTAACTTTGTGATATGCCAAAATACTGTAGCAATTTTGCCTACTGCTGGGTGTTGCTTGATCACGGATTCTATACTCTTAAAGGAGAGAACTGCTGTCCCTTCTCTTTTTCAGACTTCAATGTAAAGTAACCTTGGCCTTGACTTTTGGAACAAGCAAACTGCCACGTGTTCATTAAAATATTCATATTTTAACCTACTGTTTTGATTTCAGCCTGAAAAGCTACAATTTGTCTTTTTCCGCAGTTAGTAGAATATTAAATGAAATTAACTGTTAATGCCGGAAAATACTTTTTGTCATTCAAGTGTAGCACAACCAGTCGTCAGGAAAAAAAACTGTGCCTCGGTTGTGTTCCCATGTTTAGGATATCACTTGCATTTTGCTCTTACGCAACGTTACTAATTAAATACGCTATAGTCTTCAAGCCTCAAGCCAAGTGTCAGCTGTAGCCATTGGCGTGAAGGTTCTTCAGGTCTTCGCATTGCATAGTTAAGCTTATCAACAATCGCTGTTGTTCTTTGAATTGTTATGGTTTGGCTAGCTAGACTTCATCTGAGATATAGTTTCTGACATTCACTCTGTGGCTCTGCCTACTGCACGCATTGCCTACATGATAGCCAGGCAATGTTTCAATATTCCATTACTTCTTCAGAGTAGACCGTAAAGAAGGGGTGACGAAACTTCAAATGCAGTATGATCAACTAATCAACGTCCCTCCACTTTTCTGCAACATGAACTCAGCCAGCAAGCCTGCCAACAGAGCGCTCAACAACGACGCAAACGTTCTGCCATGTAAGCAATTTACAGTGTCTTTTATTTATGTAACCACACCCGCAACCAGACCCGTAACCAGCTTGGGACACCAGGAGGGACGAAGAGTTTTCCGAGAGGGGCCAAAATTTTTTGAACCATGTCCAATATTTTTAAACTATGTCCAACACATTTTTCCAGGGTGGGCGAAAATTTTTCTAGGGTTGGCTTCGCCCCCCTGGTTACGGGTCTGCCCGCAACATTCCCAACAACTTTTCTCGAGGGACTCAGTCGTATGCTTTCTCGAGATTGCCCAAAAATTTGTAGACACCTTTTGCATGTTCCCAAGATTTTTCAAAACAATTTTGGGGGGTAAAAATTTAGTCTGTAGTACTACACCCAGGACGAAAACCGCACTAGTTATTCTCCAGCGTTTGTTCACTTATTTCGCGGCACCGTTTTTCAAAGCCATGTCATATATTTTTCCAGAAAGGCTAAGGAGAGAAATACCTTAGTGCTAGTTGCATTTATTTCTTTCACCTTCCTGTCTATGGGAAGCATTAATCCAGTTTGCCAATCTTTCGGTGCCTTTTCAGAACATCAGACCATTTGACACACATGAGTCAGCCAAAGACCTCCTTGATTCAAGGTTTTGGGCATTTCAGGTCGTATTTCATCGTAACCTGCCGCCTTCCCAGCCTTCAGTGTTTTGACAGCTAGTAAAACGTTCGGTGGCGCAGTCTGAATGCAGCAGTACCAAATGAGCAATTGCGTAAAATCTAAGATCACGGAATTAATATGTGCGTTATGAAAGACACAGTTTTTCATTTTCTTGTTGCAGATGATCATACATTGACTTTCGTCGGCATGCTTGCAACAGATGACGAAGCTCCGTACTTAAATGCTTCTAATGTGATGGTGAGCATTTTTCTTAGGTGGAACTTTTTAAAACCTGTAATGATAAAACAGTCCGCTGTTTGAATCAAGCAAAATAATGAAAAACCTAAGATTTATGTTATGGATATTTGGTTGATGCTGATACATGTCCGCAAAATTTTCTGCTAAATCGAAAAATGTCCTGAACAATCCCGCTAAAATGAAAGCTTCACATTAATATTTGTTTCTGTTCTCAATGCGCACCAAAGTTTTTTTAGCTTAACTTAATTATGCTGATTGTCATACTTGCAAGAGTGATAAAAGCCTTTGACATATGCTACTAATATTTGTCATATTAGACCGGGAGCCCAGAGGTTCCAGGTTAGCTGGAAAGGTAACAAATTTCTAATGGCACCACATCATCTGGTATGGCTTCCTGTGCAAGGAACTGGTGGTCTGCCGTGTCACATCTGGTGGGCTTCGTCATGGGGGTGATGAACTGTGCCCCCAAAATTGAGCTAGATCAGCTGGAAAGGTAACCACTTGCAACCTGTTGCAATATGCCCAGCATAACCCCAGGAATAATAGATGACCAATGCCAGACATTTTAAGTGGTGGGGGACCCCCGCCACACCCCCAAAATATCACCCCAAAAATTGAGCTAGATTAGCTGGAAAGGTAACCACTTGAAACCTGCTGCAAAATGTCCAGCATAACCCCAGAAACCATAAATGACCAATGCTAGGCATTTCGAGTGGTGGAGCGCTCCTGCCAGACACCCCCAGAATGGCCATCCTAAAATTGAACTAGATCAACTCGGAAGACAACCACTTGAAACCTGTTGCAAAATGTCCATCATAATCCCAGGGACCAGAATTTCCAGACGCTTGCGTGAGTGTATCTCACCGAATATGTCACCACGGGGAGCTTTTGGGAACTTAAAACCCCCAACTAAGTTTATAAATGGAAGCACTAACACCCAGTTGCTTTTTCCGCCAATCATTTTCTAGTCAGTCGCTTCAGTTATTTTTTAAAACTGTTTCTGAAATTGAGTTACAGCGATATCGTCGCAGTTTGCAAAAAAATAGACAAGCAAGGAAGATTACCACACTTTCTTGTTTGACTGGGAATTGTATTGCCTAATCGTTTTTATTTGTTTGTGATGTAATAAACGCGTTTTTAGGAGCCCGGTCATAGAAAATAGCGAAGCTGGATGGATAGAATTCGTGTTTTAGTATGAGTGAAAATGTCGTTTTCTGGGAACATAATAGCGATGTCAGATATTTGAGTGACTGTGTAAGGTTTATAGAAGTGGTATAGGTTGTTGAAGTTAGGAGAGTTAAGTTCTCGCCGTTAAGGTGTACACAATGATAATGCTCCTTGGAGTACTTGTTAGCTCGAACCCTAATATAAATTGCATACAAGTATTCCTAAAATATAGCAACCTTTATGCAGGTCGAAATAATTAAGATCAACAGACATAAAAAAGCTGTTTCAACTAGAACAATCCGCTCGCATATTTCGTAAACTGCATCTGCAGCCTAATGAGCGGGCATGAGTAAGCTGCAACTCCATCACTGCATGACACCACAACAGTGAACGTGGCACTCGTGAAGCGTTAGTGTCATATTGGCATTTAAAATGCCATTGCAAAAATTAAACCAATTAATCAGAAAGCTGCTGACAACGGATTTTCTAGGAATTTTTTGGTTCTTAGACACAAGTTCCACGGGGGCAAAATGCCCGTTTTGCCCCCCTCTTCCGAAGCCCATGGAAACATGTTTTGATGGCCATTGGTAGAGAATTGCCAAAACATTGTTTCGTAGGCAAAAAATGTCACATTTCGTTATCATGTGGTTTATAATCTTTGATTAGTACTTCAGTAAAACAATGTAGCTAAGTGTGTTCTGTTGTAAAAATGCTGGAAATATGACTGTGTCGAGACAATTTTCGTAGCAATCAAAAGCTAGTAAATTTAATTACACCCAGCCGGAAGTTGTAAAACGTGCTGATCGTGTTTTTCAGTCAGTTTGAGAGTTTTGTTGTGGGTGTGGATATAATTGTACTTCTACTGTGTTCATATGACTTATGACAAAGTACAACATAATAGTAGGCTAGGAAAAAGGTAACTTAAATCGGTTAAGAAGTCCAAACACTCCCATTTAGGCTAAACTAAGGAGTCCAAAAAATCCTTTTCGCCACCTGTTGTTTTGAGGCTTGCTAAGAAGTCGTTATGATGTTGGATCACGCCGAAAGTTGGATTGCGTATAAAATGACTGCGTGTAATGTCTTTCTGCCAGCTAATGAGCATAAGGGAATGCAATTCCACCATCCAGGAACGTCTTATCGACATCCAAAGCGACGATAGAGCTCGTGTTATTTCACCCACACAATTGGTCAGAAACTCGGATCAAGTGCAGTGCGCGTTTTCTAGAACTTGTGAACGGAATAGTGAAGCTATTATTTCTGGATTTTCCCACGACATATTTTGCTGAGCAAGGTTTCAGCCAAATCTGCACACGCGTAATAAAACCACAACCGTCTTGACATGAACAAGGCCGGGGGAAACGCCACTCGACTTAAAGCCGACCAACTTGCAGCCTACTTTCCAAAAGCTTGCAGATAAACATCATCGCAAAGTTCGCGTTAGTTTGAACCAGCTGTTTTTTTGGAAATAAATAACATTTATTGCACAAATGAATTTGCATTCGTTTTGTTTGTTCGCATTGTGCTAAATAAATTGCCCGTTTATATTTTAATTAGCACTGAATTATTTTCAAAACAAAATAATATTTTCAGACAACGCTAAATTCATAGGCAGAGGTCGATGTTCTAGCAAAGTTCCTGTAGGCGGTCGATTGTACGAAAAAGATTGAAGACCACTGCTTTTAAACCTATTCAGTCATCTTATATTTTACTCAACTGTGGGTTCGCCGCAACGCAACCCAAGCCTGTTGATCAGAAGAGCCACCCCCACCTTGTAAGGTGTTGGTCAGGAGACCCACCCTCCACCTTGCAAGTCAATACATCATACCAGTCCCGTCGCACCGGGGAGGCATTGGTGGGCTTATCCCCGCCAAACAAAGTTCCAAGCCCCCCGAAATTGAAACATGAAACACTATAGATCAGTGTAGTTTTTGTCAATTTTTAGAATGTCAAGCTCCCCCGCATAAATGCAAAGCCCCCCCCCCGAAAAAACGCAAAGCCCCCTTATTGAAAAAAAGGAGTTTGAATAAACTCTCGAATAAACTTCATACCTGAAACACTCCTGAGTCTCTCTCTAGCACCAGTTTGAACGTCATGCTAGGAGACCTGCGCTTGTGGTGTGTTTGTTGCAACCTCTGGTCTGGTTTAGTATAAACAACTTCATCTCTCAATCTTGTACACGATTAAAAGCAAGAAACAAATAAAACAGCTGTTGATTCTAAGCAAAAGAATTATATATGTTCATAGTCCTACCACAACGGATATTACTACATTGCTGCCCAGCATCCCCCGAAAAGCAACGTGAATTCTTTTTGGAGATGCGTTGTGGACAACAACGTGAACATCATTGTCATGCTTGATGATGTGAGTCTCGAACAAATTTATTGCATAATGTTGTGAAGCTTCTTGTATCAATCTCACATTTCAATGCTAAAACGGAGTAGTAGTTTTCTAGATTTTTAAATATTAGTACTTTCTTTGCACTCCAATGAGTTTATCAATCATGAAGAAATTCACTTTATCTTGAAAAGGAAACATCTTCGTTTTGTTAATTCTTTGAAACTACCTAACACTACCAGTTTTCTTAAGCAAATTTGACCCAGTTTCTTGTCGTTTAAAATTTTGTTATTTGCAGAGCTCTTCGTGCTTCGCATATTGGGATGACCAAAACAGTGTAAAGGTTTGCCCAGAGTTCACTTTCCACACCACTGCAGTGTATGAGAATAAAAATTACACTGAAAGAGATATGATAATTCTGAGGAACAAATCTGCTGTAAGTGGACTACGTCATGCGCAATATATATTGATAATGGTACTTTAAACAGTGCAGAAATGCACAGTCTCATTTGATTGCAGGATCGATAAGAAGCATTGCCTCCAGCCGGCGATTGATACAGAATAATTAATCGCAAGGTTGTCTTAATACTTGTAGCAAAGTCCTCAGAATATTTCATGAAAACATGGGTTACGTAACTATAAATGGGATAAACAATTCAGATGCGTACAAGTTAAGGTACAGATGTGAGCTAATGCCTCCGTCAGGCTCCGTGTAGTTTGGACATAAAAACCAAGATCAGGAAATTGTGCTGCACACAGACTTTAATAAAACGTTTTTCCAAACAAGCATCATCACACAATGCTCAGAAAAGAAATTTAGAAGTTTATTGGCAGTTGCAGGGGCGCCACGACAACTGACCAAACAGCGTATAAATGCCAAACTGCAGTGAAACTTGCTGTTTTGTATTTTTTGACTGACGGCAATTAGGGGAAGGCCCGAGCCGAATTGTGTTTCTGTTCAGTTCAGCAAAAAATTAAAGGGATGCAAAAGTCAAAAGCAATGAAAATGTATTTTTAAAAATTTGCACAAAAAAACAAGCTTGCAAATAAAATTTGGGGCAGAAAGTGATAGCTGTGCATGGGAAGTAAATAACTTTCTAGCCGACCTAACCCAACGTATTCATAATACAAGCTCAAGTATGTTAGCGCGCCAACACAGATCTAAATTAGGAAAAATATACAGTACTTAGTTTTCGACCAGGAAATCGAAACAGAGAAATCAAAGCATTCGGCAGAACTCTACCAAACAGATCTCACGAAGGTAAATCTAATTTAAAACTTGACAAAAATTCAAAGCACAATCTGCGCTAGAATTAAAATTCCAGCTGAGTGAAGCATCGTTTCCCTTTGTACATTGATACAGTTGAACCGAATTAGGTTTGAATATGCAGCCTTCTGTGTTACTTCTACACAAACTGCTTGTGTACAAATCAAATCACTTTGATGAAGTTTCTAGCGGTCTGGGTCTCTGTGTTGACCGCGTAGGCGACAAGCTATCTGCTTAGTTTTTGTTTAAGGATGGACCACACCCGGTGAAACACATCACCTTCCACGTTTGGAACGGATACAAGAATGTCCCGGATGCATCAGGGCTGTTGGAATTAATGTCACTTGTTGAAAGCTTCCAAGCTGACGCAAAAGAAGTCAGAGGAAAGAAGATCGTTGCACTTCTACATTGCAGGTTAACTTTCATGCATATCTTTCCACTTTTTGCAATTTATTTCAAATTAACTGGTAACAGCCACATAATTCATTTTGAAAGTCAAGTTTCTGAAACGTCGTGACAATCGTTTGTGAAATGTCCTAACAATGGTGTCGCAACTTTTGAACAACTTTGCAGGCTCTCTCTTTGGGAAAATCGCCAGTATTGTATACCTGAGTTTGCAATGACTTCGTTAGATATATCGCTGCATTGTTTCTTTGAACCTCCGGAAATATTTGCTTTTGTACTTTAGAAAATACAATAACCTACAGTATATGTTGCATAGAGCAGATCAGTTCATTAAATATAGTGGTTCTATTTAGGTAGACCTACTATACGTCCCGGTTTGGCCGGGACTGTCTCAGTTCAAACGTCTGTCCCGGTGCCCCGTCCCGGTTAGCAAAATGTCCCGGAATTTCACTTCAGTGAAATTTTCAAAATGAACTCCAGCCTGATGATGCATTGTTATGAAATAATTCCGCTCAATGGCCATTTGTAAAATTGGGGGCTTAGTGTTGCGTCATTTTTCCATTGTCTTCAATGGAACTACAGCAACTGCTGCAGTTAGAAGCCATTTTGTATGCTTTGAGAAGGCAGGATAACTTTTGCCAAGCTTAGGCTTTCGGCCGCTCGTCAGGTTATTTCATTCATGGTTTTGAATTTGCCCCGGTTTAAGCCTAAGAAATTATGGTCAGTCTATATTTAGGTGAAATTGCTAACATTGTAAATGAAAAAAAACTTCAAACTTCCATGACCTGGACCATATCTTCATTGCCTGCAGTACTTGGTGTACAGGTGTAACTAGAAAATTTCCAGGCATCCCTGCGTGGGGTACATCGCTGAAGTTACCTAAAAGCCAAGCTCCTGTTTTGTCTGAATTAATAAATGGCACGTGAGGTATCAAAGGCTTATCGGAGGTTTTGTCAAAGAGAGCGGAAGTTGTTTGCCCTAAAACATTTTGTCAAAAACAATTTTGTCAATAAACAATTTTGTAAATTTCTGACACGGCTGTGATGTAAGGATTTGCGCATAAATCTATCGTTACCGTCTGGAGTTTGACAAAATTTCCGTAGTTTTTCGAAAAATGTTGAAATGAAAAGCAGAAAAGTTCATTAGTTTTTCCAACCAGAATGTTAGTCTAAACGAAGCAGTTGGCGCTGCCCCGTTTTATCTTTTTTGAAGTAACATCTTCAATAAATCTAGTCATTCATGTTCAAATCCGCGTCTATTGCTACTGTTGCGATCGGAAAGTCCGGGCGGCAAGTGCGCAAAGCTTCACAACGTGGCAGCAAGCAACAATAGAAATCAAGCGCCGCAGTCACTCTATTATTGCTTGTTCGCGCCACATATATATGGGTGTTGTTCTTCGCGCACATCCCGTTCGTGGTGAATCGCACATTTAACGCAACGCCAACGGAGAGATTGCAACAACTTTCCCTCCTTTTTACAACGAACCGCACCGATCGCACGTTCCTTTTGTGAAGTCTGCACCTCGCACGACCTTCCTGGTCACAGCACCATTTTGTTGCGATCGGAAAGCCCGAGTGACAAGTGCGCTAAACTTCACACTGTGGCAGCAAGCAACAATAGAAATCACATGCCATGATCACTCTATTATTGCTTTGCTTGTTCGCACCACATATATATGGAAGCTGTTCTTCGCGCACATCCTGTTCGTGGTGAATCGCACATTCAACGCAACGCCAGCGGAGAGATTGCAACACTACCTTTTCTGTCGTTATCTTTTTTGCCCTGTAAAATACGTTTCCTTGGCCTGAAAATTCACAAACACTGCTCTTATTTGTCTGGTTTTCACCAGCGCTGCAGTGCTAAGAACCTTCGGCCTACCAGACATTCATTCTTAAGCCGATGAATGTTACTTTGGTGCACAAAACGCGATGGACAGCTTTTGAAATTTTTCTGTCAGTTTCGTTGTATCGTACTGCCATTAAAGCAGCCATCAATCACCTTTTATACACGCCCATGGAAGGTCACGTTAACAAAAGCTTCCCCCAAATGACCTTAACTTCATAAACAACTTTCTCCACTAGAAGGGCTAGCTTGAACGTTCTGCTTTAAGTTTGTACCCACTATACATTGGCAGTGCAGATAATCAGTGGTTGCAAGAGATATTAGTATACTACTGATTTTCAAGACTGCAAAATGATTGCCAAGCCTCCAAAACATTTGACTAGAGAAATTTAGTAGCGGTGAAGCATTCTTTAGCGTTTGTAGCAACAGTGCCACGAGGATATTTACGATTAAATAACGTATGAGCAACAAAGAACGTTGAACACGCCAAATACTCTTAACCAGAGCCACAGGCATGGGCGTCCGCAGGGGGGTAAACGGGCATCCCCCCTGGCAATTGGGACTAAGAACAAAAAATTTCTAGGAAACCTGAAGTCAGAAGCTTAATTTCGATTAATTGATTTAATTCTTGCATTGACAGTTTATTTGTTGGTATGGCACTGCACAAGAGCCAGGTTCACTATTCTGGTTTCTTGCTGTGATGAGCGTGCAGTTCACTCATGTCGTTTTTTTCGTGCAGAGGCAGGTTGCGAACCTGCCAAGCGGATTGTTTTATGGTTTGTCTTTATTGCGTAACAATAACATGGCAGCAAATCTTCAAAGATTCACTAAAACTAATGGTAGAAGGCTTTTTGCGGTTGAACGCGGATTTCTTGGCAGGTAGGCTAACGCACGAGACGGTGAATGCTGATAGCGAAAAGGTAGTTTTGTACTTTGTGATAAAAAGCATGGGTGAATCCGCAGCAATATTTCCACAAGTTTGAAAACTCCATTGTTAGTGTGAGACTGCGAGTGTGAACAATATGCCTGAACTGAGTTAATAGCTCAATCATACTACTCTTATCAGGCTTCCTTGCACCAGTGGCCTAACTATAGAGGTTTGAGCCAGGGGGCAATTAGCTTAAAGGGGCAAACTTTCCACTGTATGGGGGCCACTAGCAAACACTCAGAAAAAAACTTGAGAAATGATGGTAAATCCGGAAGTGGATGACTATAGTAAAACCCTACATCATCGGAAAATACTCAGAAAAACGCAAAAAGCAACAACGTACTGAAAACCAAAAGAATGCTAAAACCGAGATATATGGTAAGTGGCGGCCCAATTTTTTGATTTAGGGGAGCGATTCGCCCCTCTGGCGGCCTAGCCAGAGGGACAAGTGAGCCATAGCCTCCTCAAATTTCTAGCGTATATCTTGTCATTTTTTACGTTTGAGAGGCGGTGACCCAAAGAAAATACTGTTGCTCACTTAAAATCAAAAGTTTTGCACCCCCAAAAATTTTGGACTGGCTACGCCACAGCCTCTGGCCCCCCGTCAGTTACGCCACTGCTTTTTACTATATGCATCTATTCAGTCTTGTGGGAATACGTCTTAATCGTTAAGATTTATTTCTGACTTCTGAGTGCCAAGTTACATTTGCTGTGGCGACTTTTTTCATAAGTCGTTGCAAAATTTTTTTTAAGTCTGCTTGGTATGCTAACTTTAGTAAGTTGTCCGATAGTCGTGTTGACATCGTCTACTTCTCCGGCTTATGTATGATGAGCTTTATGTATGTGATAAGCGTTCCTCGCAAAAAATCAGCAAAGACAAGCAAGATTTTATTGAAAGTGTGATTGATCGCTTTGGACGAGATTCCAGACGTTTTCAGCGCTTGTTGCAAAGTGACGCTGATAAGTCATCCTAAGTAAAATAAAGTCATAATTTGTGGTTTTGTCAAAGACCGTGACAAAACCTCTGAAAAGAAGCACCCTGCTTTGAAAATCTGCAGATAACCTATTGTGAAAGTTATCGTAATATACCTGGCTATGGCTTTCAACGAACCGTATGCTTTGTGACTGTTGTTGTAACATGGGGCATTTTCTTTGTGGTGTACTCGTGTAGAAAGGGTAAAATGTTTCGTGAACGGACTTTGCATTGCATCGTCAGCAACCTGACAAGAATTAGCAAAATGGTGACGTTGCCCCCCAAGAAAAATTTCTGCGGACGCCCATGGCCAGGGGTGGAGGCACCAGGGGAGGCACATGGACTTAAAACCCCCACATTTTTCTAGAGGTTCTGGACCTTCCACCTTTAAATTTCGAATTTCGCTTAAATAGGCTTAAGCAACATAATTAGTATTGGATCCATTGTAAAAGTAGATTGTTTAATGAAAAAAAATTTGGCAGAATTTTGGGAGTTGGCCTATCACTTGTAAGATATTATTTGTAATTTGACAGAATTTCGTTAAAGGTTTGGCAGAATACACCGTGATTGAAATTTGTGTAAGACTAAGAGCAACTAGTTACATTTATGTTCTCAAGAAAATGTAGCGTAGATAGATAGGGATCGTTGAGGGCTTTTAAAATATCGCATACAATTGCGTAAACATGCTGACAAAAGTTAACAACGTCATAGGTCAATGCGTGTGACGTCACAATTGGCACTTCAAACTACAAAATTTTTCCATAGTCTTTTTAACGTGCGCTTAAGCTCCCCCACTTTAAAAAAGGTTCCTCCACCACTGACCAGCGCGCAAAGTGTCAAAGAGATGCGTGAAGATAATTCAGGTAAGCAAACAAACAACCTCAAACTCAGTTGCCCTTTGCATTGGTATCCCAGTGGTAACTGGACTGTACTTTTAGTCGCTTATGAAATATTGCATAAGATTGCTTAAACATGCTGAGAAAAGTTATTGACGTCATATTTCAATGCTTGTGACGTAACAGTTGTCAACTCAAACTACAAAATTTTCCATAGTTTTTTAACGTGCTCTTAAGCTCCCCGTAGTTTCACGCGTAGATCTACCGAAATATAGCGTCACGTCCGGTCTAACGATGTACGAACACAAGTAAACCCCGCAGTGCTCCTCATCAGGCCCGTAACCAGAAGGGGGGCGAAAACCCCTGCAAATTGTTCGCCCCTTTAAAAAAATGTGTTGGACATGGTTTAAAACTACTGGACATAGTTCAAAAAATTTGGGCCCCTCTCAGAAGACTCTTCGCTCCACCTGGTGTCCCAAGCTGGTTACGGTCCTGCTACTCATGCTATTTTCCCAATTATTGTAAATATTTCGGCAACCTCAGCTTACCAGGTATGGAGTTCATGGTCGGCAAAGCGTTTCATACGTTTCAAGCAATGCACGTGTGTTTGTTGCCATTACTCGGGTCTGTGGCATTTATTTCCCAGCACATGCCTAAGCGAAGGCAACATGTTTGATAATGTCATCAAAATCGGCATTTCCTGTTTTGCACTCAGAAAAAAAAACTTGCATTTTCATTGAAATCACGCCTTAGCGCAGAATTCCATTTATTGTCAAAGGGTGTTGCATCCAAGTGTTTTTCGGAAACGTGCTCAAAATTGTTTTTCGTCCAGAATTGACATTTTTTTCTCTAGTAGTAAACTTGAATGTAATCGTTTCACCGTCTTTGTGTAGCACTATCTTTCAAATGTCATCAAACAGAGTAGAAACATAAATTACGTCTTGGATAAAAGTGTTAAAAGTAATTGATGAGTTCTAAAATGAAATCAAATTCTCACTCTAAAAAAACAGTAGGCCTGTAACACTCTCAAACAAAACTGCCCCTAGAGTTTTACTTCCACGGCGTGATTAGCAACTGGCTGCATCAAAAGCTGGTCAATTCGTTTGCATGCTCCGAGCGATGTTTCTACTGAAGAAAAAAACTACCATATAAAGATGGAAAAGTTTCATTATACTTGCTTTCTGCTACTTCCGTTGGAACGTCACGACAGGTCTGCGGCCCTCCGTCTGCGCTTACTCCGCGTTACGTGGCTACTTTCGCAGTGAATGGTGCACTGCTTGCAGGCCAGTGGCAACACCGCACGTTTCCCATGCATCCATCCTTACCGAGCACGATACTGGCGGACAGGCACGTTGTTACCGTTTTTCAAGGCTTCTGTGTGACCCGACTGGGATTTGAACCCAGCATCCACAGCGCGCTGAACCCCACTAGGCTACTTAGCCAGTCAAAAATGCTAAAAAACTTATAAAAAAGCATTATTCGGACAAAGTAAAATTACAACTTCACCACACTTTCGACGCTTCTCACATGTAAGCGTTACACATGCAAATGTCACCTGAGTTCTGCAATACCCAACTTAATAACGGTAGAAAAAAAAGAAATATTTCTCTGGCTGACAGCTTATAAGTCTGGTTTAACACACTTTACTTGGATAGTGAATCTGAAATTGCGTCAATCAAAAGTAACAAAAAGGAAAAACGCTCATCTCTAGCAAGCTTTACCCGTTAATACAAGGGTAGGACCAAACCCATAAATTCGTACCATGGTTGAACCAAATCTGACATCCAGGCGCTAGGAGGTTGGGGTCAAAACAGTACCTTTATCAGCCTCAGAAATTTTATCAATTAGGTACATATACCGCCACATCTTATTTGGCTGTGGAAAGTGGCCAAAACACTTTAAGAAGGGTTCTTTATTCTGAAAATCTTCATAAACGTAGCTACTTACTTCGTTTGTTTGAACAAGGTCAAAAGTTCAAACGTTTGTGCTGCATAGTAATATCTTTCAAAAAATGGATTTGGTGCATGTCACGTCACAAGTCCAAACAGATTTCTGGCTCTGTAAGATTATTTTTCTGCTGACAACAGTATATAAATCCGTTTTAATTTGCTGACCAAGCAAACCAAATAGTTTATTCTTGTGTTTGTTTTTTTTGTTTTTTTGTAGCGACGGTTCCAGCAGATGCGGTGTGTACTGCGCAGTTGCCAACCTTGTGGAAAGGTTGAAAAACGAAAACCGAGTCGATGTCTTTCGAGCTGTGAAAGATCTTCGCGACTGCAGGCCTGGCATGGTTGGAAATATGGAGCAGTATCAGTTCTGCTACGAGGCTGTGTGTGCCTACATTCATTCATTTGATCTTTATGGAAACTTTAAATAAAGTAAAGAGGATCATAAGTATAGACTTAACATGTAGTCGGAAACAGACATGATTTTGAGTTTGTGTCTTTATTTCAACTGTAGAGACTGTTTTTTTGCAGTGTTTAAGCTTGATAAACGTGTAGCAGCATCAAATCACTCTTGTCCTACAAAAAAAGTATGATTTGTGTGTGATGTATTGCGCGGTCAAAAACTTCCTGCACTGCTGTGACCGTGAGGAATACGTCAGTTTTTCTGCTTTTTTAATCTTGATCCTTTAGCACAGAAGAATAACTTTTTAGTTATCAGAAAATCTTACTGAGTCACAATATCAACCTTAACGAAACACAAACCATAGATTTATGCCATAAGCGTAAGATTTTTTTGCCATTTTTGCAGGGTTTCGTAAATCATTATATATCTGTACGTGTTCACATTTGTGTTCACGTTGCTCATGTGTGATAGATTGAACTACACTGGCATACTCTTTGTCTGAGAATACATGCCCTGTGAATATGCTACGTTTTCAAGACTATTTCCAAATGCTTACTACTACATCGTAAGCTGTCAAACGTTGCTTTGGGTGCTGCACATGGTTTGTGCAAATCCAAACAAAGTCGTTCCCAGCCACCAGGCTTCCTTGAGTATAACTCTTGCAACACAAGCAGTAATTTCGGATTGGAACAAAAAATACAGTTAAATGAAACAATACTTTTCATAAAATAAAAAGTCTACTTCGTCCCGCGGTTAACCTTGCTTTTATCAGAAATTTACGTTTGAGTTGTTTCCACAACGACGTAAAGTATCGCAAAACTGATTCCAACCTAACAACAAAAAACGACCACCGTCATCACCGTATAAGCTGCATCTACGCATGGTAAATTTGCGTAAGGGTAATCACCTTCTGTTACTTTCAATTGTGAAAAGAACGGGCTAGCATGTTTAGTTTGAGCCTAGCGCTAAATAAACAATTTACTCCGAAGCTTTCCTGAAGTTTAATTTTACGAGCGTTGATGACTGGGTTTGACCACTTGATAGAAAAAAGCAGTATCAGCTTTCCCGTTGCTTACAGTCTTTATGGACATTTAAATTCAAATTATGCCACCATTTTTGTATTATTTTATCAATGATTGATTGCAAACTGTAATTTGTTAATATATGATTTAAAGGATAATTGAAACCCATCATGTTCTTCAGGGAGTAACGATATTGAAAAGGTTAAGAACCACTGTTGTAACCTAAGAGCCCCCACCAACGGTTTTTTTTCTGCACGGCTGCCAATGCTTGTAGTTTCGCATGTAGCTGCTTAGAGCTTCTTACGCTATGCTTGACGTCACTGTTGTGGTATTTCCGTTCGGAGCGTTGCTTGCACTTTTTTGTTCTTTGTTGTTCATAAACGATTACTTTGTGCGCTTGAAAAGGGTTATCCCTGAACTCCTACAAAAATATGCTGTTTTGATGAGCTCCTTTGCAACTGCGCATTATATTGACATTGTGGTTTCAATTCATGTGAAGATCGCGACTATAAATCGACAAATATTGCTCAAGACTTCTTTTAACCATTATCAACAAAATATTTCTGAAAGGGTTATTAACGGCCAAGACGAACAAATTGCTAAATTTAAGTTATTTACAAAGTGTTCTGACGTGTGTACAAACAAATCCAGTCAACATATTCTAAGATTGCCTATGCTTCACTCAGGGGTAAGTTCAAATTGCTTGTAGCTGAAAATCGGCTTAGGCTTCAACAGCATGTATTGTCAGTTGTCACGTTTGCAACACATAAGTAAAATGTGGTTTGAACTTCAACACTCAATACAGTATTAGAAGCTCGAAAAATCACCGTCGCAAGAATGCAATGCCGCGCAAAAGCAAATTCCGTTGTTTATTTCACATGTTATGAACTAACTGGTCATTGCCAAGTTCCAATTTTCTGCATTGCTTAATTACACAGTTTTAATTCATTGATTTACTATACGTCACGTAAAAATTTTTTTGAACCAATTTTAAAATAAAGATTGATTTACCGCAAAAACTTTCGTGTCGGTTTTGCTTTTTCTAGCATGTGGCAATGAATCATAGGACAGTTTGTCGCAAAAAAGTTGGAGAGTACAGACAATTATTTCAAAGCAAAAAAATATGAATCGCGAATGCAGTGTCGTAGCGAGGCCAAGTGCCGCCCGGGGCCGACCACAAAAGTGCCGCCCTTTCCACCCCTCAAATCTGCTTACAAAAATTTTAAATTAAAGAAAATCGTGTTTCGTGCTTATTGAAAGATATAAGGATAAATGAAGCATCTTCAACATCACAATTAGACACTCAAAAAATGAAACGTGTCTTGTTTTACATAGACGATTGTGATTCTTGCTTTTTCTACTTGTCGCCTCCTTTCTCATCATTAATTTTTCTATTTTTTGCATTCTTTACATATGCATATACGAACCGGACATGATTCGTCAAATTTTCTTCCCTGTTGCCCTGTTGGTTTTTAATCTCCAGTAAGCCCTCCGCATGGCTTTTCAATGGTTTACTCATTCCAGGGGATCAAACGAAAAAATTAAGGGATGTGATGGCGGCATACCTACTTTGCAGATGTAAACATTTATGTATGTCAAAATTTCGTGTACTATCTCCGTCTTTAACTAAAAAAAGTACGTACACTGCATATAGCGGGCTATAATAATAATCTGATAATATGATCTCAGTGATGTAAAGAATGTTTCATTGTTCACTTCACGTTTCAGTAGTGGCTTAATCCTCTTGGAATATGTATAAAAGGTTTCAAACGTTAACTGTGTCGGCACTTGTGCAGAGAAAAAAATCTTAAACAGATTTAAAACCGGCTACAGTTGATAAATGCTGGCTTGCAGTCTTCATCGTGACTTGCGCACTTGGTCTAGCTGTTGGGTTGGACCTTGTCCAATTACACGAGCATAGTGTTTGCCTTTGGTCGCTACCAACAGAACCATCGCCAGAAGGTATTCCATTGGGGGACTTTACGTTGGTGCAGGGGGATTGACATTCTCAAATTTTGCAAAACATCCACTGATTTACAGTGTTTCACATTGGGAATTGGAGCTTTGTTTGCGGGGCTAATTCCATCAAAACCCCCGTGGCGACGAGACTGGTTACAACA
>Ga0210059_1004129_pt1 | contig 23401 bp, 17 predicted proteins | sample Ectturendosymbi2_FD_188042 | JGI IMG/M metagenome (GOLD analysis project Ga0210059, IMG submission 188042) | Ecteinascidia turbinata endosymbiont from Florida, USA - Sample 2 (SPAdes) (version 2) | ecosystem: Host-associated > Tunicates > Ascidians > Unclassified | place: Key West, Florida...
GGATTATACAACTGTCAGCAGATTGTTGCTTGTCCTAGTAGTAAATGTTTGTGAAAGCATTAAGAATTGGTTTCCGTTAATTTATCAGAATTATCCAGGCTGCAATATTGCGCTCTGCTGCCTTGTGTATGACTTCGAAATATCTTACGTGAGTGGTTCGTAACTACAGTTTTAACTCTACCCACACATGTCCTGCAACCTCAGAATTTTGTACGGATTTTCTGCAATGATTCAGAAACAATTTTCGCGTGTTTCAGCTCTTTTCCCAGGAGGTTAAATATTTCTATCAGAAAAACACTTGAAAACATTCGCAAATCATATTCATTTAGTGAAAATGATTTAAAATATGAAATAACTTTGGCAAAGAATTTGCATCGGAAGGCGTCGAAGCTGCCTACATCGCTCGAAAAAACTCGTGGTGCCGCAAACTGGTTACGGACCTGCTGAGATGACCGCATCACCATCGAGCTTTCCCAGGGAGGGCCGTAAAGGTATCGCTTCCGAAAGGCGATGTGAGCGTTTGGGATAAAATTTTGTGCAGAAAAAAACATTGGAAATGGAGAATTTTACTTCGTGCTGCTGAGTACGTGACACAGACGTTAAAATGTTTGAAAACAAGGCAACAGATTGGAAAAAAAAATTGATCCTCCATATCACACCAACACACCCCGCATCAAAGCTTTATCTATTCTGTAGCCTGCACAGCGTTCTGAGCAGAAATAACCAGAAAATATACGATTATAACATTTAGCTGTGTTTTCGCACTGGAGAGCTATCGGGACTTGTGGAACTTAAAGAAACAGTTGGTATGGAGAGTGTGCAAGATATAATATCATGTATATTGTCACGTTTTGCTCGCTTGCCAATAGTAAGGATTGAAAATTGTATGGATGGCTTGAGCCCGCCTACAGGCGTACATCCTGCTGCACTACATGGAGGGCTGTTGATGTAAGGGCGGAATGCTTTAATTTAACAAGAATGAATCAGTCCGTCTACAGATGCTTATTGTGCTAAACTTAGGGAAAGAATGTTTTGGCAAAATGAGTTAGCCCCCTTGCAGACGTTTATCGCACTACACGGAGTGCAATTCGTTGTCATCATGACAACTGCCGCTGTGATGGATAGTTGCAAGTAGTTTCATTAGTCATTGCACCGCCTTAGGTATATTTAATATAGATGATCATTTTGTCCTAAAATTGCTTCATCTGAAGCAGTGTTTGAAAGATTGCAAGGTCGCGCTGGAACTTTTTATACAGTGAAAAAGTGCTGAGCATTTCCAAACAATTAGAAATTTTTGATATCGTTTTCTATTGCTTTTTCAATCAATCAATATAACGTACCATGTGGTGGGCTCCCAAAATCATGAAAAGGTAGGCCTACGCAAGTGAAGCATTCGTTGTCAATAGCGCTGTCAGGGACGTCTTCATGAATCTTGATAATTATTTATGTTTGCAAAAGTACGGATGTTGTTAGGAGTAACTTTGTTCTAGGTGATTTTGGCTTCAAATTTTGTTTCTGAACAACTTTTGCTTGAATACTTTCCTTGACTGAATAACAATGCCGTCTCAATCTGCAGCGACCTTCCAAACAGTGCTAACTGTAGCGAAAGTACTGTATGTCTTCATATGGTTATCATGTGAGCCGGGACAGATTTAGGGAGCGCGGGGCCCTAGGCCATCTTACTTTTTGTGCCCCATGCAGGGGTGACATATTTGGTCGCTTGTCTTAAAAACTTGAAAGTATGACCCTCGTACGTGCATTACCCCCTCAAAATTTTATCTTTTGTGGTGCCCACTTTGTCTCTACGATTGTCTTAGGTCTTCAACAGAAATTAAAGCCTTTGCTACATTCCTCTCAACAACAAATGGCAATGCGATCCATAGGTGTAGCCAGGAGGGGCAAAGGGGCCATGTCCCCCACAAATTAAAAAAATAGTCGTTTTGTGCTTTGAGAGGCGTTTTTCCCAAGAAAATAGTGTTGCTCGCCTGAAATCAAACATTTTTCCCCCAAAAATTTTTTGGCTCCCCTCAAATTTTTGGGCTGGCTACGCCAGTGATGCGATCTTTTCTTGGAATTTATAGCTCTTTCTTGTAGTTCAGTTAAATTTTCGTGCTTTCTAGCGTTTTTTGTATAGGTTTGTTTTTCGTATATATACATTGTCATGCGGGACCGCGTTGCCGCTCTCGAAAATTTCGTCTAGTTGTCGATCTCATTAGCTGTACGTAAAATCCTTTGTTATAGTAACCACATAGCCTATTTTACCGACCAAACAAGCACAAACTATGCAGTGGACGCAGGCTTCATTCATGCCGTTTTCAAGTTGTCATTTTCCAAGCAATACAAAATATAGTGTTTTAATCCTCTATACTATAGGCTGATGGTGAATAGCATGAAGACAAGTTTTGCACAGCAAAGTATTTTCGCAACATCCTCACCTAACCGCAAGCCCAATGTAGACACGTTTTTCCAAGTAAAACTCACGAGAAACTGGTTTAGCTGATTTATTGACATCTTGAGCAGTGGTTCTCAAGCTTTTCTGCACGATGACCCCCAACTAATGTATACAATTTTCTGTAGACCCCGTGGCCGAACAGATCGAATAGAAACACTCTATGTTGGGAATGCAAATATCTAGTTGGAAACAACCAAACGTATGATCCGCATCAAACACGCTACAAATTTGCCTACCAAGGTTCACATATTTCAGAAACAGCGCAATTGACAAATGGCTTACTACTACAGAGACCACTGTGGTGCAGTGACTACGGATCTAGTATTTCAGAAGTGATTAAATGATTTGCTGCTACAAAAACTTTGACAACTGAAACCACCACTGATAAATCCAATAACGAAATTTTATAAAGCTTCAAAACTCTACCTTTGCTATAAAACACTGTACAGAACAAAGTATACTGTAAGACAGGAGAGTAACCGTAGGGGGACACGTGGGCCACTGCAGCGAAATGACGTCACTTTGTGCATATTTCTTTAAATTCAAGTATGTACTTTCCACGATGGGTGTAAGCAAGGAATCGATCAGCAAATTTTTAATAGGAAATCGATTTAACACTAGTGCTTTTAAGTGTTTCTTTAAATTCATGACCAAAGCGAGACATCCGTGTTTTTTATCACTCCAGTCAAAATGTCTGGCTACACCATTGCTCTAAGTCTTCCTGCAAAGAACGTTTGAAACCGTTAACACAGGTCGCCCTTACTAGCACAAGCAATTGTATCGATGAGGAAGAGGGCAAATATGTAATTATCTGCAACAACCGATACCAAGTGTTTGCCACCAACATGAACATATCCAAGAGTCTATCACAAAGTTTTTTACGTGCCTTCAGGCAAGCGAACTTATCAACAAGTTTTTCGCAATTTAGGACGGCCGTAACATCAGATTCTAAGGCAAGGCCGACAGACACTGCAAAACCCCGATGAAAAGCAGTATTGCGATTCTTGCGTTGCGTAACAAACAATATTATCGTGTTGTTACTCTCCTGACAAGAGTCTTGACTTCGGCATTTTCGCTCGTTTCAAAGTAAATTGTGAATGTATACCTTGGCGGAGTTTCCCAAATTTTAAATTAGTAATGAGTACTTATAGGAGAGAGTTGCGCGGGGCCCTAGGCCATGGCCTATTTAGCCTATGCGTATATCCGTCACTGCATGTGAGCTCATTATAGCATAAAGCGTTTTTAGTTTTACGATTTGCAAAGTACCACCTGCAGCTGGAAGCAGTTACGAAATCGGCATAGATCCTTTTTGATAGAAGGGTTTATATTCTGACTCGAATTTCGCTTTCTCGAGGAAAAATATATTTCCTCACAGATCATGTATGATGAAGTAGCGCAGGCAGAATGAGGCCAAAGAGGCCATGACCTCTCCGAAACAAACTTGCTAAGAGTTTTCGTTGGTGCTTTCTACCAATTTTCAACGGTTCGAATGTAAACGCAAGGAACAGTCCCACTCGAGACGACGTCAGTGGCCGGTCCCTTGCGATAAAAATTCCTGACTGCACTACTGGATGAAAACTGTTCAATTGAAAACTACTGTCGACGAAAGCGTAGGCGTAGGTAGGGGGCCCAAGGAGACCATGCCCCCCAAATTTCTAACTTGTCGTTTTCTGATTTGAGAAGCGGTGCCCAAAATAAAATACTGTTGCTGCTCTAAAGTCAAAATATTTGGCCCCATCCAAATTTAGGATTAGCTATGACACTGGACGAAAGCACAACCACGTAAAGACCCTGGAAATCTGGAGGGTGACTTTGAAATTACTTAAATGCTGCAATATCCCGCAAATATTTACCGTATGCTTATACAGTAAATCTGGAGACAGTATAAGATTTGGGGGTGTTTTTGCAACCCCCAAAAGTTTTGGCGTGTCGAAAATTTTGGCAAATAATTTTCGACATTTTTAACAATATCAAGCACTGTAGATTGCATAAGGGAAGGGTATAGGCAAATCGGCAAGCCGACGTTTTATTTGCGACAAGCGCTAACCGACTCTTGCGCTCACATGCGTCCTAAACGACGTCAGTGCGAATTTTTGCGCTTTGGCGACTTTTCAAAGGCTGACCTATGAACGTGCCAAAATTTTGAGGACAATTTCCGGAAAACATACCGGTAGAGAACGTTTGGTTTGCCACTACACTTACCAGTTGGGAAAAAGGGGAAATCCACATGTGAAGAGCCTTGATTGCCTTCTACGTTGGCAAATTATGTCCAAACAGCCACAAATAAATTAACTGATGCTCTTGGGATTAATTAGGCAATTGATTAATTAATTATCGGGTGCTACTATAGCGTGAGGTCTACCACACTATAGCGTGAGATCTACCTGCCGTTAGCACTACAGCGTGAGGTTTACCGCTGCATCATAGAAAGAAAATTAAAAATGTACACCTCGCATTCTATTCAGTATATATCATCGTTTTTGCGTCCAACCACTATCGCTAAATTGTCTGTGTGTGTCCCCTCTAGAGAAAACTTCTCTAGAAGGAATTGGTTTAGGTTGCTACAAGCAGGCCACTCATTTGAATGAATAACCGAACCATAATATGCACATTCCTTTCCAGAATAGGACTTTGGCTTGCGGCACCCTGCGGAAGAGAAATGCAATTTGCTGCACCAAGTGGCGAACCCATAGCAATTTGCATTAAGGTTTGATGACATTTTGAAAACACATTTTAATGATATATTGAAAAACGTATTAATTTTTGGCACCCATGTGTATTGCAAATGGCACCTTAAGGTGCCGCGGCACCCCGTTGGTGAACCATTGGATTAAAGTTTTGCGGTCACGCCGTTCCACTCCAAAGTACCGACAGCTTTTTTGTAGTGCCTTCAATCGATGTGAACCATTTTAGGCCGAGGAGGAATCCGGTTTAGGTGCTCCATTTGCTTCCTTTCCTATGCGCATGGCGGTAAACTTCACAGCTTACGTTAAGGAAACTGACCGGTCCTCACACCTCATGCAATAGAAACTCACCGGACCTCACACCGTATGGAAACTGACGCGGTAGACCTCACGCAGCACCCGGGTAGGCGGCATGTGGCGGTAGACCTCACGCTATATTAGTACCGTCTATAGTCTTTTGCAGAATAATGCAATATCGTGCGATACAGTACCTCATTACTTTTGCACAGTAATGAGGTACGTATGTCGTTTGCATAAAGGACTAACGTGCTTATAAACCAACTTGTCTTTAGGTGGTAAAAGCAACGAAACAGGTGACAGCGACGAGCAAGATTTGCTTCAAGCTTGTTGAAGAACAGGTTGCCAGCAGTGCGCAGGAGATTGTCACCACTGTCTTGATCGAACTAAAGCTTGAAAGGGAAGAAGAGAAGGAAAGGTTAAATGCTCTTTGGTTGTCGACATAAGTCAGTAGTATGGCCAAGTCGCAGAACTGCGTAGGCACATCAAGTCGTTGGGCCGTCCACGTACTTTCGAATCATAACAAAATCAAACTTGTTGATCTTTTTATTATCTTAAACTGATCTCGTATAATAATGTTTCGTACTCTGCTTTTATCAGGCTCCCATTAATATGAAAAGTGACTATCCAAACACACAGAGTCATGCCTGCAGTAAAAAAATACAATAACACTGCCACTGCATTGTTTCTGTTAAAAAAAAAAAAGAATAATAACATAAAGGCTGATTAACAACTCTTTTGTGTACCTAGTCTTAGTGATGCCCAGATGAAAATGTTGCCATATTTTTACGTAAGCAACGTAAGAAAATATTAATTCAAAAATACGTTAAACAACAGAAGTTACTGAACCAGAAATGTGTGTTGTCCAAAGCAGAGCAAATGCCTGTATGCGCTGACAGGGTTAATGACGGCATGGACAAAGCAAGAAATCAAAACAAAAGTGAGAACGGCTGAATACTTGTTCATTTCTTATAGCAGCAGTTTTGTACACTTGGTTAAATGAATAAGACCATTATTTAAATTAAGAAATACAAAAACAAATGTTCGGTCCTGTGATCGCCAAGAAATGCTACAATAGTAAAGGTTGGTTCGTAATAGGTTCTTCGATGATGTTATTCTGCAACTTGTAAGACTATGATCACTAAAGCTACAAAAATTGCTCAGAAAATTGGCATCTGCAAAGATCCCGGCAATGTAGATTGCAAATGGCTTGTTAAATCATGATGGAGGAATGGTGGCTTGTTAAATCATGATGATTTGTTAAATCACGTTTAATCATGCTGTGTAAAAATTTCCACACCATCCATCTCCGTGTAGTGTTTGCGCGTAAGGCAAGGATCACAGACGTCAAAAAGTTCAACTGCTGTGGTCCTTGCAGTCATCTAAGCTTTTTCATATTTTTTGGTTCAAAATTACTTGACCTTACGATGTCTTGCCCACAGGTGCACATACAATTCCAACAGCATTGAATCCATGGCGCCTTTTTCAATTTTACTTGCCTCTCTAATTCTTCATGTGTCAGCGTAAATCAACCTCCGAGGTCTCAAACCTAGACAGCCTACCCCCGTGAAAAGCTCCAGTTGGCCAAACATGTTTTTCCGAAAGTTTTAAATGTGACTTGTGCCAGGGCCGTGTCGAACAGTTTCTCGCAATATGAGAAGTTTTGGGATTGCTTTGCCTAACATGAACATTCTGCGTCAATGGTCACATGGTGTGTGATGTTTCCAGGCAGAGACAAGCGGCGGAGAGAACAGCTCGCGAAGCGCAACAACTTCGGCTCGAAGCGGAAAGAAAAGAAAGAGAAATTCAGTTGCAGAAAGAAAGAGAGCAATCAGTTGCGCGTGCGGGTGTAGTCGTCGCTGATGAAATTGTGCAGGAAACGGTTACAGATTTGCTCTTCGATGAAATTGAGGAGCAACTAAGGTACGTCTGACTCTGTTTCACCGGTTTGCTGACAGTGCCATTAATTTTCAAATTCAAATGCTGTATCATGTCAAAATCACCAATGTTTGTTACCACTGCTGTTCAAATGTTAAACATGGCAATTTCAAAAATGGTTAGATTTTGCGGGTTTGAGTGAAACTTACCGAACGTTAATGATCCATATTTTCCAAATAGCGCTTAAAGCAGTGGAGCCTGCTTGCAGGTCTGTTTGAATGAAACATTTTAAGTTGGTTGACAAACCTGGTCAGGGTTGTACAGATCGAAATGTGCAATCTAAACTGTCGTTAACTGGCTCCAGTACCAGAAAAGTACGCGTTTGCGCAATTGCATCAAGCAACACTTTGCGTAGTTGTTGAAGAATTGTTTGTTGCAGAGATGCGAGACTGGATCACTCCAGCGACGTCATTCGTGGTGACATCATCAACAATGTCTGCATGACACTTCTACGCGAAGTCGCCGCTGTTGCTATCAAACAAGAAAGGTGTTTCCGTCACGATGGCATTCGAAAAGAAATAGTGCGTAGGCAAACGGCTATGAATTTTTGCAGGTAATTGATGTGGCAGGTCGAGTTTATTTCGTTTTTAGAATTTAACATCTGTTGACAGTTTACCGAGATGCCAGTGAATGGAGAAACTAGACAATTAAATCGTCGGACCTGCGTTTTATTCTTCCTGTTGTGTCTGGTTTTTGTTAAAGAGCAGAATATCCAGGCACCGATGCGAATACGTTATTTGCAGGTAATTTTCTGCAACAGTGCGCGTTGGAGAAGTGCGCTGTGACTTTCAAGCGAAGTGCCCGATGCTGCTTGAATGCGTCGATGCTGTATAAAGGATCATATTATTGTTGTCTTATGCATATTACTGCTTTCAAAACTTAAACGCGGCGACGTAAAACACGACCTTCAAGCGAAACAAACTGTTGCGGACGAACTTCTTCGCAATTATAGCTTGGCCTTTATATAAACCTAAGACAAAGATCTGAACATTTTTTCATGTTGCACAGATGGACAAGGAGCTTAATGAAGCTGCGCAAACGACGTCGCGATTCCGAACTGTTCCCGAGCTCGCCGTATTTCCGCACTGTTCATCAGCAAGTCGCCGACCTGTTGCCCGCCGGTTGTCAGGACGAATCACGTGATCAACGAAAGAGCTTCCCACTAGACCGGAAGCACACCTGTCGCTTGTCGATGGAACCAATTATCAAGTAATTGTGTCAATGACATGCAGATATTTTGCTCACTTTGTGCATACAGAACAGGGCATCCAAGTGCGTTTAAAAAGTTCTTCTGCAAGGATAGGAGAAAAGTGAGTTGTTCCTCAGCATTAGAAAAAAAGCGTTGCACAAAGAAGCTCATGGTGACGAAAAGTGAGTGAACTAAAAGGGCCGGTCACATCAGTGTTATCACACAAGAGTTCGCGAAACTGCAGTCGTATCCCAGAGTGCCTCATGACTAACTGCTGCAGACCTGTGGGCATAGGCGTCGGAAGGGGGGCCTTGCCCCCCCTGGATTTTGAAATTTTTAGCAAAAAAAGGTTGTTTTCATAGTTTTGAGTGAGAAAAAACAAATTTGAACCACTTTTGCCTTCCCCTTGGAAAAATTTTGGAAAAATCCCCTAGTGACCCCCCCTGGAAAAAAATCCTTCCGACGCCCATGCCCGTGGGTTGAGCAGTTCTCCAATATGTCCGGTCGAATCAGTAAAAATGTTGATCTCGGAAAAGCCAACAGTGACGACTCAGCCTCTGAAACCAACATCGGCCAGAATGGAGGTGATTGGCTAATGCAAAATTCCTGCAGCACAAAGATGGAGTGTTTGTTGTTTAACACATTCACATCCACACGCAACCAAGAACAACGTAGACACACATGGCGCTAACGAGGAACGCACAGATAGGTGAAGAACACATCAAAAGTGGGCGATGTGCCGTGTTCCGGATGCCTGGAGTGACTGCAGATCTTCCCACCCCCCGCTGGCTCTGTGCGCCTGGCTGGAAGAAAATGCTCCTACAGTTTCATCATACGCACGACCGTGAGCGTCGGAAGGAACGCGCCCCCTGTTTTTTGAAATTAGCTATTTTCCTATTAACGTTTCTGTAGAAAGATGTTTTTCTCTTAGTTTCAAGTTGGTGAAAATTTCACGACTGTTGGTCCTTCTTGGAAAAAATCGTTCGGTCACCCCCTGGAAAAAATCTTTCCGAAGTCCATGCGCACGACGACGACGCAGGTGAAAAAGACGAGCATAGATATGTGACGGTAGCAAACGTGGCGATAGCACAGTTGCCATGCTGTTTATTGCTGTGATGAGTTTCAAGTATTCATAAAATATCTGGTGGAGTGGGAGGCTGCTAAAGAAAAAGGGTTAATCTGCGCTGCAGACCTCCCCAGCGTGAAGCTATTTAAATAGTTGGCTAAAAATCTGTAACAGTTGATTGTTGTCGTGAGTACAAGGTTTATATGTGCCTTGCCTTGTCAAACGATTACTGGGACCAAAAGGTGATGCAGGCAAATTTAAGCGGTCAGAAGAAATTAGGTTAGCTTTGCCACATGCAGTGTTTTCGCGAATATTATAATTATTAGCTTGAAATGGACAAAACAACAAAACATCGCTGCAGTAGCACGAAGTGTGCAAATCAAACACTCAGTGCAGACACATGAGCGAAAATCTAAAACTCCACTACACAGAAAAAGCTTAACACACTTGCACACGTGCAGAAACTTACTTTAATCAACAAACGAAGGTATAGTTGAGCTCAAGATCAATAATAAAAATGAAAAAGCAAAACACTGTCTCAGCGCTAAGCAATCACTCTGCATATGCTTCACGCATGGAATCGTAGAAAAGGAAAACGTGTGTGGATGAGTTGTTTGCTAGAAGCATTACTTAAACCCTGTGTAGTGAAGGTCGTGAAACGCCAGAAGTGCAGAAGTTGTGATCACGACGGCTGACCAAAGTTACAGAATCTCGTATTGCTCAAAATAAGTGTTTACACTCCCGCCAAGAAGCGCCAGATTTTTGGGTGATAGAAAACGTGTACATTTTATAGTTACGGCAACGCTTCTGGCTTGCTACTTTATGTTGCTCTAACTAAACGCCGAAACTGAAGTCGGAATAGTCAGTATACTCAACTGGATTTTATAGGAAACGCTATATAGTCAATTTATTAATTAACTCCAAGTCTTGAGGTAAATGCAAGTGGTCATCTTTTTCAAAGAAAACATGCGAATAGTTTGTGGTATTCAGATTTTTGTCGTGCAGGATGATGTTTGCGCATAAATCCCAAATAACATTTGGAAATGTTTTGCACTTTCCCAAGAACTGTGAGTGAGCGCCACTCCCTCGAAGACAGACTCGCATCTTTGGCCAATGAAGAACTCGCGAAGAGGAGCGCCGCTACTCGCGATCCGTTACACCTACCCACGGTTTACTTCGAAAACTGTGTGAACCCATTGCTTGCCAATGGCAAACAGGCCCTTTCCGCGAATTACTTTTGGAAAATCGGACTTCTCTTTCCGTTAGCGACATCAAGCAGGTGAGACATATCCAGTGTTGCTTCCACGAAATTTTACCCGAGGCGGTATAATTGCTTTGTGGTTTTAAGAGATCGAAAAGCTTGCTGGCATTTTTGAGTAACACTGTTTTTCAGTAGAATATGCTATAATTACGATAAAATCAAAGGTCGCTGTCCGACAAACGAGAGGTGCAGCAACTTTACCAACTGCGAGCGAGACATGGACAAGCAGACCAGTGACCCATGCTGATGTGTCATTGTCGTAGATTTAGGGTGTGCTATCAGCTGAAAGTTTCCCACCACACTGGACTTTTATTATCTTCACCTACAAATCAAAGTGGTTGTGGACGTGCTTATCTTTTGCAGGCTTGTTCCGTGGCTCAGAACGAAGTTTGACTGTGAAAGTCGCGATTTGCACATCGCATCTGGTTCGTTCAACCTTGACCCGGGTCAAGCCTCATGCAATGTTTACACGTGTTGTAAGGTAAGTTTGTGATGCGCTCGTGAATCAACGGCTTCACTCCCATGGCAGTCCCAGATACGCAACCACCGTGCCAAAGCCCGATTGGTTGGCATTCGTTTGTGCAACTGTTCTTTTTTGCAGGTTTTAAATGATTTCAATGTGGCCGAGACGTACGGACTGTCTGCTTTGGTCGTTGTCGTCGATGGAGCTGACGTAGAAAAAACTATGGTAAACAAGGTCGTTTTTAATGTCCTCAGCGAATTGCTATTGCTGTAGAGCAGTGGTTCTCAACCACAAGCACCCTTTGTGCGCATTGTTTTGCGTAACAGATTTCCTTCTGCTATAAAACGAAACGTGTCAATTGACTTGTGTAAACATTTCTTTAGTGCGGCTCTCTAACAAAGTCGCAGTTCTCGATTTGGCTACCTTCAGCGAAAAGGTTGAGAACTACTGCTGTAGACCGCATAATGGTTTTCTGCGCATATAGTTTCTCGCAAAGCTTAAGAGCATCTGTTTCTTTCCTGTTTTGTGCCTCGACAATCGATAGATGTGCACCTGAAATTAGCACCACCAACACAACCGTATTTCGTCATCCCAAATCGCAAGAACTAACAGTCATTTACCTCTTGATGTAAAGACAAGAAACACGTTCTGCCTGCAATGATTTTCATTAAAATACGTGTTTGCTGCTGCAGGAAACGTTAGCGGCGCGAGTTTGATTAGATTTTTAGCGATTTACTTCTACAAGGCAATGAAAGTGAGCAATAAACCAGCACATTATTGTTGCTGGTCAGGCTTGTGTTTATTCTATTGAACTACGCTTGACTGACCAGTTTACCCTCTTTTGGCTTTTTATTCGCAGGCAACGCTCACCTCTTGCCTGGAGTCAAAACCTCCTTGTCCTTCTATACCCATATTGGTTATTTGCTGTGGAAAAAATACGCTCGGTGTGGAGGAGGGTAAGTTGGTACCATACATCATGTAGGGCATTGGACGAAATGATTGCCGATTATAGCTGAGATCGCTTTCTTGCTTAGATCTTGATTTGATTAATTGAATGGACGACGACTAGATGCGAATTGTGTTAGACCAGGGGTTCCCAACCTGGTACATTTACCCCCAGGGGTACATTTGCCTATCCGAAGGGGTACATTTAAGGTTAGCAGAAGATGAGAAAAATATATTTACGTATTATTTATTTCCAAATATTTATATATTACTGAGTATTATTGCCAAAAATTATATGCTTATTGTTAAATATGTGTATGAATGATCATGATAATATATTTTGTCATAGGAAATTTTAGGGGTACATTTCCATCTGTCAACATGTTGAAGGGGTGCATGCTTATTTGTTGAAATGCTGAAGGGGTACATGGTCAGAGAAAGGTTGGGAACCCCTGTGTTAGACAGACGATAATATTCGGACAGATTCGTGAAGCTGTTCTTAATTCGTGACAGAACTCCATCTCACCGATATGCAGCAAAACGATTTCATTTCGTCGTACCGCTCGGTGTTGCTCGATGTGCGAACCAGCTTCGTGAAAAATTCCTCCAAGGTAACAGTTGCAGCGTCCCTATAGTTGTTTGACAGTGACTTGCTGATTTGCAGTGTTGCAAGTAATAGTGGAGAACGATGAGTGCTGTCGATAACTGTGGTCAAATTAACGCTGTGCACAGCTTCGAGTCTTTGTTTATTTGTTTGCATACCGATGACAATAGTTTTACTTGGTATTCACCCGGTCGTCCGGTCATAGGTGTAGGAGCAGGCAAATTTTTGGTGGTGCGACGGAATTTTGCCCGGATTCTCCCAGACTTGCCCGAAAAATACTTCAAAATAAGTGACCTCCAAAAAAAGCTCTTCATATTAATTCGGGCGCCATTATTTTCAAATCAAAACATGTTGGGCGCCATTTTTGCTCAGGTTTTCAGGGAGTTTTAGAAGGTCCTAGAGATTTTACCGGGATTTTAGAGGATTTTGCCCGGATTGTCACCAAATCAAAACTTTTGGGGTGCGGTAGCACCCCCGCCTCCCACACCAGTGCGTCCGGTTGTGACATTCTTCGTAATGAATCTGCAGACCAAAAAATCAGGTTTTGCTTCATCAGTTCCACATCCCATTCTTACCAGGAATGCGCAGTACCACCAGACCGTTTGCGCAGTGAAACCTCATTCTCGCGCACTTGCAACATTACAAATTAAATATCGTGTATACGGTATATATATCGTATAGTCCTTTTACCGGTTGAAATTTTTCATTGATTGTGTGTCTACGTGGTTGCGCAGTTGCATGCTCACTCAAACAAACATTTGCTCAGTGTGAAATTTTCTTAGAGCAGAAGTTCTTAAACTTTTTCAGTCGCGCCCCCGCGCCTCGCCTAACGTCACAGTCAAACACAAAAAACAGAAACAATTTGTTTTCCATTGTACTACTATTCAACGATATGCCGCTGCCATACTCGCGCCCCCCTTGCGAACCTTTCACGCCCCCACTTTAAGTCTTAGAGGGAAGACTGTACCCTGGATGACTCACTTAATGAAACCATATAAAAATTTGTTACGCATTCCTCATCCCCGGTGCTAGCAACGCGCAGGTATCGTAGTGATTAACACATTTTGGACCAAGAAAACAAGAAGTTGTTTGATAGTCTCAAAAGAAATACTTTACAAGTTCGTGGAAAGTCGAAGTAAATTATGCATCCCTCTTTGAACTTTTCCACAGCTTCTATCCGAGCTCGAATGGCTTGCCTCCGAGTGCCCATCTTCACCAACGCTGGTGTGTTCAACTCTCCGCGAAGTCTTTGAGAAGCAAATCAATGAACATTACGTCATTCCGCTCTCACGTCATCGAGCATTGAGAGAGAGGCTTGGCCTGCCAACATTGGTACTTGAAAACGCAAAGCAAAAAAGTTAGCGATGTCGCTTTGCCCTGTGACAACACAAATCACCGATTACCACGTCATTTGCGCGAATCATCTGTTGCAATCTTGTAATATACCCTGCTGCTGAAACGTTAAAGCATATAGCCAACTGCATTGAAACGTCTCAAGTTTTTAGACCTTATTTGCTGTTGAGAACGGCTGGAAATGCAATGGTGATTATCTTTACTGACGTCGCGCCATTTTGTCGGATGCCTTGCATTTGATTACTGTAGAGACTGCTTCGATTACATACGTTTTCTTTGTTAGTGGCTTAATATTCGACGCGACTAACAATGCTTGACCGTATCCTCACTTCACGTAGTTGCGTGTGTTGCAAAAAAACTTTAGGTTTTGTTCGTGATATGCGTTGAATTGCTGTTCTATTATTTCGTAACAACTTCAGCTTTCTGTTGCTGTAAACCTGCATTTACCATTGGTGCCATTGCTTGTGTTCCCGCAGGAACCAAACACACTCATCGGCATTTACAACGAGACCATCGCTGTCACCTGCTCCGTTTTAACATCTGACGATTTACGGCTTGTTTCTTGGCCTGCCCCTGAATTTGCTGGTGAGCGATTTGCGAGTACGCTTTGGCTAAAATTACGAGTCTTGCATCTTGACAGTATTTCGCGCTGGTTGCAAACACAGTTCGCCTTTAAAACTTTTTCTGCTTATGTGTGTTGGTTGATGTCACAAACCTGCGTGAAAACCAATGCAAAGTAACAATACTGGTGAATTTAACGACCGGTTGAATCGAGTCATCATGCATGGTTGGGCTGATTAGGTGTTTCAGAATGGTTGAATAAGTGGCTGAACTTCTGTTCTTCAGGTACAGTCACGGAAGAAGCGTCTCTTCCACCTGCTGGGTGGAATTCGAAATCCCGGTTCGGTCAGATTTCGCTCATTGCTTCCTTCCTAACCTTGCCGGACGTTGATGAGATCGATGTTGACGGTAAGCTGGAAACAGAAGGAACGCCCGAACCGGGCTTGTACACAGCTTTGTTGTGCGTACGTCTTGTAAAAGTGTGACCTGGAGCGTGCCGGTGTTGCCAAACACTGGATGGGCTGTTTGTTTTTGAGACTGGAAAGTAACTTTTTCAGTGGTAGTAACGTATTTTTTCACCACGAAAGAATATGTCTTTCTTGTTCAATTTGTGCCGATAGCCATTAATAAATCTGACGCTTTCTGGAAACCAATAGTGACATATTGTGCACATGGATAGAGAATTGATGTCGAAAAAAGAAAGTTACTGTGGATAGTGTTATTAGTTTGACGGTTTAGGACAAAACCATTTCCCGCCTTAATCAGTCGCTGTTAACGATGTCGGAACTTGTTTGTAACCCTCTTGAAATGTTCATGTTTCAAAACTGATCGCTTGAGAACAAGCGCGTGACTTACACGGTTTTGTAAATCCTCTTGACGCCAAATGAATAAGTGTTTTGACCTACCGTGTCGCACAGCAACCTTCTCCGAACTGTCTCGTTCGATTCTGCAATACTGTCACGTGTTATCGCCGTACAACCAAGCGCTGTCTTCTGCAATCGACACGATCTTGAAGTCTTTCCGAAAAGTAGACGACGATGAACTGACATTGACGGAATCCTTTCCTTGGCAAGTTCTCATCGATACTGTGATCAGTTCGCTGTTTGAAGACACCTTGTACCACTCGAATAACGGTATGCAGTGATCCGATGGGTTTTTTGGTGTATAAGTCGTTTTTTTTTCTGCGAATTGTTCAGTTTTTAGACGTTAGACTTGGCCAATTGGTTTTAAGGCCGGCGGTGTGATTTAGTTCATTGCGAAATTGCACGAGGCTCGACAAGAATTTTGCTCATGAAATAGGACACTGTAGTTACCCTGTTTACTACCAGAACTGTTCGCATAGCATACAGATGTGAAAAGATCGTTCAAGTTGAAGGTTGCAGCAATACGCGATCAGTCAGACGCGGGTCTGTATTAAATCAAAGTAATGCACTGCGGTCGCACATCGTTGTCACACCAGACGGTAGCGTGTAACGCAGAAATAGTGGTGTACTTTATTCGCCCTAACCTTTGCGTAATTTGGTAATGGCTCCCTGCAGTAGTGACCACCGAAGCTTCTCGAATGTAGACGCCCAGATGAAGCTGAAGCCATGAGAACGGCGTAACAGTACGCGATCGGGTCGAGTCGCGCGAAAACTACACAATAGCATTTCTTGTTAGAATATCTACGATTCTTCAGGTAACACCTATCGATTAATTAGTAACGGTCACATTGTAATGTCACCTGTCATATCACATGCTACAATAATCAAGCAAATTTCCATGCTACAATAATCAAGCAAATTTCCGGGACATAAGTAGACAATGGCGCCAACCACTTTATTTTAGGCAAGCTTATCTGCTCGCGCATCATCAAGGAAAGTGTATGTATTTACAAAGGCTCAGCTGGCAAACGCTCACGAAAATTCGGGCGACCGACCCAAATGCCGGTGTATCTTTTGTATCGTGAACGTCTGCCAGTTGAGCCTTTTTAAATATACACTTTACGCTTGGCAGCCATGCTAGATCCCATCAAGAAAATATCTTTGTCTTCAAATGCGGATGCAGAAAGATCTTGAATTTCTATCGAAGTCAAGGTTTGGTATCATCAAAAAATGCAACTCCTCATGACTAGATTTTCTGATTAGCAGTAAGAGACTTTAGGATTTAAATTTTTGTTGTTGAAATGTAAAAACAACAATTTTCCCTTTTAACCTTTCATACACATGGCTCTGCCTTTGATACCTGAGTATGTCGCAGTCAAACAAAAAGCTGCTAAATAAAGGAACTCGTTTTTGTAGTTTTTTGCTCTTCATCCTAAGCCAGAGTTTTGTTTGCTTAGGGCAGCCATGTCCAACCCAAATGGCTGAGCCAAAAATTATGTCACTGTCGTAATCAGGGCCGCACATTGAATAACATATTAATGAGGGCCGCACATTGAATGGCTTACTTTGATCTTAGCAAACTAAATTTAGCTTGTACTAATGTAATGAAAGCCTTCGAATCCTAAATGCAATGGGTCAGACGTGATAAAGTGACACTGAGGACCGCCTGCATCAAAAATGTCAAATTTAAGATCATCAAAAAGGACAGGTTGTCAGTATTTAGGATACTGTTACTACAGCGAAACCTTCGACTCGGGCCGCATGCGGGCCGCGGTTTGGACATAGCTGGCTTAGGGTAAGGTTCCCTGATATAGTTATTTCGAGTCCGGATACAGGATTTCCTTGTAGGGGAGAATAAGACGACGAATTTTCAAACTCTTTATTCAAGCAGTTTAATAATGAGAGTGCAGGTGTTAGTCCTTCCGAGGACACTTCAACAATCAAATCACAACAAACCTCTCACGTTTCCCTTTGCATTGTTGCAGGCCACGTTATAAAAAAGCGCATTAAAGCTTCTGCTGAAGCGTTGCACGAAAACTGAGTCTCACAGGAAATAACCCATCAGTTTCATATGACCAGGTTTCTTAAATCTAAATTAACAATCGCCCTCTCAAATTTTAAGCGAGTTGTCCTGTCGGTCGAATTGGATATCAGTATACATTTCGAAAAATGCGCATCAGGCGATTGTGTACACTTAAACGTTTTGTTCCAAGTTATGCTTTATTATTACCGACATCTCCAAAAGCACTGACTGGTAGACGTTTTGACCCGTACGGTTAGCTCATTTTACTCACTTCAGTAACGCATTTTCATGATGGTTTTCACAGGTAACTTACGCGTTTGCTACGACCCTGCCGTGATGCAGAACGCCGTCACTATGCCGCAACATTACAGCGCCGTCTTTGAAGCCGTTGAATTCGAGTCTATTGCGTTCGAAAATAAAGCAAGGTGAGAAGCGCTGTGTAGTGCATATAATTCTTACTGCATCCATGCAAACCATAAACAAGTTTCTTACGTGACTGTGTTTTTATTTTACTGCTGAAACGACTTCAGAAATGAAAGGTTTATTTTCAGAGTGGACGTCGTTGATTTGGATCCAAACGAAACGCGGGACTCGGAAGGTGCTTCTGCGAACCTCAGCAAGATTTTGTCGAGTTGTTCGAAGGTATCATTATCCTGACTTTCTTGTTTTTTTTCATTCAACTTCGAGGTGATAGTAGAAGTTCAGTGACGAGAAAGAGATTTAATGACAAACATGTGCGTCGTACTGACAAACAGTATTAGTTGAGAAGCAAAATACTGACAAACAGTATTAGTTGAGATCCTTTCTTCCTGGAGATTGAATAAGCGTTTACGTAGGCATTAACACCTAGGCTGTCATGTTTTTCAGAAGCAGCCTTATGTCGTGTTTTCTAACAGCACCTTATTTAAAACTCAGTTGATACGCACGATGCGTGCGTTTCGCAACCTGGCCAAACCAGGCTATTTTTATGGTTTCTCATCTTTCAGCAGACTTCTGTATGAGAGCAAACAACTGATGAGTGTAGTGAATGTGAAGCGGTAGGATTCCCTTTTAAGTGTAAAATGCCAGCTTGTGTACCTCAACTGCAGAATAAAAAAACGACCCATAATTTTTTTAAGTCACCAAAGTTCCACCAGTGCAGAAGCAGAACCGTTGGTAAGTGGTAAGGTCACGGCGCATATGTCCGTGTGGAGGTTGATGAAGTTAGTGTTTGACCCTCCAGTGTCTGTTCAGGAGGCCACGTTGAATGATGCCACCAGCTGGCTTGTCGATGACAGTGTGATCGATGCAATGTGGGAGGCTGTTGACCTCCGATCGAAGATCAAGAATGAAAGAAGGGAGAGCGACATGTAAGTAGCATGCAATTTATTTCTACGCTACAACGGACGATAGCTAACATCTCAAATAGTAGATGCTTGTTGTAATGCGACACTAAAAAAGAGTTCCCGGAGTTTGTTGGGACGTTCCTGTTGCAGCAAATATTTTTATTCGGAAAATGGAATATTTTCAACGTGATGTCATTATTTCGTCACAAGCGATTGCGCCGTCACAGCTGTTCTCATTGAATTCGCTTCATGTGTGGTTGTGAACTATGGGGCGCCGTTGGTAAAAATATTATATCTGACAGATTTAGCAGAAACACTGCTATCTCTGCGCGCATTTACCTATCTCTGCGCAGAGATAGCTATATCTGCGCCTGGTGAGAACAGTGGGAATGGTCAGACTTGACGAGATCCTCTTTGAAACTTTAAGCAAAAAATGGCACTGACACTGAGACCACCACCACAAGTTTACTGTACCCCATCGTCTGCACAAACCAATGCTATTATCAAACCAGTATAATGTAGACCTGAAACCACATAGCTTTATATGACGCCAGGAATTCATGCCTTGCAGTAGCCTAGCTTTTGTCTGGATTACTGAAACAGAACACCAAGTTTTCCTTCAGACAGGATACCATGTTTTCCTCCGACATGCTTCAGCGCTATATATGCATGAAGATTTAGCTATACATGTGCGGAGATGGCTAATTACGCGCAGAGGTAGCTATCTCTGCGGAGATATAGCTAAATGCGCGCAGAGATAGCTATCGCAGATATAGTTAAATGTGCGCAGAGATAGCAGTTTTTGTGCTAAATCTGTCAGATATGATATTTCTACGAACGGCGCACCATAGTGAACAGCCACACAACGACATGGTAGAAACGCTAACTTACCGAAGTTTCTGGTCATTGGTTGCCATATGTACAATCAATAAAGATTAAATCAGTTCAACCTTTCAAGCATATTGCAGTATTTTCTCGCAATTTTTTAGAAGTGACTAAGGTTTTCTGAAGAGCGTTTTCTCTACTTGTTTACTGATGCATCGCTGACCATTAACATGTATTTCTCTGTGTTGGTTTTTCACAGGTTTGAAAAACGTTTAAAAGAGATGATGGGAGAAGGCATGCTAGGAATGGACATCGTTGATTCACATCGATCATTTGTTGACGCTTAGTTCGTTTTCGCACTTTGCAATATAAGTTTCTGCCATTCTTCTAGCGATTGTTTGCCTTCGTATTATGTTAAGCTGTGAAGTACTGTACGCCAGAGGACTTCAGCGTGGTTTGTATCGTATCCCGAACCCCACCAGACCTAGAATATACTAGTAAAATAAAACTTGGCCCATGTAGAGCATTAAGCATGTCTGGAAACGACCTAAAGTTTGCATCTGAATCGGTGCATTTCCCATGTATTAAAGATTAACAGCTTTTCGAAGTCCTGACTGAGACGCGATAAAACTACTCGCCTAGTGGCGTACCTAGGGCTTCCCGCGTCCGGGGGCAAACACAGTTTTGGCGCTCCCACCCAGCCCGTTCATGGCAATATAGATGCGAAGAATTAGTTGGAAATATAGGGGCGTCGAAAGCTGACTCGGGCCCTGCAATCGCCTGCATATAGTTGTTTCTAGCCCCGTCTGAAAACTTCCTGTGATTGTGACGTCACAGGATTGACGTCAGGACCTTTGAATCTTGGAAATCATTAAATACCGTAGCGCTGGGGTCCACCAACACGGTGCCCGCGGGCACCAGGTCGTCCGCGGGCTTGTTCTGAAAATAGTATTAACATGATCAGTGTCTCCACACAGATAAATGTGATTAGTTTTATTGATTATAACATGATTAAAGATGAATTGAGCGAAATGAAGCAGACAAATTAGCTCTTCTGGCGATTATTTTATTATTAGCCGACGTTTCGCCCACCTATTCAAGTGGGCTTCCTAAGGGCAATGTTTTTTAACCAGGTATAGCATGCAATTGAGCGAAATAGCAGAGAGGCTCAATTACGATTTTGATTTAGGATTACCACTTTTGCAAACCAGTTCTCATAATAGACAGGCCCAATTGAGCAAAATGCTATGTTTCAGAAATGTATATCAATCTGGTAGCCCTTCGCATTAATCGGTACCCAAGAAGTAGCTCTTAGTTTCAAAAACGTTGGTGACCCCTGCCGTAGAGTTAAGAATCTAATCGTTTCGCGTGAAGCTATTCCCTCTAAAATTTTGGTCACGGCTGAACATTCAAACTGTTTTATTACGACACTCCAAATTGCGGTAATGCATGCTGGTATTGTAGCAACTAGTGAAATAAAAATGCAAAACCTGACCGAAAAGCTACTTGATCATCTGTATAAATAGGCCTATGCATAAATTTTAATGACGTGGTTTTTCGGGTACAAAAATCTTCTGATGACACAGGATAAAATTGGCCAGAGTTGTGCACCTTGTTTTCTAAAGCAGTACGGGTTTGTCAGAGCCTTTTGAAGATGCCAAATCCAGCGCACCCGCTTGTTCCACTCCTTGGTCAGGTCTGGTTACAATCACGGCTGATGCTATAGGCGTTAGGGTTTCTGGAGAATGCACTCTCAGAGTTTTGAGTAATAAAACATAATAAAGGGCTGACTGAGGGAGACTCACGAATACATAAGAGAAGATCAGACAGAAGAATGCACATGAAAAACTGAAGGCAAATGGTTTAATGCAAAACTGCTAGACAAACATAAAATTACGAAATCCCAGAACGTTTTCTTGCATATAACACCCTGAAAAGTTGACAGAAAATAAAATAAATACTGCGAATTATTGCTTCACCTGTAATAATCTAACTTCAAAGAAAAAGTTTACTGTAAATTTGTCGATTGTTCAAAAAACTGCTATAAATGAAATGTGTCACATCCACTAATCTGAGATATATCTCAGGTCATGGACGCTCCGCGCGAAGTTCCAGGTTAACAATTGTGTCACCTGAATTTCGACTGACATCATAACTTCCTTCAGAACCACACCAAATCCATTTCAACATGAAGTTTGTCAAACCATAAAAGCTCAAAAATTTTCCTAAACATCAGATCTGTAGTCGTAACAACCAGGGCATACAGATATGTCTGGTGGTTCCCAGGAAAACTGCTTGGTTGTAGCCTATGCCTCACCATATTCTAGTATTGAGGAATGTGAAAAATGCAGGCATTGGAAATAATTAAAAACAGGTTTAGACTAATAGACAAGTATTTAAAAGTAGAATTAAAATTGTAAGCGCCTGTCAAGCAGCGCTTACATTGAGTGCGTAAGGAGAAGCGCACAGCGAGCTCAACGGTCAAAAGCATAACATCCCTAATAGTGGAAACTCTATCGAAACTCTATCGGAAACTTCCTTTGGCCTAACAGCTTGAGGCGAAGTAAAACAAAAAAATGAATTAAAAAAGTAATTTTTGTTTTTAATGTGTTAAGTTTTCAATAGTTTGTTTTATTGTGTGGGCTTGAGACATCTGTTTATAAGCAAATTTCTTCCACTCATGGCTAAGTTACGAATTGAAGAATTAGAAATTGCATTTATTCATGCAAGTACCTATTAGATAGGCCCACCAAAAGAAGATAGCACTTATGGCATGTTAGGAGACAGATTTGTCTATTGTTTCTCTTAGACATAGCATATGAAAAAGTAATACAACCATGCACTTTGATGCATTGTCGCCCTTTATATTTTTTTGAACTATAAACAAATTGCTAAGGATGTTTTGTTCAGTAACAACAGATGAAGGTAACGATACGGTGCTTCATCTCTATCCAGGTCCGTGACCAGCTTGGGACACCAGGGGTGGCGAAGAGTTTTTTGAGAGGGCCCAAATTCATTAAACTTTGTTCAGTAGTTTTCAACTATGCTCAACACATTTTTCCTGTCTCTACCTGAGGTCACTTAACATACCTTTGCATGGCCCCCCACTCAGGCAAGTTCCCATCAGATCCACGCAGCACGTTTTATTAGCCAATAATAAATGTCTAGTTCAGGGCAGGCCCGTAGCCAGGTTTGAAGATTTGGTGGGGCACAATACATTTTCAGGGGCAAGATTCTTGCTTTTACTATATGTTTAAAACAAATTTTTCTGGGCGCAACAAAATTTGGGGAGGGTCCAAAAGAAATTTAGAGGCACTGCCCCCGAATGCCCCACCGTGTCTACGGGCCTGGTTCAGGGGCTAAAAAATGCGCCGCGCGACCAAAAACGTGGAGTGCGCGAACGTTTTATTCACCTTTTATACTTCATGCATATGAATGCTGTATGGCAAAGCCCAAAGGCGCAGCCAGGGGGGGGCTGAAGGGGCTCAAGCCCCCCCCCTTAGCAATCAGAATATTGATGTTTATTTTCTTAGTTATTCACCAACATTGTAA
>Ga0210059_1004130_pt1 | contig 23399 bp, 6 predicted proteins | sample Ectturendosymbi2_FD_188042 | JGI IMG/M metagenome (GOLD analysis project Ga0210059, IMG submission 188042) | Ecteinascidia turbinata endosymbiont from Florida, USA - Sample 2 (SPAdes) (version 2) | ecosystem: Host-associated > Tunicates > Ascidians > Unclassified | place: Key West, Florida...
ATATTTTAAATGCAATATTGGATGTATGCAGTATCTGGGGAGCCAGACATGAAATGGGGGGCCGGGCACCACTGACCACCCCGCTGGCGACGGCCCTGGCACAGTGTTCACCTGCAGTGAAAACACCGTGCCTATTGCATGAAAAGGTATGCTTGCCATTTGTGGAGCAAGTACACACAGGCTCTAGTGAAACGTTTCCGAGTTGCCTACTGCAATGTCTACGGAATTATGCATTATTATACCCAGTTATGTAAGTGCTGGACCACAACAGGTTAACCACTATGTCAAGACCTGTGATGCCTGGTTTAGAAAGTTTTTGCTATTGCTTTGTTTCGGTGTTTGTTTTTCTCCAGTATTGCCTGTGCGTAGCAACTAAAACCTTCCGTTTGCTTCGTGGCGCCTCACGATTTTTGTATTTTCTTGTGATTCCTCTACCACCAGCGGCGGATCTAGTGGGAAGGAGCGATTGGGGCGATCGTTCCCCCTAAAACCTACGAAAGTAACTTTTTTCATCATGATTTTGCACAATTCGGAAAACAGCATTCGCGATATAAGGCCCATTTAGATCCCCGTTGTTTTGTCACAACAGTGTTGTGAAGTATATTTCATGTCTCTTACAGTAGTGAGCTCGTAATGAGACTTGACTGCAAAACGTTACTGAAATCGCATCTCTCAAGCTTCCTGGCGGGATCCGCCCCTGTCTATCTCCCCCAGCATGTCGACGATCTGTGCAAGCCAGCCACGTAAAAAAAAGTTAATATATAAAACTAGTAAAATACCAATCGTCAAATCTTGCTTTAAATTTAGTGAAAACGAACGGTTGTCAGCCTCAAGCTAAATATCTTGCAAAAACATTTGAAACCTTGATCAAAACAATTACATGCTTTTGTGTGACGCTGAGCACACCCATCCGACTTTTTGTTAGCCGTTTACTTCAGAACCTGTTGTTAGAATGTCTTCATCTCTCTTCCACTGCCGGATTCTAGTTCCAGAATGACGATGAGTGGACGCAGCAGTAGCTGGTGCGCTGTTTCAGTGTTTTGCTTATCTGTCAGTGCTGACTGTGTCTATCAATTAACACCTACTCTGTAATGTGTTTGTCCAGGGCCATTTAAAGTCATAAAAGTTATATTTATTCTGTGCTTCAGAAAGCTATGAAACGAAGTTTGAAACAAAAATCGCAACCCTATGAAGTATATAAAAAAATTTTAAGGTCAGAAAAATTCATATTTTCCATGTTAGGTCATAAAGTCATATTTTGCATATTTTCAACCTAATTCAATAAGGAAGCCATTAAAACAATCTCAAAATATCAGATACATCACTGGGTCTAAGCTGCATCCTGCAAATTGAACCCACTTCGGAACGCTGGGAGTGTATGCAAAGACGTAGGCGAACCAAGTTCTTTGGATGATATGTAATGCACTAAATGCATGTTCTTACTACCCCCATGGGCGTCGGAAGGATTTTTTCCAGGGGGGGCAAGTAGGGGGGTTACTCAAAATTTTTTCCAGGGGGGTCAAAAGAGGTGAAATTTGATTTTTACCCCTCGAAATTGAAAAAACAACCTTTTTTGCTAATAATTTCAAAATCCATCGGGGGCCAAAGCCCCCCGGCTCCCCTTCCGACGCCCATCGTTGCCCCCCAAAAATAAACCAATGTCCATGCATGCTTTCAATTTGCTTCAAACCAAATCATATGTTTTGCTCATCTTCTGAGTCGTTTATTTTAGTGGGGTTTTAACAAACCATGGGGCTACAATCTCTTATGCCTATGTTCTATGGCAGGGGTCTCCAAACTCTTTTGTCCGAGGGTCACATAAACTATTACATAACAGTTCGAGGATCAGACATCTTGCGTTATGTATTTGTTTCGGGACATGTTACATTGTACCAAAGCAACACTTCGCAAACATATCATTTTTCCTTTATTGACAACATGGCTTCGCGGACCGGATGAAATGACTTCGTGGGCCGTAGTTTGAAGACCCTGTTCTATGATAATGCTTCTTTGTACATATGTTCTAGCTCAGTCATATTTTTGTTTGGTCATATAAAGTCATATTTTCTGAAAAATAAAGTCATGTTATCACGTTTTACCATTGTATTATGGACCATGAGTCTGAATCAAACACGCAAATATAAAATAAAAAACATGGTTTCAGAATCGCAGAGTGTTAATATTCGCCATCGCTGAATGCAAAAGCGATCCAAGAATACTACTACTAAGTTCTGGTATCTACTGTTGTTAGCCTTCTAGCCTTCTTTGAAATGATGTATTTGTTTTTCTTGCCTCGTAACTGTAAAAAATGATACCGCATATCAGTGCTTCTTAACGTGTGCGCCGCGAGAGTTTTTCATGTGCGCCGCCAGTGTTTTGGATTCTAGTGTAGTGCAGAACATAACTATAGATCCGGCCATCCTGAGTCAGTTTGCTACGAGCTCTATCCTGAAAGTTGAGAGTTATTCTTATGGATCACATAAGATTTAACGATACTGTCCTCTACAATTGGAGTCCCTGCCAAAATTGATCCTCAAGATCAAATGCCTGCGAGACAGTAGACGCAATTTTTTGTGTTTGGATGAACGCTGGGTATCCTCGGGCCTTATGCAACTACTAGCAGGCGCAGTAGTTCGATGTTATCAAAACAGAGCTATAATGTACACGTAGCATGTACATAAGGGCTTTTGACCCCTTTACGTCGTATCACATCGCAATGAAGCGTGGCGCTCTGGCCACGTGGAACCACTTTCGGCAGCATGGTTTAAAAGGCCATTCGTTCAGTGGGATGAACGCATTTTGCGAGAGAGAACTTAATGTTTGGAACTTTTCAGTATGTCCACGCCTTTGAAAAGTCTGGTGATTTTGTTGTTCACTGCTTTATCGTTTTCAGTGGTGGCTGCAAGCCCACTTCTAGTGAAATCTGCGGTACGTGAAGGTCGGCTTTATTAACTGTTTTGCTTATTGACTATGTTGCTTGGGGAAAAGAAGTTGTTAACGGAATTACAGCGCTGACCAGCGTTACAGTAATGTAGATTCATAGTTTAAACCTTAGAAACTGATAGTTATGAAGTATATACCAAGGATTAATAAAAAGGGGCCTGGGTTTTAGATGTTCCGTGAAATGCTTTACATTAGCATATCTATGAAAGTTTCAAATCAAAATTTTACCCTTTCATTCATGAGGGATTTTTTGAAAAAAGCAGGGGGTAGTGGGGTGGGAACGCATGGGAACGGCGTTCCCTCGGCTTCAACCTAAATCAGGGGTGTACTGGGGTGTGGGAACGGCGTTCCCACACCTCTTTTTTTAGCACTACACCCCTGACAAAAAACTATTAAATTCAAGCACCCCGGTGATTTATTTTGAAAAGTACTTGATCGTACCTGTTTTACAAGTACTTCCATGTGTTTGCAGCTTTTATATATTTAAGAGTGAAAAAGGTTGCACTGTTACACTTTTGCTATTAGTCACAATGGCAGGCAAAATCACAGTTGGTGTGCAAAGGCATTTGTGTTGCGTGCGCAGTGTGGAGAACTGTTATTGTGAATTCACAGGGTGCGATTGCAAGCGAATATAAAAAATAGGTGTTCGCAGAATTCTTCAGATTTCAAATCAAATTGATTGTCACTGCAAAAACCGCTATAGACTAACGCAAAATCAATCCCGGGGCCCTCTCAGTTAGATTCTTATAGTTTAGATAAGGCTAAACTTCTGTTGAAATTAACCTGTTAATTGAAATTAAGACGCTGAACTTTAACCTCATTTGCTCATGTCCTGGAAAAAAATTGTTTTCCTTAGATCATATTGCTTTTTCTGTATCGTCATTCTCTTTGTCTCTATCTCATGTTCTTCTTTTATGCTCAGTATTTCTTACAGTATTTGTGACGAACATAGATCGAAAATAATATTTTCACGAGGAAGCATCTGATCGGCAGAACTTTGTCACAGGCCGCCGTCAGTGGCGGCTAGTGGTCGGGACCTTCGGTTCCACCTCAGCAGAAAATAGAGATGGCCTCTGCAGTTTTTCACTGATTATGCCCTGCTTCTCGTGTCTGTTAAGACCTAACAACCTAAACCTGGCTATACGCCCCTCGGCCTCACTAGTTATCATTTCCAACAATGCAGAAGCCGTGCTACGGCGCCCTGTATCAAACGGCACCCCTTACCGTAGCACGTTGACCAGTGCTGGATTGTGGTAGGGCGGGGCCTGTAGCATATCAACAGCGCGGGGTCCTGAGCTAAAAATACATCTGAACAACTGTTAAATCACATATGCTGTGAGCATCCATGTGACTAGCATGCGTACTGAATTTCGTAAGTTCTAAAAACCTAGTTCTAAATAGCAACTGGTTAAGTGACATTAAGGGCTACATATGTTTTTCACCAAAATCGTACATGCATATCTTTTTATCAAGAAGAAATACATTACTGTACAGCCCACAAGTCCAGCATAGAGACGGTAATTAATGCTTCCAGACTCATTAACAAATTTAATCATTGCTACATATTTAGAGCAGTGGTTCTTAACCTTTTTTACATATTTTACCCCTTTTGAAACAAGATTACCAAAGTTACCCCATTACACTCAGTGGTGCTCATTTATTAAAACTACGAAATTAACAAACTTTTACAGTTCAAAATTATTTATACAATTTTACAGTTGCTGCAATTCATGGTTCAGAAAATTTGCGTCCTTGGAAGATGAAATTTACTCCCAGTCAGCGCCGCATTTAGATGCAGGCCCGTAACCAGCTTGGGACACCAGGAGGGAAGAAGAGTTTTCCGAGAGGGGCCAATATTTTTTGAACCATGTCCAATATTTTTATTCTATGTCCAACACATTTTTCCAGGAGGGGCGAAACATTTTTTAGGAGGGGCTTCGCCCCCCCTGGTTACGGGCCTGTTTAGATGGTGGGGGCCTGAGGCCCAAGCGTTACGGGAGGCCCCATGTGCGGATACAAAATGTCTAGGTAGGCGATGATCGATGAAGTCACTAGTATTTCCACATATCATTAATATTTATGACGTAATCTTCATAAAACGACACAAAACGACAAATGTCCTTGTAAAATTTTCAAGTGATTTAACAATCCTACTAACAGATGCCAAATCCAGGACTGTCAATGAGATTTTTTGGAAAATTCCATATAGACTCATCAAAAAACCTTTGGTGGTCTTAGTCCCCTCAAACACAGCTCCAAGCCTCCCAAATTGAAATATGAAACATTATAAATTAGTGGAATTTTTGTCAAATTTGAATGTCAAGCCCCCCCCCCCTGGACGAAGGCAAAGTCCCCCCACACAAACGTAAAGCTATTGACTACTGTCTCGCGACAGTTCTGTGTCAGATACTTGTTTATCAGTTATGCTGAAGAGTAAGGTACCTTGATAAAACAAGATAAAGAAAAAAGAGGCTAGAAATAAGATGTATAATAAATCATACGCTATCTTAAATTACCATTAAGCAGTTAAATCTTAAAAACCCCAGATCTTCAGAAGAAAAAAAACAGAAAGGCATCGAAAATCAAGAACTGGGGCAAAACCCCAAATTTAGCACCACTGGCCAAATCATATTGAAAGCAGGGACGCCGGAACGGGGTTGCATTACGGGGGCACTGCCCCCAGCCCTTTGAAAAGGGGGGCAACGAGGGCACAGGTGCCCTTCACATAACAGTATCATAAGTAATTTTATGATTTATCAAGATCGACTTGAAACAAATTTGTTGAAGCTATTCGCGCACACATAAATTTAAGGTTTTCCACAGGCCTGTCGGCAGGATTTCACAGCAGGGGGTGCCAAAAGCCACAAGGGGGAGCACATTTTTAAATACATTGTTGGATGCATGCAGCAACCCGGGAGCCAAACATAAAATGAGGGGGCACAGACTTTGAATGGGGGGCCTGGCACCGCTGGCACGCCCGCTGGCGATGGCCCTGGTTTTCCGTGATTTGTTATTAGTTTTCATGTCAACATTGTTGCTAAACATGCAAATGCGAAAAGAATGACGATTATGGGTGCGCTTTTACACTGAACGCAAACAAACAGATTTGAACTCCCGGTACGTCAAAACCATTGGCGTCCGCAGGGGGTCAAGACAGGGGCGCATCCAGGGGGGCGATTGGAGCGATCGCCCCCCTAAACCTACGAATTAATTTTATTCACCATGATTGTGTACAATTCGGAAAACAGCATTCGCAATACAAGACCATTTTGTCATTCATTGTTTTGTCACAGCAGTGTTGTGAAGTGGGCAATACTTCATCTTTCTTACAGTAGTGAACGAGACTTGACTACCAAATATTAGCCTACTGAAATCCCCCCCCTAACCTTACTGCCAGGATCCGCCCTGGGTCAAACCGTGAATTTGCCCCATCCTGGAAGGTGGGGCTAAGAATCAAAATTTTCTAGAAAATTTGATGACAGAAGCTTAATTGCGATCAACTGATTCAATTCTTTGCAATAACGGTTTAGAAGAGCCATAGGTTCACTGTTCTGGTGTCATGCAGCGGTAAGCTTGCAGTTCACTCATATCCGCTCCTTTGCCTGCAGGAGCAGGTTGCCAAACTTGCAAGCGGATTGTTTTACTGTTGGTCTTTATTGTGTAACAATAACATGGCAACAAATTTTCTGTTCACTTCAAATTACGATACAGTGTTGCCAACCATGCGGTTTTCCCGCGAATTTGGGCTTGTTTTTTGTGGAGTTACGGTTTTTTTTGAAGGCTTGCGGGTTGCTTGTTTTTGAGCTTGTTTTAATTGTTATTTGCTTGTTTTTTGGGCTTGTTTTTGGCAGAATTCTGTTTTGCGGATTGCTTTTTTTAACATTTACGGCACTTTTGCTATTTCGATGTACTGCTAAAGGCATATTGGGCGTGTTTTTAGAAAATTTGCTAATTTTGGGCTTATTTTTTCGGATTTGCCTCCCTGACTTTTTATTTAATTTTCTTGCTGATTTTTCGTTTTGTTGAATTTTCATGCCAATGCATGTTGGGCTTGAGTTTCGGTTAAATTACCTATTTTTAGCTTGTTTTCAAATTTACTAGCTTGTTTTTGCAAAATAACCTGACATCACTGTTACGATATTAGGCGTTTTGCCGCATGTGACTGTTGAACGTAGACATCTTAGCAGGTAATGCAGCGAGACAGTGACTGCTGATAGCGGTAACCAGGGACGCCGGAGTGCGGTGGCATTTCCCCCCTAACCCTACAGGAGAGGGACAACGGGGGTGAAAGTGTCTTTTTCATAACAGCGTCATAGGTAATTTTATGATTTATCAAGATCGAATTGAAACAAATATTCTACAGTTTCTTCTATCATTTTTGAGGTCAACATTGTTGTTGAACAGTAGCAAGCAGAGTTGGTAACTTTTTTTTTGTTTTTCATAAGTTTTCATTGCCCTCAACTTTTTACTGCCCCCCTTCCCTACTGATGTTTCGGTGTCCCTGATTAAAAGTATCCAAAAGGTAACGCAACTTATAGAACAGGTCAGTGTATTGTAATAATATTTTTTCAAAATGCCGCTCATAATAATACAATCAAGAAATATCTGGAAATTGCTGCAATTTCGCCACATTGCTTGAGTGGTCCCGTAATGTTGCAAATAACTGTTAAAGACTTTAATTTTCAAATCACAGTAGTCTAATGTAAAAGCATTCAATTGAAAACTTTGGCTTAATTGCTCATGGCAAATTAAGCAAAATGGTGACTTCTTGGACTAAAAAATTATATACATATAATCAGGGGTGGTTATAAAGGGAGTAGGAAGAGACAGTCGTCTCGGGCCCCACTTTGGAGAGTTTCGTACTTAGTTTTTGCATTGTTTTGTTAAAAAGCTCATTAATCACTCTAGAGCCACAATTTAATAAGCTCTGAAGCAAGTCATATGTTTGTCAAAATAAAACAAAAATAATGTGAAAATATGCCAAAAGGGCCCCTCAACAACTTTAATGTGTAGATAAAGAACACTTTAAAATCAAATTGACTTCAAACAATTTACACTGTGAAATGGACTTTCAAGCAGAAGCACATTCTTAGACAAAATGAAGAATTCAACTTGCTTTCAGCGAATAAATTTTCTGTACAGCGTGTGTAAAATATAGGGCCACCTTTCTGAGAGTTTGCCTGAGGCACCTAAATTCTAATATCCACCCTTGCATTGTTGCATATACTAAAGAAAATTTGACACAAAGGACCGCGGGGCCCCCAAAAGCGCTACACCCGTAGCAATTGCTACATTTGCTATTATTGTTAACAGTGTGTAGGAGGCAGGGGTGCAGGGGGTGAAAACCCACCCCCAAAAATTTTGATTTGTTGAAAATTTTGGCAAAATCCCTGAAAATTTGGGCAAAACTTCCGAAAATCTGGGTAAAATCCCTGAAAATCTTGGCAAAAATGGTGCCCAAGGTTGTTTGATTTCAGAAAAAAAGGCGCCCAATAGGCTTTGATAGATAGAGATTTTGTGTACCGGTATTGTATGCAAGATTTGTATTGAAACTATTGAAAACTGAGTTCCCATCAGCTGTCTTCCAGGGTTTTCAACGAAAATCTCGTGAAGCCTTCAAGGACCGGCAAAGCAGTTGTAGTGGCTTTTGAGGCGAATTTCGGGCATAACTCGGGGACCAATCACGCGAAAAGTTAATCAAGACCTTATAAGATGCGGGTTTTTGTGTAGCCTACTTTCCTATGGGCCGTTGGAATTTTTTCGCAGATCCCAATAACGTCACCACAGGGTCGACCTTGTGACACACTGCCCCAAATTTTTCAAGCGCCAATTTACCCAATTTTGTAAAAGAAAGTTCTTAACCTTTTCTCTACCACGCGTCCCTTAAATAATTGTCCTTTGTTTCAAGCCTTCCTGACTTTAAAAAAGTTTAAAAAACAAATGTATTTTTGGTAAATTGATTGATAAAATTTCCATGTAGTACAGCACGTAAGGCCTACGCCCCCTGGAAGCGTGCCCCCCGGTTAAGTATCACTGCTCCAGCACGATCGGTCGGCGAGTTATGAACGAAATTGTCTTGAAGCCACTACAGTGACTTTTGCGATGACATGGAGCTTAGGTCAAAGCAGACTTTCCATTCTAGCTGTTTTAGTACTTTTGCATAATTACTTCATCAGTAAGTCTTGTCTACTGTTGCCCACTGTCAATAACATTTTTTAAGTCACCAACTAGGGTTGTATTTCTCTTTCAGGTATTCTTTGAAATCTCAATCGGAGATCAAATTCAGCGAGACAAAATTGTGATCGGCTTGTTTGACGACGTAGTTCCAATTACAGCGAGAAACTTTCGAGAACTTTGTACTGCCGAGGTGATGAAACGTTGTCATAAGAGTTTGCTTTGTGCACATAGATTTAATGATGGGAAAAAAATATATGTGTTTTTGCAAAGTAACCGTGGAACTTTAACTACAGCCTATCCCGTCGTTTAACGACGATGAAGTTATTGCGCACGTAATCAAGCAATAACGCAAGAACAAGATACAAATATACCAACCGTTAAGTACATACAAACTGTGCATGAGACCACCCACACAGCGACGCCTAAGCAGAGTTTGCTCAGGAATCCTGGGTGGTCCACTAACCAGGGGCTTGTTTTTTTGTTATTTCATGCACTTAGAAAAATGTTAGAAACCTGTATTCCCATGACTTTTCCTGATTTTCTGAAATACATGGAATGGCGACAGAGTTATTTTACAAAAATGTCCCTGAAGGCCTACAAACAGAAAATTGGGTGCTATACTACCCAGCGTTACCTGATGTGTAGCAAATTTTGTGCACTCTACAACTTTAACATTTCAATGTGATTTTAAGTGCAAAATATTTTTAGCCAAATGTGACCTCGGAAACCTTATGTGTGAAGAGTCTTCCTACACCGTGACTTGATATGAAGAAAAAACGGATCTAAAATGCGCATGACGTTTTCTACGCGCAAACAAAAATTCCCCTCTGTGAAAGCGGTTGTTCTGGGGAACAGTGTAAAAAATTTGTATCCAACGTATATTTCGTTGCGGAGATACCATTTTGTTGTGAAAGTGATTCAAAATGGACGTCGGGAAGTCAAAAGTAGTTTGGTTCGGAAATAACGGATATCACATGTCCCAGGAAAAGTAATCAAATTGCGGGTTGCATTACACCCTACGTGTCCTGACTCGTTGCTTGTGCAACGAGTTTGCACCCTACGTGTCCTGACTCGTTGCTTGTGCAATCGTTGCTTGTGCAACGAGTCAGTTCGTTGCAGAGGTTGCTTGTGCGCCAGCCACATGCGCTTGACCTTACGTGAAGGTTTTGGTTCGGCCAGCTACGTTCCTTCGGCCATGTGTCCAGAATGTCCCAAGAAAGATTCGCGAGGAAAGTCCTGCTGGCCAAACCCACGGGAAAGCGGCCCAGAGGTTGTCCAAGAAACAAGCGGTCTCACTACATCTCCGATCTTGTTTGATCCCATCTTGGTGTGGAGCCAGGCGCGTAACTAAGGGGGGTGCAAGGGAGGCTTCTCCCCTCTGGAAAGCTTTTCTCCCCTTCTAACCAACGTTATAGTATTTGTAAACTCAGATTGTATGCATAACCGTTATTTTCGTACATGATATCGATGTAAAATTTGGGCCCAACTCAGAAAACTCTTCACCCCCTGCTGTCCCAAGCTGGTTACGGGCCTGTGTGGAGTCAGCAAAACTATGTAAGATTGCCTTTGACCATGAGGTATTTTGGGCCCTCCTACGGCTGCGGCCCCCGCGGCCCTCCTCCGAGGAAAACCGGGCATGAAATGAATTTCCGAACGGACTTGTGGGACTTTTCCCTTTCTTCCTCTTTTTCCATTGCGTCCCAGGCAAGAAGGCTGCAGTATCAGTTTACACGTTTTTCGTGAGACCCGGCCTAGAGTTGAACTCTAGCGCTACCACCACCGATGCGAAAGCACAAACCACTAGACTATGGCTGGAGCCGGGATATTATAAATGCAGTAAAAAATATTGTTTTCATGTTTAGGTCAACAACAAAATTTTTGCTTTGATATGTAAATTTTGCCTTTATACGCATGGCAAAACTCTGCATTGCACGAGGGCCAAGGTCACTTCATCAGACAAGCTTATTGCTTTAAATAATTTTTTGAGGCTTGCAGTTTACATGAAGTCATCGTAATACAAAGTTATTTGAATTTTGGAGGAACTAATTTTGAGTGCGCTGTCCACTGCAACATATGCTATTAAACAAGATTTCAAAATTTTGATTAATTTCAAAATACATTACGAACCCTTTCTCATAGAGAAAAACAAGAAAGAAACGGGCCTGCTTTAATTTTGCTGTTTTGAGTGGGCATCGTTGATTTAACTCTATGGGCGCAAATGCCATAGTTTTATTCCAGTTAAGGTCAGGACGTCTAAATACCGAAAACATCCCATTGACCAGATCGTTTCGTCGAGAAAACAACAGTTCGTTAATTTCTTGACAAGATTTGAAGTTGGTGACTGAAAAGTTGTTGAATTTGGAGCGAGATCAAATTGTGTGCCAACAGATTTAAATTGGAGCACGTGGAATCGCTGAATCATCAACGCAGTTACTCCGTATCAACGCAGTTGAGCAGTCAGTACACCATGCCACCGATGGCTTGCTTTTAAGTTTTCTAAAATCGATTATATCTGAAATCCACAGGATTATAGGTTTGCGCAGGGGCGTACCGAGATTAGATGGTGCCTGGGCCAAGAAACAAAATTGGCCCCACCAAGTTTGAACCCACTGTCTATCGGAAGCAAATCTGCTGTATTGAAGAAAGTACTTGCAGTTTTGTTAAGACTCTTCGGCGCCCCCCCCCAGTGATTCGGTTCCCGGGGCATTGTACCCTCCTTGACCCCTCCTTATGCCCCTGGGTTTGCCGTAGGCAGGGATGGATTCAGCTAGTAAGGTTGGGGGGGGGCGATTCCAGTAATATTTGATTGTCAAGTCTCATTACGGGTTCACTACTGTAAGTGGGATGAAGTATACTTCACAACGCTTCAGTGACAAAACAATGGACGACAAAATATCCTTTATTCGCGTATTTGGTTTTCCGAATTGTATAAAATCATGGTGAATAAAGTTACTTTCGTAGGTTTTAGGGGTGGCGATTGCCCCAATCTCTCCTCCCTGGATCCGACCCTGGCGGCAGGGTGTCGCTATTTTTTGGAAATTGGGATGCCACTTTTTGAACGACAGAAAAGGAAGGTAATGATTACATACGAATGGGTGTCACAAATTGGGGGACCGTAACCCCTTGCCTTACCACTGGTGATGACCCTGGCTTGCAACTAAAGCAAGGAAATTTTTATGTAATCAGACCGCATCCTCTGCGACATTAAAAGTCAGTAGCATTAATATCAACTTTGTTTTGTACTCTCTGTGATCGACATTTCACTTCTGTATTCCACATTTTGCCGATGGATTCATAAATAACCTTTTGTGAATTTACTTCTCGCCAAGCCTATGTCAAAATTGCCAGATAAAACGCGATAGTTAATTATGCTGCTTGTCAAATCAGCCTGACAACATCTTTCAAAGGTTTTCTCACGACCATTTCAACAGTGACACATTGTCAGAAGAGTCAGTTCATACCTCTATCATTCTTACATCCATCTCTGTGTTTTTCATGGTTCCTGTGTCCCAGGGGCGCAGCCAGTTATTTTGTTCGGGAGGGGCCAGTCACTGACGTCGTCAGATTTTAAACTTTGGTTATTTTGCACAAAGATCATTTTGATGTCACTGGTCAATTACAACATGATATGACGTCAAATATCTTCTTCCAGTCGGCATCGATAAATTTTAACAAGGGCAAGAAAACGTTTGCTTTCGCAGTGATCATTATCAAGCAGTTGTTAACCAAAGAGTTTTCAATGAACATTAAGAATAGCGGAAAGCGAAGCGCCGTGTAATGTTGTCCTCGAGAATATCACTGATTATGCCTATTGAATAAGTCAAAATCAACTAAAAGTATGTAAGTGGATTCATAGGAACAAATCAGAGGGTGCCAATAGCCAAATTTGACTTTACAAAATATCTGGGAGCACAATTAAAAGATAAAATTCAGTCTGCGTTTCTTTTTAAATAGCTCGTCAATAACCATCTCAGGATCAACTGTCACATCCCGATTGTACGTCAAAAAAGCCAATCCATCAGACGGTTTTTCCCAGGCCCGTAACCAGCTTGGAACACCAGGTGGGGCGAAGAGTTTTCTGAGAGGGGCCCAAATTTTTCAAACTATGTCCAATAGTTTTCAACTGTGCCCAACAGATTTTTCAGGGGGGGCGAAAAGGTTTGCAGGGGAGACTTCGCCCCCCTTTGCCCCTTGGTTACGAGCCTGTGTCCAATAGTTTTAAAGTATGTCCAACACATTTTTACAGTGGGGCCGAAAATGCTTCTAGATAGTTACGGGCGTAGTTTTGCCCCATGGTGCTGCACAGGCGCGAAATCAGGGGGGACATTTGGGGCATTTTCCCCCCCCGAAATTTTCAAAACATTGCATAGCAATTTTGACATTTGCAGAAACTTAAATAAAGATGAAATTTTGTATTCTAATCATTTTTAAGAAGTCTTATTGGAATTTTTCTTTGTCCTACTGGGAAATTACAGTATCTCCTTACAAGATTTATCTTGAGACAACGTTATCTGATCGAAAATTTCGTAAATGATTGGTAGTTAACCACAAACATGCAGGAAGTGTCAAAATTTGGGAGATAGTTTAAAATGTTCGTATTTCTCAGGCAGTTTTTATCTATTTGTTCATGTACTATTTTTTCTTAGACAGGCCGCAATTTGCCCTCGTGAAACTTTATAACATTAGGGTACTGTTGAACCGTGCAAATTCCTGAAACTTTCAAATTGATTAGAGAAATCTTGACATAACAGTTAGTGCCACATCAAACCTCTTGTTCTTCTACGACCTTTCGATTATTTTTGTTAAAGGCAAAGCGGACGTAGCACATTTCTTTAAAAAATGTTGCTTCGCTGCATTTTCGGTTCGAAACGTGATAGTTTTTAACTAAATTTAGCGTGAGGACTGTTTCACGTTTTAGTGTCTTTCTGGGTTGATCCCTGTACTACGGATTGGGAAAAAGGTTTAGTAAAGTGTCATATGAGCGTTAGTCAAGTGTTGAACTCACCTACCTACTAGACCACTTTGGCTCCAACTGATGCTTTACAAGACCCTAACTTTTGCAACCAGTGCAAGCTCTGAAAGCTCATAGCCTTAAAGGTGCTTCTAAAAACTTTCACACAAGTCATGGACGCCAGAAAAATGCCGTTTAAATAAAAAGGAAAAAAACAATCGTTAGAAAGATATCAGAATAGCCAAGGTTCACAATAAAAGAAAAGCTAAACATCCGGTGAAATTAACCAAGGAAACTCGAAAAGCAGGAACTGTAAAGAACGCCGGAGGTAAAAGTGACCTACTGGGTCGACTGACAAACGAGACTGATAAACAAGCATGACAAAGCAAACAAGACCGGAAATGTCCAGTGAAAGGATGCACCAATCATGTTCTGATTCATATCCGTCGCCTAGACAACGGATGTGCGTCAATCAGAATTGTAACATGATTGGTTGGAATTGAGTATAAATAGAGCTGATTTTACAAGATTGATTCAGAACTTGGTCTAACACCAATTGACTCGGTTCTCTCTCTGGCAGTCTGCCCCCCTTGGTCAGCTCTCGGAGATAAAATCTCGAAGGCTCTGCCTTACAATGTAGCCAGGCTAGGGTGTTGCATTGTAAGTGCTGCGCATCTTTGTGTGCAGTAGCACTATTACGTGTTGCAGCGTGAGTTCTTCAAAAGGTGACTTGTCCAGGGGGGTTGCTATTTGGCTTGTCCAAAGGCGATGCCCTCTGCAAGAACTGATATCGTCAAAAGGTTGGTGCCTTGTTCAGTTCTTGTAGTGCTCCACTGGAAGTCTTGGGGTCGCGAGGCAAAATACTGCTTGGCTTGATCCTTTGACGAGCGTTCCAAGTCGCTTGAGACTGGTCATTGACTACAACGTAAGTCTCTGACAGTCTGTCCCGTGACACGAACTCTACGCGAAGTTCTGTCACCTTGTCCCGTGACACGAACTCAAAGCAAGGTTCTGTCACTTTGTCCCGTGAAAATAAGGTACGACGAAGCTATGTCATTCTGTTCCATAAAACTACAATATGGCGAAGCTATGCCACTCTGTACTTTAGAAACCAAAATACGGGGCAGCTCTGTCGCTTTGTTTCATACGGTGCAAACTTCTATCATCTCAAATCAACCCAGTATAAAGCACTACCTTAGGAAATAGTTGAAGAAGATACGCATCACGTCATAACATCCTGTAAGAAAAACGAAGCCTCAAAAGGCGGGACAATAAACGACTGACACTCTACATAAAAACAATAGACGCGCTGAGAAGTCAGTCAGTGTTAGTATTTCGTTTAAACTGAAGTACTTATCAAACTGTGGTTGGTCGGGACTTTCCTTGCGTTCCTGTTGAGTTGCATTGAGAATTGGAGAGTTGATTCATGTACTGATCGTTGCATTATTGGTAAGTCACTCTGTTTCTTGTATACGTAATTTAGTGAAATAATAAAGATTCGTATAAAACTTTCATTAGTGATATCTTGCAAAGCATTTTGGTATTTAAACACAGGACAGAAGCTTGGGGGGACTAAGTAATCTGAGAATTATGAGTGTCTCCCCTGACTTGACTGCTAAGCCGGACCCATGTATTAGCTATGGTTAAGTCTAAAGCACTCGGTTTGCAAGGCCTCAATCGAGACCCAAAAACCACGTGTACACACCTGATGTGTTTTTTTGGCCGAAATGGTAGCATTCAAAGATCCCCTCGCCCTTGACATAGGCTATCCCTCAAGTTTGGGATCTTCATTTGTGATAGAAATTCAAACACATGCTAGAAGAATAGAGCTAGAACGAATTTGCTAAACAAGACGAAAATTAGGCAGGTTTACTAGACTACTGTAGCAGCCTATACATCTGTCACACTAAAGCCATAACTACACTGGTTGAGTACGGAACCACGTGTTTGTATGAGGATACTAATTTTTACTCTGTCCTGATCGTTCGGTCTGCATCTTGATTAAAACTGAAAATTCTCATTTTCGGAAATGTTGCGAAGAGAACTGTTACCTGTGTGTCAGGATTATGCAGAATCGCATGGAAATATTTTCAACTGCAGCAAAACTGTTGGTATGACGTATAAGGCTAAGAGTGCAAAACGCACAGTCACCCCAGTACTGACAAATGGGTGGTAAAAATCTAAAATCTGTCAACCAATACAAATATGTGGGAGCTGTACTCAGTACTGAACACTGAGCTCTCAGATGACAAAGACATTCAGAGACAACTGCGATAAAAATATTGTGCAGCAAACAAGCTGCGAGCCGCTTTTACCCGATGTTCAAATGCAGTAAAAATGTACTTTTTCGTTCCTTTTGTACGCCCATGTATGCATCACAAATATGGTGAAAGTTTAGAAAGTCATGCATGCAAACATTGCGTTTGGCCTATAATTTTGAATGCAGAGCTCTATACAACCTGCCCTGGAGAGCGAGTGTCAGTAGTCATGACTCATCAGGTTCAATGTAACATTCTACATTTGAGGCATTAATTAAGAAAAAATAAATACTTGTTTCTCGAAAGATGCAGAAGGTCTAATAACGTATGGTTGCCTGCTTTGACGCAGTCAGATTTTTTATATTCGTCCTTATTCTTTGAACACTACAACTGCATTTTACTTTTTGACTGAGTGCTCGAACATTGCCGTGCTTTTTCGTTTGGGTGTGTGCATGTCACAATGCATTAGTACTTTAGCTGGGCTTGACCAGTTTAGAAATTAACGTCCCACTCTGCAGTAGTGTCATACCAAGTGGACAAATATTGTGGGGTTAAACCCCCCACCTTGAGCTTGATATTTTACAAAACTTTATTACCTGTGCAAAGGAGATTAACTGTTTTCGCATATTTTTTGCTTGTTAGTTTGTCGACGTAATGCAAATACCACGGAATAAATTTGCATGCAAATTTCAAGGAGCATTGTGAATGAGACAGAAAGTAATAATTATGTTTTGGTGGGAATTCGGGCTATTGTCTGCGTCCAGAAACCACCTCACCACGGTTTGCAGATCCTCCATCCACCACGCATGTTTAAGACTGTGTTCCTCGATAGTTCACTTTATCCGAAACAATTGTCTTTATTTTGTCTGCTAAGGCTGATCAGCGCAATTAAGCGCTGACCTCATTGGCTACATTAGCAATTTCTGTAGCATGATAGAACTGTTCCACGAGTTCAAAAACAGCTTTTTTTAACATAGAGGCATTCAGGCATTTGATAATGTCTCAGCAGGGAAAAAGGAAAACTAAAAGTTTGCTGGACTTCTATACATAATAAAAAATTGAACGTTTTCTTGCTTACTTCATGCGCATTCTCAATTCTTGTGTAGTTTAGCAAGATTCGATCTTGCTAACCGGGTTGTGCGGCAGCCGGTCCAGCCACACACTTTCTATGCTCGACTGCTCGTATTCGACAAGATATCCGCGCATGCAGCCTCATTTTGCAGCTGTAAATTGCTCGGACGCAGTGATGAGTGTGTTTTACTCCCCTTTTTCAATACACAGCCTGATATTTTTGCAATTATGAACTGCTGTGTCGTAGCGTTGATTGTATTTTCCTCTGATGTGTTAGCTTGGAGGGCTGATAGTTTATATTCAGCAAGGGTGTGCGCCTGGGGATTTTGGGGTTAACCACCACCCTTGATCTTGATATTTTACGAACACCTTATTACCTGCGCAAAAGAGATTGTTTTCGCATACTTTTCGCTTGTTAATTTGTTGATGTAATGCAAATACCACGGAATGAATTTGTATGCAAATTTCAAGCAGCATTATAAATGGGCCAAAAAGTTATAATTAGATTTCGGGGGGAATCTCGGTTATCGTCTGCGTCCAGAAACCATCTCACCACTTTCTGGAGACCTTTCGTCCACTACGCATGTTTAAGATTGTGCTCCGCAGTAGTTCACATATCCGAAACAATTGCGTTTATGTTGTCTGCTAACGCTGATCAGCGCAAGCCCTGACCGCATTGGCTACATTAGCAATTTCTGTAGCATGATGAAACTGTTGCACGAGCTCAAAAACCGCAGTTGTTAACATAGAAGCATTCAGGCATTTGATAATGTCTCAGCAGGAAAAAGGAAAAATAAACGTTTGCTGGACTTCCAGGCCCGTAACACGCTTGGGACACCAGGGGGGAGAAGAGTTTTCTAAGAGGGGGACAAAACTTTCAAACTATGTCCAATAGTTTCAAAATACGTCCAACACAATTTTCCTGTGGGGGAAAATTTTTTCTAGGGAGGCTTCGACCCCCCCTGGTTACGGGTCTGTGGACTTCTATACACAAAAAGAAAAAAACGTTTACTTGCATACTTTATGCGCATTCTCAATTCTTGTGGAGTTTAGGAAAATTCGATCTTGCAAACCACGGTGTGCGCCAGCCAGTCCAGCCGCACACTTTCTTTGCTCGACTGCTCGTACTTGACGAGACCTTAGCGCAGCCTGATATTGCAGTTGCAAATTGCTCTGACGTAGGATGAGCGTGTTTCACTCCCCTGTTTTAACGCGCAGACTGATATTTTTGCAGTTATGAACTGCTGTGTCGTAGCGTAGCGTTGAGTTTGTTTTTCTTCGATAGCCTAACTTGGAGCGCTGATAATTTATATTCAGTGCAATGACATAAAATAAGGGGAGTGGATGTAGAAAAATATGCATGTTATGTCAACAAACTTCTCCAAAACATTGGTTGGGAAACATGGAAATGAGTGAAATTGTGACGTCACAAACAGCGCAAACCAAATGCAACTGACCACCATATGACCCTGAACCAAACACCCCATGAAAATTTTCTGCGTACGCCACTGAGTAGCGCATAAAGAAATGTTGTTTGCTCATTGCATGTAAGGAATGGTGATGATTATTTCGACAGTCAAATAAAGGGGTTTAGGGCCATACTGGAGAATTTTTGACGCTCTCGAATCATCAAAAGTTTAAGAATATCTGCTTTACATTATTGCAACCGTCTTTTACGTACGTCATTTTTCTCTTAAGGTGCGTTTATACTAGCGGTTTTCGCGCTTTGGAAGCGTCGAAGCGTTTGTTAGTTTTATTGTGGTTGTGGAAACGGGACGTTAGGCGCTTCAAGCGCTTCAGCTGCGTAACTGGATCCATGGCAAACGGATCGCATGCAGCGCTTGACGCGCGTTGTGAGCGACGGAAGCTGTGGTGAGCTTCATGTCCAGGTAGGTCTAGATAAGTTTCGTGTGAAATGATCGGTTGTGGTTGTTTGGATTATTTATGCTTAATGGTAGATTTACAAAGGATCTGGACCTTGTGTCTGAACTAAACACTTGAGGAAAAGCAATAATAATAAAGTGCCAACTGCTGAAAATCATTTCTGAACTCTTGCCTAAAGGTTTTTTTCATAAATTTTTTTTCATCATGTTGCACCCATCATAAGTTCGTTGCTACACTATGGGAAAGCCAAGAGATTCCTTATTTTATTACACCTAATGTCTGCTGCTTAATAGCATCTCACAGAAGAGTAACTTTGTCTGGGTTATCTTGTGCAAAGAAAAGAACTGCATGATTTCTGTTGCACAAGCTTCAATTGTATGCCATGGCTTAGCATACATTACACAAATCTGACTAACCTTGACGTATGCAGACACACAGATTGCAGTGATGTTGGCTTATCTCATAGTGTATTTAGTCTAGGATAGGCTGTCATTGCCCTGTTCAGCTTATAATATGGGCCAGTTATAATTTATTGAAAAGTACCCGCCTATTTCTAGAATGTAGGTTGTGCAGCAATGCTTATAAAAGTTGTATAAATCAACTAAGATCAATTGTTTTAAATTAATAAATCACTCTAAAGATGAAGTTGTATTTATGTGTAACATTGTGCAAGTTTCAGCATAAATAATACTGTAACTGAAATACGAAGTGTGAAAAAGTATGTGTGCTATGATCCTAAGGTTGCTCTATTTGTAATGCAATACATGTGCTGTGAAACAATGATGTTTATTTTACTGCCAAGTACTATTTCAGGTCATGATGTTGCATTTATTTCAGAAAGATTTCATGCCAGAGTGTGACTACAGTACTAGCATGATTGCTACAGGCTGCTGTGTTGTCATAAGGTCAGCTTTTCGGGCATTAATGATGCATGTGTTAATTTTCAAGCAAAAGCAAGGTATGATCCACGTGTTGAGATGCCACTTTATTGCTGTCTTTAGCAAATCCTCGTTGGCCTACACCTGCATCAACTGACCTACGCCTTTGTCGTCACAAACGTCCTTGTCTCGTGTATGCGGAAGACGCGTTGCAAATGGAGCGGGCTGAATGCTGTTGCAGGACGGAACGCTCTGCACGCGCTTCAGAAGCATTTCTAGTGTAAACGCACCTTTGGTCGAAGCCGCAGCAATGGAATCAGAGCGGCATAAACAATGAATGAGTTTAGCACGTAGGAGCAGGGCCGAATTAAATGAAAGCGAGGCTCTGGGCAAAGTCGTGACCGTGAGGCCCCCTAAACACTTAGCGCAACTGCGTAACGTTTCACATGCGTTATTTTCATTTTGCAGAAGCAGTGGTCAAAAACGTCAAAACTGATATGATTTGGCAGCCAACACTTCAGAGACAATTGGGGGTGACCATGTGGCATGTACGGCGGGTCGCATGTGGTTAATTTGTTCAAACAGAAAGTTGTATCACAAACAACGATGTTTTTGCTACCGTGACAATACACAACAATCTTTTTGTCAATAGTCTCTCACCATCTTCACTGCACAAATCGTCCATTCACGTATGTATTGAGGAAAAGTATCTCTACACTCTCTCGCAGATCAAAATGTACACCGTTTAGAAAAATTGTTCTCAAGTAAATATAACGCAAAGGCATTGAACCGTACTACTTGACTGAAGTTTTGCAATGGGAGCTTTACAATAGTACACCTATTTTCAACTGTTCCATGGTCTAGTGGACAACAGCGCTTTGTTTACCGTTAATCTAAGACTGATACCCTCACGATCACCGAATAGCACTTCGCAACTACTTGTTACTTCAGCCATAGGTGTAGAAGCAAGCAAATTTTTGGGGGTGCGAAGGATTTTTACCCGAACTTCCCCAAACTTGTCCGAAACGTTTCTGTGCGTTTTTGCCCACAAATTTTCTCCCAGCACAAAGACCATGAAGACCTTTTTCTGGTGTGGCCTCCAAAACAGGTCTTAGTGTGTATTTCTGCAACCGTTGGGCTCCCTTTTTTGAAATCAAACAACGTTAAGCGCCATTTTGCTCGCATATTTCAGGGATTTTGCTCAGATTTTCAGGGATTTTGCCCAGATTTTCAGAGGTTTTGCTCAAATTTTCAAGGATTTTGCCCAGATTTGTGACAAATTAAAATTTTGGGGGTGCGCTTTCACCACCTGCACCCCCGTCTCCTACACCACTTCAGAGCATTATTGGGTAATTGCAAAGGCGTTAGATTGCGAAGAATACTTACAGTAATCTGTGGCGCAGCTAGGAATTTTGTTCGGGAGGGGCCAGTCACCTGACGCTCGTTCGACTGTTCCTTCCGTTTATACGTTTCGTCCGACTGTTCCTTCCGGGCATGGCCTCTTCGGCCTTATTCTGGCTGCGCTACTGACAGTAGTAACGCACTTATTGATGTGCGCCTGGTCTCTGTCGCTTTGTCAATGTGTGGTTTTTGAAAAAAAGTCAGCTACAAAAAGTTTCATGTCGCCGCATTTTTTGCACGCGAAATCGTTGATGATTGTCTCCAGGTCCGTATCTCTAAGAATTTCATGCTCCATGCTACGTCTTTATCATTACGATTTAGTTCTGACTTCCTAGTGAACACTAAGTGCAAAGCTATATTATATTTGCTGTAGCGAGTTTTCGTAATTCATCTGCTCAGTTTTTTAAGCCTGCGTGGTGTTCTAACTTCAGTAAGTTGTCCGATAGTCTTGTCACCATATATAGTTCTACTTCTCATTGCTTGAAACAGTTTTGCGAGAGCGTCCAGCTTTCTTGTTTTTTCACTGCTCAGGTTGTTCTGGCCGTTGATTATATTCTTAAATTATGACTTATTTGTTGAAAGTGCCCGAAAAAATGGATATTAAGCAGTTTATGAAAAGAAAATGCATTTCTGATAGTCGAAGTGTAGAACACATTTCAAACAAATGATTGCGAATTGAGGTTCAAGCAACACAGACTAATGAGATAGAAAGGGTAAAGTGTTTTGTGAACGTCCATTTGCATTGCATCGTCAGTAACCTGAAAAGGATATGCAGAATTTCGACGACGACCCGCTGGAAACATTTCTGCGGACGCCCAAGGATGCACTGATTTGATCTAATTCTTGGGTCATGAGTCATTGAGCGTGGTGCTGCTTGGTTCAATTCAATTAAGTCACTCAAAAACGATAGATGCCAAAGTTATCAGTTTCCTTAGCCTACGTGCTAAACGCAGTAGCGTAATCAAAAAGCTCTACAATTTTGACGCGTGGTGAACAGCCTAAAACTACGAAAAACCAGTAGTGTTTTGATATTCAAACGCGAGGCCGCCAAAAGCGCTAGGACCAGGGCGTTTGCTCAGTTTGCCCAATGGTGAATCCGGCCCTGCCTAGGATTATTGCTGTGGATTAGTACTGGAGTGCTATTGTGATAGTTTTATTCATTACCAGCCTTTCAAAGAAAATGGCTTTTTTTTCAAAGAAAAATCTTTTGTTTTCTGAGATTCAAGATTCCACATCGCAAAGCACAACGATTTTCGAAAATTGTCAAATGCAATGTGATTCTGAAGATGTGTTTTTTCTTATAAGACTCAAAAGCGGGGAAAACCTACCTGTAGACAGCAAGTTATATTAACTTTTTAAAAAGTACCCATTTCTGCATTGTTTTGTGTAACTGGAACTTTGAAGGGTATGCATGCGTATATGTTTGGCAGTTACAGACGTTTACGTGAACTAGTTGGAAAAATTTTTGCAGCACGGCTTTGGGTTTAAGGGAACGAGGTTTCATCGGGTAATCAAAGGTTTCATGATTCAAGGTGGAGATTGGGAACGAGGAGATGGAACAGGAGGTATGTTTTATGACAAAAAATTATTCCGACTCATTTCGCATGTCTAGCTCGGATTAGGAGAAAGCATAGATGAGGTCAGGAATTTCGGAGAGACAAGATCGATATACAGGGTGTTTCACAATTGTTGAAACAAAGCGATTGGGCACAAATCCAGGATTTTAAATGATACCACAATGATGATTACATTTATTGAAAGGTGAAAAGATAACATTTTATAATCTGCAACTGTTTGTCCCCAAATCAGAAATAATATGTCAAGAAGAGTCCTAGA
>Ga0210059_1004131_pt1 | contig 23397 bp, 10 predicted proteins | sample Ectturendosymbi2_FD_188042 | JGI IMG/M metagenome (GOLD analysis project Ga0210059, IMG submission 188042) | Ecteinascidia turbinata endosymbiont from Florida, USA - Sample 2 (SPAdes) (version 2) | ecosystem: Host-associated > Tunicates > Ascidians > Unclassified | place: Key West, Florida...
TATTCTACCCCAGTGCAAATTATGCATGAACTTACCTATTTCAAGAATGTATATATCATTAATTTTAAGAAGGTTTAAGTTTTTATACAATGGTGAGACTCTCGACTTGTAAGAGCTATAGGTCATTCCTCTTAATACGTTGTTATGTAAAACATTCAGTCGGTTCAAAGCTGTTTTTCCAGCTTCACCCCAGACACCAATTGCATAATGGAGATGACTATAAGTTAAACTGTAGTAAACTGATCTCAATGCATTATTACTTAGGTAATATCGTATCCTATAAAGCATTGCAACACTTCGGGAGAGTTTTATTTCAAGGTTATGTATGTGGTCTGTCCAGGAAAGATGTTGGTCGATATACACCCCAAGATACTTGGTGCGAGTTGTGCGTTTTATTTTATTGTCATTGATTTTTACATTAAAATTACAAGATTGGCTTAAGTTGCTACTGAGAAGCATATATGTAGTTTTTGAGTAATTTAAAGACAACTTATTATATCTCATCCATTCATCAACTTTTTTGCAGTTCATCATTCACTCCATTTTGCAGGTTGGCGGAATTGGCACAGGCTATTGTCAAAAATGTGTCATCAGCAAAGAGTGTAGGAGTTAAGTTTGATGCTTGTGGGAGGTCATTCACATATACAGATTTCGTCATAGCGCTAGCTAAACACTGCAATCTCGCTTTTCGCTCTTTCATTCTACAAATCGATGGATCAAAAACATTTTCTGGCGGAACACGCAATAACATGTAGTGTAAGCGGCTTGACTAGGTTCATATGTTTATGATGTAACGCAAGAATAGTAGCCATCGGAAAAAAGTGCGTTTCCACCATACGTTCCACTTTATGACGAAACAAACGTCGCAGTTCGGTTGCGGCTACCTCCAGACGGCACAAGAAGTTACGGAATCATTGATACTAAACCTCAACCACAGCAGAACTAGCTTTGCTGCTTAAGCACGCAAATAGTATCGGTCTGGTGTGGACTCTTTTGCCCTTACCTTTGTTGGCCCAAAAGCGCGGTCTTCAATACCAAATGATATTACGTCTTCAACCACGTTTACCTTTAAATGGAAATTGAAGAAACACCTCCTACATGGAAAAGATACAAAATTATGCACTTTTGCAACATTTCACTTATCCAGATCGAAATTCTGTAAATTCGAGTATTTTGTAATTCTGTGCATTTTGTGTGTATTTAATTTTCGCATTTTTTTCTTCCCTGTGCACATCCCATTCTTTTCAGCGTGAAAGCACACTCCATAGTTTTTTCTGTTTTGCTTTGTCTTTTCTTCTTTACCTCATTAATTAGTTTTTGTCCTTTTTTCTTTTTATATTTTGTTTAAACATATTCTTAACCACACCAAATTCCTTCAATTAAATTTGATCCACTCATTTGTGTACATAGGCATGCGCTTTCATCTGTACATTTTCTTCACCATGTTCTGCGTGTGTTTGTTTTTCTAATTGTGCTATTTCATTCAAATGTTGTTTTTCAACACTTATCAAAATCTGAAAAACAGGGTTGGTTGGTTGGTTGGTTGACTAGATGACCGTTGTGGTCCCTCACCAATCCTATATGACACAGCACCCCACTTTGTTTACATCGATCAATTATTGCGTCATTGCATTTTCATTTGCTCTAATGTTCACTATTGTGGTGGGTTTGCTCAGTGCAATGGCTTTTTGTAGTGCTCCTGTTTGTTGGCTGAATCATATGAAACAATAAACCATTATCCATTATTCGCGACATTTGTGCAGTAGGCGTGTGGCACGAGCAGATAAACCCATGCCAAAAGAACGATTTACTAAAAGTTACAAGCAAAATTCATATATATGCATTGAACAAAACCAAAAATATTTATATTCAGTAATGGTTACTAAAACTGGCAGAAAGTCAAACTTGCAGAGAAATCATTATTGATACTCAACGCAACATCGGAACATAGAGTTGTATTCTTGTATCACTTTTGAATCACAACAATTTTTCAAACGAATATTTTATTCAAAACAAATAAATGTCATCACGGGGGGCCCCCTTAGAGCGGAGGGCCCGGGGCAATTGCCCCGTTGCCCCCCTTAATCCGGACCTGGTTGCAATAGCCACGTGCGGGAAAAGATGCTTTCCTCAAATCGTTTTACATCAATACAAAGCAAAACCATATCTTCTTGGCTTTCAGAATTTAGGGTGTCATTGCAAAATTTTAGGGTGTCATTTTGACATCCAAAAACGGCTTAAAAAACACTGATTATGACCATTACAGTACTGCTGCGTTTGGCAACGCACGGATGGCTTTGTGACGCAAGAATGTACTGTGTTTGTAAATTAGATATCTGATTGCGGTAGCTAACTTGGGAGTTATTCTAGTTTTCATTGAGCTGTGCTGTGGAATCATTTGTATACGGCACGGGTCTTTCTCACTGATGTTGACATGTGCATGAATTTACAAAATGAGTCTTTGCTCAACATAGTGGTATCGTACGTTATTTTTTAGTCATTGTGATTTTCTATTGTGCAAACGCAACTGCATTTCATATGTCTGACTGGAAATTTTCGGAAGGGGGTCGTCGTGACACGACAGTCGTTAGGTTAAGTTGGTTTGCAAAATGGGTCGCTGCATGAAAAAGGTTGAAAACCACTGGTCTAGATCAAGCGTCGGCAACCTTTTTGCCCTGCGGACCGGTTTCAGCCTGGCATTATTTAGCGGCTCTCCATAAAATAATGAATGTTTGGAAAATGCAAATTTATTACAACTCGTAAATCATCATAGGACGGATTCGGTGGGAGACCTGGGCTTGCTTTGCCGCAATAAGATGCTCCGACCTATAGGGATTACGGTAGTCAGTGGCACCAGTAGTGTGTTCCTTATGTCAGTTGTTCCAGTCACGTTTGGAGCAATTTGGCCTTGGTTCCTCACGACCCAGTAACAAATTCTTCACGGACTGGCACCGGGCTGCGGCCCGGTGTGTTCCGTTCCCTGGTCTAGATAACGCTCAGTCTTACCTTTCTAGGTTTTGTCAACCAAATTCTCGTTTCGCATTCTCTTTCTGCTCTTCAGCATCACGCGCACACTCCGTCACAAGGGGAGCAATCATGAACAGAGAAAGCAGTTGTAGTGGTGTGAGCATCATTCCCAAGGTTGACAATAAACGCCAAACGTACTAGCACGCGAAGGCATCTCAGAGGCTGAGGTAACGTATGTTCAAGTGCGGCTTACAATCAAAGGCGGCTTACATTAATGTTTAACACCATTTCCTTCAGCTTAAAATCAAGGGCAGCTAACCAGTGGCGTAGCCAGTCCAAAATGTTTTTTTTGAAAAATATTTTGACTTTAAGCGAGCAACAGTATTTTGTTTCGGGAACCGCTTCTCAAAGCACAAAACGATAAGAAATTCTCGAAATTTGGGAGCTAAGACTATGCGGCTACCAATCGAATAAATACGGTAAGCGAAAGAAGTTGCGACTTATGATTACAGTCATGCAGCGTTTAATTGTTTTACAACTTGCAGAAAAAATGCAATGAAGGTGGCACGTACATGCAATTATACAATACAATGCCGACACACTGTCGGTGGTGCTCACGAAAAAATAATTTTTACAGTTTTTAAATTTTTTCAGGTAAGTTCAGGCTTTTCGAATGCAGTGCTGTGCAAAATTATGAGACCACCAATAAAAGTTTCAATAATTTTGATATTTAAGCGATATTTTTTATTTTATAAAGTTACAACCTCAACAAATATACATCAATGAATAATTTTATTGAGAAGCTGGAGACTCAAGTATCAACTGCTTTTTACGATTTTTTGAATCTCGATATTTAATTTTCAACTGTTTGTACAACATTTTATGAAATTGGCCCCAGTATTTTGACATGCTGCAGGTTTCCACCAAAATAATCTTGGATGTTCCAACAAATGCTGTCTGTACAAAATAATGAGTGCTGTACTCAGGCGCGTAGCCACAGGGGGAGCAATGGACCAATTTGCCCCCCCAATCCCGAAAGTTGCGCCAAAAATTTTCAGGTTAATAAAACTTTTGGTGTGTAAGCCAAAGAAATACTTCAGTGCAAATCAACGTAACTCCTAAAGGAACTTGTCCTACTCCAGCTTTAGTCGAACCTGATCCAAGCAATATGCTTACTAATTGTCCATGGTTACTCAAGAGTTGTGTACAGTGTAAATGCTGGAGAACTCATGTCATGGCTGACCTTCACCTGAGGCTTGCTTCCTGTGGAAGTTTTTGATAATGAAATACAAACGTGTCTCCAAGCGCTTGCAATCAATAACCGAAAGCAAAACAAGGAGCAACGCTTTTCGCAGCTCTTTCTGAAGCACCAGTTTGCTGTATCTCACCTAATGGTGATATATGCTTCATTTCAAGACCATGGAAAAATTCCTCTCTGATAACACTGACGTGCTACAAACACTGTATGACGTACCCTTGTCTGCAGTATCAGCCGTAGCCTTAAATCAGTGCTTGTCAAACTATCGTTATGGCGGCCGAAAACGCCTTTTTAGTCGCAAGCAAAGGCCCATGCTTATTTTTGATGGCCCAATTTCAAACTTATGCTGTACTCCAGGGGTTCTGAACCGGGGGGAATTCCCCATCAGGGGGAATTTTGTATTTGTAAGGGGGGAATTTTGTATTTAGGATTTTGTTTAAAATGTAATATAGTTTAGCTTATCAATTGTGAAAAGTTTAGTTTCTCTTCTTAGTGTACTGATGTAAAAGTGTTCTTTACAAACTAAATTTCTAAGAGGGGGATTTTAGCTGTGAATAACGGTTAAAGGGGTGCATGGGATGAAAAAGGTTGAGAACCACTGCTGCACCCAGTTACTTGTTATATGACAGGGGTGGCCAAACCTGCTCTATGTATGAGCCGCATATCGTAAAACCCAAGTTAAAAAGCGCCGCAGCATAAAAATCTAAAAACACGAATTTATTTTCCATCTACTCTTCTGTGACATCATCATTATTTTTGGAACGACTTGCAACAGTAATACTGTTCGGCACGCTAGCTACCACAGTACCACTTTACAATATTCCTACACTTTGCAATAGAAATAAAAATTAAAAAACAAATATATAATTATTCGCAAAGGTCAAAGAGCCGCATGCAAAGGTTCGAAGAGCCGCAGTTTGGCCACCGCTGTTATATGACAATGTTATGATAATGTTATAAACTGTATAAAGAAAAAGGCAATGCTTAGTTAACGTCAAAAAATCAATGATCGATAGGTTTTACAGAAGCCTAACATTTTAGCACAACCACAACATAGAAAGTGTTGCGCGGCCCAATAAAAAGTGTTAAACGGCACACGATTGGACCGAGACCCACAGTTTGCCGACAAATACCTTAAATGAATATCGAATATTTTTGATTTTTCACAGTTTTAAAGCTAAAAGCGTGAATATGACGGTAATATACGCTTCATTCTTGAAGCTCAATCTTGTCTGCAAAGTAATCCAGCTTCAGTCTTTTTTCTTACGCAATTACGCCATAGATACTGTTTAGCAACAATGGCATTAATTCTCGATCTTTATGTGTGATGATTAAACATGTACTGTGACGGTAAAATCACAATTACGTGGAGCCTTAACGTTTTCATCAATGATTTCCCATTAACTTGCCTGCTAGTAAAAAGTTTTGTCAAGCAATGAGAGTCCGACCTGCACATAGTTTGAAGGTGTTACAACTTTTGCCAGTTGCCTATCTTACACTAAATTTGAAATCATTCAGCTGCCACGGGAGGAGTCAGCAGCAAGATCTAACGTCAGTAGGAAGATGCTTCTTAAGTGTTGAGGGTATTGACACTGCCATTATTTACAAACAGCTGGCAGTCTGTTTTCTCGATAAAGCGCATGTGACTGAAATGAAACTAAATCAAATTTTTTCCCAATCGATTGGCATTTGTTTATTTTATGAGGAAGACCTTCGCAGACAGGCCCCTGCGGGGAAGACCTTCGTTGTCAGCGTATCGTTCTTGTTCCGAAAACTTGCACAACGGAGTTACAGAAGTGGTAGATGTTCAAAGCAATTGTTATTTCATCAGCTGTTCGAGTATGTGCACAGAAAAAAACTCGGCATGGCGACGGATAGTAAAAAAGTGCACCTGGATGGAGCCACTAGGTGAATGACGCTACCCGCGCAACACAAAATAGCCCGCAACCATGGGCGACCGCAGAAATTTTTCCAGGGGGGGAAACGTCGACATTTTACTTATCTTTTTCGTGTTGCTGACGATGCCATGCTAATGGACGTTCACAAAACGCTTTACCCTTTCTAAACAACAACGCAAATGCCCTGTGTCACGGCAGGGCCTCTTAGAAAAATTTTAAAAGGAGTACAAAGACCGATACCGGCCCCCCCTAACTTATTGATCCCTGCCGAAACTTCTACAGCTATGGTAATCAGAATATAGATAAAACAACTACTATGTTCCCCACCTTTCTTGAGCGCGACCCAAATCTACATTGGGTGAACACCTTACGATTTAAGTTTCAAACAACGTATGAAAAAATAATGACTGTATCAGTCTGTATGAATGAATTTTGGCAATAAGTTGCTAAGTCGTTTTTAATGTCAGCAATCTACTCTTTTCTCAAGTATGTACGCTACAGACAGACACACACAAGCAGTGGTGACTTCAGGAAATACGCCATTCCGGTTTGGATCACCTCGGCCCGACCCATTTTTTGACCTTTCGCCACCCTTGCTTGGGTTTCGACCCATACATTGTGAACCACTGGGCATCATGCTATAATTTTCTTTGTGATTGTGTTCTGAGCGTGGCCAAGTAGGCCCATTCACACCATGGGTTTCCGTGATTAGCTCAGTTCGCTATTAACGTTTTTTGACAACAGGATGCACAACCATTTCAAAATTTCCAGATTTCACTAGCAAACAACGCCTACGTTTTGTGGTGTCACCTTCGCACTAGTTTCCTATTACGTTTTTGTATAGTACTTTCGCAACTGAACAAACGTTATCTCATTGATCAAGTACCTATTGCACATGCTCATTTGCCCAAGTAATCCTTACCTTTCTTTGCTTTTCGTTGATATTGGGTTTCTTGCAATCTTCAGTACCGGGTTACGGACCTATACGCAATAGACTTGTACGGATGAGGAACGGGGCTACGTACCAGTGCGTTTCTGGCTGAAAATTTTCCGGAAAAATCGCGACAACGTCCCGGTACCCAGCGAACTTTCCCGGGAAAACACCTGATACCGAAAGTGTTGCGCCATATTCTAACAAACGTTTTCGCACAGTTAAAGGATCAAGGTTTGTCTCTGTGCTTACATACGATTCTTTACAGAGATCAGTTCTGGTGAGCCGACGGTAAATTAACGAAAGCCGTAGGGTTCGGTTAGTGTGCGAAAGCACAGGGGCAGAACCTGATGCCGCTCGTTACAGATGAACAAAGCCATCTCAGGGTTAGCGAAAACTGTACCAGATAAATAGAAGATATGAAATTAACATAAAATTCTGCATTCAGTGATATTTACAATAATACTTGATGGTTTGCGTTAGAATTTTCATTCAATACAATGCTAATGCAAAAATCTTCACAATAATTTCAGGCGGTCTCATAGTTTTGCATGTGAAGGTAATGAAAACTGGTTTAAACGTTCTTTTACACAATAAAATGCCGACACGGTGGTGGTCGTCACGAAAAAATATCTTTTGCAAATCTATTTGAAGATTTTCTTTTCATGTTGGTTGAGGCTTTTCGAATGGGTAAGTCAGGGCAGTAATCTATTGTATCTTGTACATTGTGTTTCGCGCTTTCGACGCCACTGGAATATCTGCCTTCGTTGCTCAACTTTCTGCAAATCAAACAGTTTGTCATTGCAAAATTCAATTTGCGTGTCCTATGCAGTTTTAAATGAAATCCTGGGATTACTGGTGGCATGCATGATTTATTGATTCAGGAGGTGTTTTCTTAAAATAATGTAACCCAAAACTCTGTGACAGTGCAAGCAAGTGCTGGAACATCTGTGAGTTTCTTGTCTATTGGCTTCTGTTTGATAGTTGCCAATAAATTTTCAGTTCGGTTTGGGTCCGGGCTGTTTTCTGGCTAACCCAGTGATTTGACCGGTTTAATATTGCAAAATGTTTGCAAAAATATGCTTCGGAATTACAGAGAGTAGTTACGCACGTGGACAAAATTTCCGTGTATGGACTTAACAAAAAAGGTCCAATTTCTTTTTAGTCTTTTCCATGTGCTTATCACCATTTCTAATGGTCCCGAGTCAAACACAAATACCTGCATGCAACGTGAGATGCGGTCATTCATCCCAGAACCATTTATAGTTGTGTAAGTGCCGATTATTAGTAAAGATGTGAGCATTTTGGGTCAAATCACCGCTTGGCTGACCATGCAATACGGCATTTGCGAAGCAAACATGCTGTAACATGAGCCGGCGGGAAATAAGCACTTTATACTTCAGCGTGCTCGTTCTGAGGTTTCATGGTCAGTTCCAAGTAGGTAGATTTCATGAATTTTGTGATATGAGATCTTCGTGTTGCTTTGCAGGTTTTCATGTCCATATTCAGCGCAACAAACGCGAATCCACCATGTAATTGAAATTTATACCTACAACAACAAACAGCATTTTTCTGCAATATGCTTATAAACACTCTTCCTGTTGAAACGATCTTCTACGGCGCGAGTACTCGTCAGTTTTTTAATGTTTTGGTGTCTTTAAATGTTCTTCGTTATCAAAATCTTGCTGAATATTATAATACAATGCTGTGCTAAAGGACTTTTTGATATTTGCAAAATTTGTTTTTATCTTTTTTGTTTGTTTGCTTGCCCAAAATGACGATCGTGCATATAGTTTATTTCAAATAAGAAGGCATTTCTGACGAGCTTTATTAATTCAGATATCACAAGTAAATGACCTGGAATTGAAACTGTTGAAACAAAAATTTAAACTTGAACTGCTTTTATAATCTATTCAGAGGATTCTAATATACTGATATAGGCACATAACCAAAAATAATTTCGAAATTGTCAAAGAGAGGGAAACACCTTGTTTCCGACAGGTGCTGTTACTCTTTTGCTGAGGATTAGGAGATGCTGTTTTATAACTGTTTTTCTTTATGCTAGCAATTAGTATTTCAGTACTTTGCACAAAATGAGTCAAAACGAAATCCAGAAGCTGTACCAGCAATCTTTTGAGTTGTAGCATTGCTTCTGAACTGTATCTGTTGACTAGTATATTTTTGATGAACAGCGGAGAAACAGATGAAGACTAAACTGACGTATAGCAAAGTTCTGCCCTGTTTACAGAAACAACATCCTATCACTCGAAGCAACACTATTAGTAGTCACGTCAAAATAGAAAATACTTTTCTTCTCAAGTTATTATTTGCTGAATGAAGGAAAACACGCAAGAAAACAAAACGTCAAACCAAGATAACAGTTTCACTAAACAAAGTTCTAAACACCAAAAGAAAGAGTACCACTTATCGCAAACCTATGTCAGAGTGTGTACATAATCGTAAAACATTTGGCCAAATTCTTTCAAATACTGTAGGAGGTATGGATGTTTTCAATATGTTTTCTGAATTTTTACGTGCACGATGCCAGTTTAAACCTACGTCAAACATGATAATGGATTTCCAAACTTGTGTGACATTTTCCCGAACTTGATTGAACCACGTCTTTTTTCATTGTTTTAAAATCAAAGAACATCAGCACAAGATTAGAAATGTTTCACAATTCACATTTAATAAGATAAAAATTTCTACTCTCGGTCTGTTCCAACAATGAAAACAGATTGTCAACATGGTTTGGTTTCAACAGCGCATTAAAGAATGTCAAAGCAGTGCAGAAAGCGCCCTTTTATTTCAAACACTTTTCATCTTCATTTAATAACCTATTCGAATTTTCTAAAGTGGAAGCAATTGATCTAACGAACTGAAAGTCACTCGGGGATATTCGGCTATTCAGCGAAACGATATTCGTCATAAAACCAGTGCCGGATTAACAATAGTAGCAGATGTAGCAATTGCTACGGGCCCCGCGCTTTTGGGGGCCCCGCGGTCCTTTGTGTGAAACCTGTTCTTTACGAATATACAATAACGGATGTTAGAATTTAGGTGCTCGACGCAAACTCTCAGAAAGAAGGCACTATATTTTACACATGATGATACACAGAAACATTATTCCCTGAAAGAAAGTTAAATTTTTCATTTTGTCTGGGAATTTGCTTCTGCGTGAAAGTATAATTTACACTGTAAATTGTTTGAAGTCAAATTGTTGTTTGTTCATACAAGTTCTGGAGGGGCCTTCTTTATTCGCAAATTTGCACATAATTTTGCTTTATTTGGCAAATACATGACTTGCTTCAAAGGTTATTAAATGTGACTCTAGAGTGATTAATAAGCTTTCAGTGCGAAACATTCAAAAGGGGAGTCCTCAAGGCATCTCTCAAAAAAGGAGGCCCTAGGCGACCGCCTCGTTCGCCTCCCCTAAAATCCACACCTAATTATATATATACAATTTTAAATAACTCATTGGCAGCCCTGGATTTGGCGTCTATTCACTGGCCTTTGAGTAGTGTACTTGGTGTCTTCTTTTAGAAATTTATGAAACGCTTTGTACACTTATTTATCTTTCATGATAACCAGCTGCAGTGGAGAACGATTATTTCCTAAACTTAAGATAGAAGAATGAACGAAGGAACACCATCAGACAAAACAAGATGAACAGCCTGATTCTAAAGAGTAATAGAGCATGAACGTCTATGGGAAATAAACACCAGTAGTATCCATAGGCGTCAGGAGTGGGGGGCCTTGGCCCTCCTAGATTTAGAAATTTTCAGAAAAAAACGTTGTTTTCTTAGTTTCAACTGGAAAAAATCAAATTTCACCACTTTTTTCTCCACCCAGGAAAAATTCCCTGGTGCCCCCCTCCTGGAAAAATCCTTACGACTCCCATGGCAGCATCATGAACAAATTAGCTATGGGAAAATCTAGAAAATACAATATTAAGTAGTAGGTTTGCTGCTCTTGACAATCGACTTCCACACATACTGAGACTACACTGTTACAGCATGATCAAATTTCTTGATGAGTCTGGAAGCATCAATTACTGCCTTTGTACTGTACGTCTGAGTTGTACTGTAATGTACTCCCTAGTAAAAGCATACGTATACACGTATTTGGTAAAAAAGATATGTAGCCCATAATATCCACCAGCTGCCATTTATGGTCAGGTTTTTCGTACTTCCGATATTCAGTATGCCTAATGGTATTCACATGGATGCCCACAGAACTTATAGTTGAACAGTTTTCACTTGTTCAAGTGTGATTTCAATTTAGGGCCCCGCGCTATTAATATGCTACGGGCCCCGCGCTACCTTAATCCGGCTCTGCATAAAACCATAGCATATTTCGTGGTAAATTCAATAGTTCCGCAGTTACATATGTTGCACCTTTTTGTATCTAGGCACAGCAGTTGTGATACTGACAAGTATGATGCATTTCTGTATCCAATAGGTCTGAAATACATTGAGGCCTGTTTATCTCTAGTTTTGAATCACGGAGTTCTCAAAGCTAACAAACATTAATTGTGTAATCACGTTTCTGGTATTTTCAACAAGGAAATTAACTGATCACTTTTTAATGCTGTACTATAACGCGACTGGGGATCCAACAAACACATTGGTCGTTTCAGCAAACAAGTGGTAAAAAGTGTTTTCAGAAATGTTCTTTGAGACAACATTTTTCGAATTAATAGCTGTATTCTTTTGACCATGCCCAGTGACCTCTTTCCTTTGATCTTACCGTGATGGTGCACATTGTTTTAAGCACGTCTTGCGCGATGCGTGATGACAATGTCGTCTGTTGGAAAATCGTTTGGTGATGTCACACCAGATTTCTATGTATGATCCTGTTATGGTTGATAATTTTTGCGAGAAGGCTATGAGCAGAACCGGTTGAGATTGACAAGCACCAACCGGTGATTAGTCAACAGTTAAACAAAGTAATTGCACAATGGAAGTGTACAACTACAATACATTGGGGATGAGGGAATAACAGGCGACTTTGTTATATCAAAAATGCGATTTTTTGTGAAAAAATATGCTTTTAAAACTACAATAAGGCGACTGATTGTTTATTGAACTACTTTGTATTTTTATTAAAAAAGCATCACGTGGAAAAACAAAACAAAATTTTTCAAGCAAAAAGGAGTCTCCATTTCTTGCAAATTTTTCTGTCACTTTGAGAAAACGCCGCTATGCTATAACGCTATTTAGTAACATTAGAAAAGAATGCAGCACTGTGAAAAATCTTCGGCCTGGTATTTTATCAAAGACCACTTATAATGTATTATTAAACGAACTTTATCTGAATTACATCAGTTTTGCTTCAATATGTTACTTTATTCGATAGTAATGTAAAAGAAATCCGGGAAAAGGATAAAAAAGCCTCAAAAAATTTCCTGCGAAAATCGTGCTATATTGAAATCAGCACTAAGTTAAATTAAATGATGTAGCTTTACTGCTGATTTCAGTTAACTTTTCAAAGTTTTGCCTGGCACGTTATTGAACATGTTTATCGCTACACAACCGATGTAAAAGAACGAACAAGAACATTTGTGTTTTTGATTACTGATTCGCCAAATTTATTTTTGTTTGTTGTAAAGAAACGAATCCTTTTTTTCGAGATCAACATCTTTAGTTACTCTGCAGTGGGGTCTTCAATTTCCCCCTCTTCTCCCAAACATGAAAATAATTTCGAACAACAGTTGAAGGCACCTTGTGTTGTTTTAAGGGCTTGATTGGCATTAACACCATCTGAAAATGAACACAGATTTTCAGAATTTTTCAGAAACTGTTTTCTAAATTGCGTTATAATAAAAGAAAGAAGAAACGGTGTCATTATTTTCTACAGATCACCGCAACATGTGCACAGCTTCTATAAAATTTTGAAAATGCATTTCCGGATGTTGTAAATTCTACAATAATTTTCCCTATATACATATTCAGTGCAAAATAGCAAGCGTTAATTCATGCTCTTCGAGGAATTCTTGGTATTTATACAAACAACCTCACCTCCCTGCGGTTGAGAAGTTACAACTTTCTGATGGCATGTCGGGCAAATCACAATTGGTTGATTGCATGACTCGCATATCTTTGGCGTAGGAGCTACAGAGTCAAACAAAAATAAACATAGAAGTTGCATTATGAAGTGCGGTATATCTCTGCACATTGCCGTTGTCAGGTTTACGTTGATATTGTCAGATGTACGTTTCTTTGGACAACAATAGTATTTGACACGCGTTGTTGTGTTATCCATGTCTAATAATGATAATTCACATTTTGCACAGTGATATTCTTCATAAAAATAGTCTTGTGCAAATGCAAACTTGCTAAGCCAGACGTTATTGAATAAATTACCATGGTTTCTGCTTTCACTATACTTGATATTCCACATACAAACGCTATAATCTTCAAACTAAGTACTTACGCCTTTCATCCTCATTCTGGTTGGACTGACCCATCATTCCTGGCAAATTTCGTGATAATTTTGCACTTGCGCTTGCGACGTTCGCGACGTCTTTTGTTGAAAATCCAGTGTCTCCTATCTCCATTGTTGTTTGGTTTTACTTTATGGATGCCAAAAGCAGAAGTTGAAAAAGCAGTTGGATTGAAATATTAAAAAATTCTGTTAACAAGAGGTTAAATGGCTTACATTTTGACATTGTACTAAAGTTGTTTAAAACATACTCGTATATTACTAGGCTAGCCGTAACGTTGATTCGGCTGCATAGATGTACTTGGCATTGACCTACTCTCGTGCATTGCCAAGTTCGTATCATTTTTGCTTGTCAAGTAGACAGCGTGCACTGGTCATTTTTTGCCAAATTCTTCACCCACATAAGCATAAGTCTAACCACCTAACCATCTCAAAAATGTTTATTCAGTGCTTTTGTAGGAATTGGATGCAAAGCCGTGAAATAGCATGTGAAGAAAAGAATTCACAGTTTATAAGGTTTCCACTTTTTTAAATGATACCTGCTGTGCAAAAATAAAAATATGTTTAATGAATGGAATCAGACAAAAGTTTGCCTACAGGAAGTTTGTGACATTAAGTTGCATTTTATGAAAGATAATAGTGCAAGATCAGGCTGTGTGGTCCACGGTACACACTAGACAATACATCGATATTGTTTATAGACTCGACCACTAGACCTTTGTCTGTTGCAGGGTTGCCAGGTGGCTTAAAACTCGGACAAGCGCGATAAATTGTCTTGATTTCACCAGTTGTGTCCGACAGCTAGCCAGTTATTCGAAAACCGAATTTTTTTGTCCTGCTTTGGTCGACATTACTTGGCCTCAGAAAGATTTTACTTTAGAAGCAAACAATGAAGCCGTGCAGACACTTTTGTGTTCATCGACTGATAAAAAGATGTGAGTGGTAAATCATCTCAATCATCACATCGGTTTGGGGTTGCAACCAAACAAGGGAAACTTCTTGGGTCTGACAGAATTGCTATCAAGGTGACATCCTTCTCTAAGAGTATGTACAAAGAATCCCATGAAAAACGTGAACGTCTTCAAGTTATTTTGCCATTACTCGGCCAGGATGAGCATAAGGTATTAGTGGAAAGTTCGACTTTGTCAAATTTCCACTAAATTCTAATGGTGGAAAGTTTCTTGATGTGTGATGATGCCTCCAGTTTTATCGTTTGTTTTAAACATGTTGCAACAAGTTATATTTCAAACATAAGTAAGCATCAATTGCATTTTTAAGTCGTCCATTTGTAACACGCTCCCAGCGTGTCAGTTTTTGGCTTAACGCGGATTTATCACATTTTTTCTATTGTCATAGATTTTTGACCATTTACATACCTCTACGCTTGGTGTCAAAATACTGGGATGATGTAAGATATTTAATCCTTTTTCCACAGCGGCCACTTTTTTGACCAAGATTTGCAACGCCATAACTCGCCAGCCGATTCAGCTGGAGAGCTGCTCAAACCCTCTACGGATTCAGCAAGTCTTCTAGTTCAGATTGAAAAATTTTTTCGTTTCGGCTTTGGGGTTCTCTGTGGGTGACGTCACAATGGCGGCATGTTTTCGCCTCTTTGACCAAGTATACCTGGCCCTTGGTGCCAACTCAATGAGCCATTTTTTTGGCTCAAGATTTTTTGCAAACTAGGCTATAATCCACATCTTAAGAGTTCTTGAGTGGTTTGCTGGCATATATGGAGCCCAACGTAGGATAAAAAAAAAACATTTTTGACAAAAATTAAAAAGATACACAAAAGGTATCATTTGCCATTTCAGGCCAATTTTGGCCAGCCATGACTCGGCAGCAGATTGAGCTAGAGAGCTATTCAAACCCTCTAAAGACTCGTGAAGTCTTGTTGTTTAGAATAAAAAAAAATGTAAGTTTTGGGTTTGGTGTTTTTGGTTGATGACATGATGAGTGGGGTATATTTTGCGGTTTGTTTGATGACGTCGTCGGCAGATCCAATACGCCAATTTTGTGGCTCAAAGTTGTATTGGGTTGTATGCTATAATACGAGTCTTTAGAGCCCTTGATCGACCTTCTAGCGTTTCTGGAGCCAAAGTTATAGCCAAAAAAACAAATTGTTTACAAAAACCTGTGGGATTTCCCTAATTAATATTCGGTTATTTTGCCATAAATTTTGAACCAGAAACACTACAAAGTCAATCAAACCCTCTAAAGATTCGTATTATAGCCTAGAATCCAATGAAACTTTGAGCCACGAAATCGGCTGGATTGGTCAACTCCCACAGGATGTTGACGTCATCCAAATGTAAACAAACATGCATAAACATCCTGTAGTTATGTAAACATCAACAAAAAAAACGACATCACCTAATTCATATTTTTTTGTTTTTGCTTGTTGCAAGCCCTTCAACACTTCTAAATCATCACCGACATTTTGTGATATTACCATAACAACGAATGAACAGAGCTAAAGACTTCAAAATGAAATTATTTTAGTGTCAGGAGCAACACTCCAAAATTTTCATAATTTCACCTTCAAGTTTTACCCGCAAACAGGTATGCTGCTTAGCAACCATACGTTTCTTCAGTAACAACGTTTTTCAAAGTAAGCAACGCTCGTCATATCCATTGGCAGGGCAGATGGTGCCCTACTTTTGGCAACGTTTTTTCAAAGTTTTCTAAAATATTAAAATTCATTTTTGGTTTTCGTATGCTCTTAATCTTATTACAACTTCACGACAAAATAACATATACTTATCTTCGTGTTGCTTCTTAGCAAATTCTACGTGTGCGCCGGAAGTGCTCTCGTCACACAAAACGCGTTGCATAGCAACAACTGGTAAATGTATACTTTATTAGCTACCAGCGCTTTTCATGTAACTCTTAAATGGTGATAAATAGCCCGTCAGAGCCTTCCTTTTATGCGTTTGTTTCTCCTTTAGTGCAAACAACGCGCTATAGGTCACTATCAGTCAAGAATTCTTTCCCAGCAACAGATGGAAGGAAAATATATTTTGAAAACATTCTTCGTCTTATCGTCCAAACACTGTATCTTGAACTGAAGCAGACAACTGTATGAGTGCAACCGATTAAGCTGAGCAAAACCAAACATCTAAAATGGTTATTTTAAATTAATTAATCAACACCTGCCTGTAGCTACTAGGTCGCAGTTCGGCACTGCACAATAAAAACTTTTTCTTTGTGAAGTAACAGCTTGTTTTTTGTCATAGCTTTTTGCTTTGTAATTTATAGCTGTCAAGTATCTGACCAACGTAGTAGTGCCCGTGATAGTATTGTTGTGCAAAACCATCTTAAGTTGGTTTCAGTGAACATCAGTGATAAACTCTGTTGATCCACGTTTAACGCTCTGCTAACAGTTTTCAACACTCACCAGTAAATCCAGGGTCAAAGAGAAATTTTAACAGGAAAAAACGACCGTCGTTTAGAAGTTATCATTGTACTGTAGTTGCTATGCGGTGTGTGTTCTTTCCACATCTTTCCTGTGTAAACCTTATGCAAATAACAACGAAGCGTTCGCCATTAAATTGCCTTCAGCAAAGAGTTCCGTCGTTTTGAAGTAATCGTAACCAAGCAAACAACGAATTGCTAAGCAACACGTGTGGTTCTGCGTAACGACAGCCCGAAACACTTACGAGTTTATCGGTATGCCTGCCTAAACTATGAGACTATATGAAGCAAACTGAGGTGGTGAAATTATGCCTGCAGCTGAAATAATAACACTCAGTTGTTGCAAGTAGTTTTTGAACGTAGTAATAAAGAACGGTTTTAAACCTTTAAAATTGCATTACCTCACTACACATTATATCAGAGCGCAAATTTCCCAAGATTTTGACGAAAGTCATGAACGACGTTTGTTTTACAAGAAAAAGAAAAAAATCGACAGATTGTTTGAAATCATTCATCTTCTTCGCAATTTTACCATTATAAACTTGAAAATTGGAACTTTTAGTCTTTTTTGTGTGGTCACAAACCTACCAAGTTTCAAAGCAAATGGTTTCATTACAAAGCAGAGTTACATACTTGAGAGCAATGATCAGAAGTAGACCATGACTGAAGCACTCATCTGCAAAATTTTCTCGGTTACAGACACTAGGCCCAGTAATTGCAGCATTGAAATCATGCACTCGACAAATTTGCAAATGTAATTTCATTTTTTGTCAATGCAAAAATGCATCGGAGCAAGAATCTCATGCTGAGCTTAACGTCCCTGCAGTTTAAGCACTCTGCATCATAATGTTGAGTTGCGTTGCCGCCATAAATGGTTGGCTTTGTTCTTATCTGATAAAATCACAAGGTACCGTAAGCGAGTTTAGCTTTCCTACTTACGTAAACTGGATATAATTTTGGTTCAAGCGTTGTTTGCGAGGCATAAAATGACAGCACGCATTTGCAAAAACAAACGCAATCGCTTTAAATTTCCTCTGCATTTTTTCGAAATACGAAAAACAAATTTTCATGAAAGGAATGTGGTTCGTTTTTGTAATTCCTGATTTTGATTTACGATTTGACCGTTTCTCAAGAATTATTTGGATTCAACCAGGAAAAAAGAGTGCCACAAAATTTTTAAAAAAGTTTGCTTTTTTGTCTGAAGCTACACGTTTAAAGTGGCAGGATTCTCGATTTCTTCACTGATAAAGGAAAGAAAAAGATCACCTGTTTGGTTAGACTTAAACAAGTGTGAACAATGCAATACCATTGAAATCGGTTAGATGATGGTAAGAATAGATCAGAAGTTTTCTGAAAGTGCTTCGCCAACAGCAATCATCATAGATGCACTCATAACTTCACAAGACTTATTTCGTGTAGGGAACCTACATGTAGCAAAAACTATTTATTGATAAGAAATATTGTCAGATTTTAATTCATGGAAAACAACCAAACCTTTGAAAACGGTCTGTTTCTGCTTCATGTTTCCCAAGCCCTGCATATCTATCGAAAAACGGTTTTGCCTTTTCCAACCTGCTGGTTTTCTCGCCAGACACACAAGAAAGATGTAGAGGCAACTTCCAGTGTAACAAAAAGCTTCTTAGAATAGAAATGCAGCTTGATAAAGAAAAGGCTGACGAACTCACAACTGTAGACATTCATAACAGCCGCTAGAATAACAACGTATTGGAGAAAAATGCAATCGTACTGTAATAGTTAATTTAGTTGAGTATTAACATCTTTCGATTATTTCGCTAATTGCAGTCATCTTTGCATTAAGTAATATTCATCAGCACGTTGCATTTAACCTTTGCTGACAAATGGTTTTGATTATTTGGTAATAAACTTGAGTCATTTTTTGCATTGAGAGAACTACAAGTGGAATTTGGCGTGTGATTTAGCTGTTGTTACATTTTTTAAGATGGGTTTGTTGAGTTAGCTTGTATTACAGACGATCACGCGGGTCAGAAATTTTACGATAAGCAGAATATTCCATACGAAAAAAATTACTTACGACGTCTGATGAAGTTTTTGAAAAGCTCAAGAAAAAAAATTCCTGAACAGGTGCTAAACCTTTATGAAACTGTTTGGTCTGATATGTTCGGATCGCTTACGATCCCAAAGTGGAACAAATGGATCGAAGGAGATTCAAAAACGGGTTGAGAGGTATCCGAAACATGTCTGCATAAGCATGAACACTTTTATGAAGGCTTTTATGAGTGTCAATTCAGCTCATCAGTTTTATGCTCTAAAACAAAAACAGAGGGTGTTGCAACAAAGTTTTATTATTCTGCAATATATATTAACCTGACCAATTTCTTTCAAATAGGATCAAATTTTGACATCGTGTGTGGAAAAATAAAAAGCATGCGCATGTTCATTGCCCCATGTTGAATGAGAAAAAGTTAAGCGAAAGATTCAATATTCTCTCGAAATTTTTCGCAAGGTGTTTGCTAAAAATAATGACACTCATGAATTTCATTAAAATGGCAAGGAATAGATGATCATGGTAACGCATTCCTAAATTTTCTTGTTTGTTGTTTCATAGTCATCTCTCATCTAAGTCACTTAGGGATTATTTGGGAACAAATTAAACCAAGCATTTTCACATGTAAATTCGCATCTAGCACGGCTCTTCTTCCTGAGCAGTCTCGTTTGCATCACCTTCTCAGCTGTCAATGTCCCTGAAACTTCTATGTCTCTTGGGTAGACATGCTATATCTTTACGTTACAAAACGCTTATCATTCTCAGAGGGTGGCATGTTAACGTTTACACAAGTAACTTTCATTTCATTGTGGTAGGGCCGATAACACACATCTGCCAACAACACATACGGCTTGACATAAGTGTACGGCATGGGGATGCAGGGGATGCGGTCGCATTCCCAACGCTGAAAAATTGACCATTATTCGGGCAAAAATTTTCAAAATTTGGGCAAAGTATACAGTTACCTTCACATGTACATGAGGCAGTGTCTATCTTCCAAACTAAGGCAAAATAATAACTAAATCAACGGCAAAATAATGACCAAAATGGCAAAATAGCCTTTGACTATTTTTCCGTTCTTTTTTGCCCCTGATGGTAAAATAAATACTGCTCTTGAGTGAACTGGAATCATGTGGTAATTCCAGCAGCCTTCATCAAATTTGGGCCAACTAAAAAACTTTAATAACGTTTTGGGTAAAATTAGAAACATTTGAGTACAATAAGAGCATTTGGGTAAGGTTCAACAGCTTCAATTAAATCTAAGCAAATGAGAAAAGCTTCAATCACACTTGGGTGAAAACAAAAACATTTAGATTAATTGGAAACACTTGGGTGAAATCCATCAGTCAAATCAAATTTTGCCAATTTGCAACAGCTTCATTCAATTGTGGGCAACTTCACACAGTCTTGCTCAAAGATGGGCTATGTAGAAAAGCTCCATTAAAATTAGTACGTTCAGAAATGTCTGGGTGAATTATAAGAGTTTTATTCAAATTTGGATAAAATCAAAATCATTTGGGTATATTTTAACAACCTTACTGAAGTTTAAGCAAATTGGGACTACTTCATTCAAATTTGGGTGAAGTTAAAAATGCTTCCATAAATTGGAAAAATTTGGGTAAATTCCAACAGACTAAATCAACTCTGGCCAAACAACAATAGCTCCATTCAAATTCGGGCAAAGTGGAACATCTTTAATGAATTTTGGATAACTTCAAACAGCTTTATTCATTTCGGGGGACTTCCAATAGCTTTTTCAATTTTAAGGAACTTCAAACAGCTTCATTCCAATTTGAATAACATACAACCACTTCATTTAAATTTGCATACATTTAGAAAAATTTGGGCAAATTCCAACAGCCTTAATCATATTTGGGTAATTGGAACGACTTCATTCAAACTTGGGTACAATTAGAAACATCTGATCAAATTGGAAGAGTGTCATTCAGATTTGCATATATTATCAATATTTGAGCAAATTACAACAGCCCAAATCAAAATTGGGCCAACTGAAACAACTTCATTCAAATTTGGGTAGAGTTAGAAACATTTAAAAATTAGGAACATGTGGTGGTAACTCACCATTCCAACTAACCCTAGTTTTTGTAAACCTCAAATTGCTGATGCTGTAAAGACTTAGTTTACAACTAAAATGCAGCTGTACCTGCAAAATGTTATGTAGTAGCATTGTGGTGTAGCTGTGATATGATAGTGTGAAGTTTTCGTGTTTCAAACTTTTTGCAAGTGCAAATATGTTTCCACGAAGTGTTCATGAATAAAATTAAATACGTAACTGCAGTTATAATATGTTGCGTGGTGGTAATGTAGCTGTGATTTTATACAGTTTATGTCTTCATATTTTCCGTTTGTTTCATGCAACGAATTGCGTATGTTGCACCCTGCCAAATTTTATTGCTTCGATTTAATGCTGTGAAATGAAGTTTTCATGAACAGTACTGCACAATTCACTTATGCTAATGCAGTCCAGTGAAGCACTGCCATTTTTATCAAATATTCTTGTTGAGGTTATAAATCATTTGTCATTGGAAATGTGCATTTGTACACATTCCTTAGTAGTTGATCATACAGGCTGCAGTATTTGCGTGTATCAGTCTCATATTGCTATTTTTCCGTATCATGCTATGTTCAGTGCACATCTGTCTAATCTGGAGTGGATTTTTGGTTTTCACAATGTGACTTTAGAAGCTGTAAGCGTTTAAGTAAGTTGTAGTATTTTAAGTACAACATGTTGCAGTGAAGATTGCCAATGTGGAAGGTTAAGCTATATGCTATGTGTTAAATTGCCTCCTTTCCCTCTAATTATTTGAGACTTGACCTATTTGCAGCAATGTAATACTTTACATCGTAACCCGATATTTTACTCCTTTTCCAGATTGATTGCCATTGTGGCCAACACAAATGCACACATCTATGCCAGAGAAGAACAGATCTTAACTATCAGAATGATCGTGTAAGAAGAATAAGTTTATAACGCATATAAAAACTTGAAAATGGAGATTCTCAACAACACCTTCCACGCGCGGTGGCATGAACAGCAATTTTTGGGAGGATTTTATTATAATTAGCTAACATTTTTCAACACAATAAATATTACCATTGCTCACATGTAGCTATGCAGAATATTGATTGCTAGTTGAGGGCGTACGGCTTTGAACCCAGGTAATTGGTAGGCCTAATTGGGCATGAAGAAACCTTGATTAGTTTGCAGCGGTACGTTTTAGTCTTAAGATAAAACTCTTAACATTAAGACTTGCTGTTTATACGTTATTTGGGAAAGCAAGATCAAATTTGGGCAAAAAATTTTTGCATCCCCAAAAATATGCACTCCCGTACACTTCTGCGGCTTGATAACACACATCTGCCAACAACACATTATGTTTTGCGTAAACAACAACAACAGACATACTGCAATGAGAATTCTAATAATTTAAGAAGTTTTTTCCATCATCAATATCAATTTGTTTTCTGCTAATGGGCAGCAAGAAAATTGTTGAAATTTCAAAGTATCATTCATTTTCAAATCACACATGCTGCCAGCGATTTGATTGAATAGAGTTTGTGGATGCACCAACAGCTTACTTACGTTGTACGGTTGAAGAAATAACCGATACTTTATGCTTCAAAAAACCTGCGAAAAACTCCTTTGCAGTGACTTCCGCATAGACCGCACAAAACAACCAGATTTTCGGACCGTAACGATACTTCATAGACCAGGATTTTGAAACGTTTTTACCCACCTACGTATACACACGATTCAGTATCCGTAAAGTTTATCCTTTACTGCACTGCGTTTGCCTATATCAGTGATACTCACAGAACATTGGTCTGCTGGCTCAGAATTGGGAATGAAGGTTCTGCCACGAACTCGCTATTGCCGCTTTTTAAATGTATGCGTGAACCAATGGGTAAGGAAATTGGGCGTCCAACTTTGACAATATCAAAACAAATAAATTTTCTCTCCTTGGAGACTGATCCAAGAAAATTGCGCATTTTTGCCGATTGTCATGTAATACAATGGTTGTTTGGAGGCTCATTCATGAAGCTAAGTGGAGGCTGGTGGCGAACACATCATTTCATGAAACGCCTTATACAATCACGGGCATAGCGGACCTACAATTGTTCGTCTGGGCTGAAGACGATGGGGCACATTGTGATGTGATTGATAAATATTTAGACGACGCTATTACAGCAAGAAAAAATTCTTTCACTGCTTGGCGATAAGCCAACCCGAAAGAAGTATGTAGGAACCCCAGGTGACTAAAATGGCGTTACTTTGTCCGACAAACAATAACGTTCTGTTTTCGTCAATCAGCACCTGTAGACAGGGGCGCAGCCAGGATTTTTCTAAGGGGGGGGGGCGGAAGCTATGGAAGCAAAAGCCTTGAAAAGGAAAAATTGCTTGTGATTAGAATAGTCAAGGAAAGCACTTAATTTGTGG
>Ga0210059_1004132_pt1 | contig 23391 bp, 17 predicted proteins | sample Ectturendosymbi2_FD_188042 | JGI IMG/M metagenome (GOLD analysis project Ga0210059, IMG submission 188042) | Ecteinascidia turbinata endosymbiont from Florida, USA - Sample 2 (SPAdes) (version 2) | ecosystem: Host-associated > Tunicates > Ascidians > Unclassified | place: Key West, Florida...
CCCCCCCGTGACCGAGACATTGCCTCAATTTTTGTGCGCGAAACACTGACTGCACCGTCGTTATGTTTACGTTCGAAGCGAACAAAAAAGTACTTTCTTGTGACCATTTCGTTGATTAACTCGCACGCATGTATTAAATTCCTAGAGCAGTTGACAGCAAGATATTGCTCATTTTATGAGACTCCTGCAGCAATAACTTGTGTGCAGGAAGAGCTGGCCCGGCGCATGTGCGCCAGTGAGGAAAACATGGGTTCGCTCAAAGAACAGTACGAGGAAAAACTGGCCAAGCTTGATAAGGAAATGTCGGAATTGCAGAAAGAAAAGGACGCTCTGTTGCTTGCACTCAATGCGGCCAAGCGGAACAACGAAAACCATGCGTGAGTTTGTGCTTCACTCTGTCTGTTGTCTCGGAACAGTCTGATCTCCTGCGAAAGGCACTGCCAAGCTTTGGGCAGTTTCTACTAATTGTGTAAAGCGCTTGTTTCTACATTCATCGAATAGGATTTCGGAGAAGCGACGCCATCGTCTGGTCGAGCTGGAAAATCAGTTGAAGGAATTGAAGCGAGAGAAGAAGGAAAAAGAAAAAATGGCCAAGTTAAAACATGAGAGCGACCAGAAAATTGTCAAGCTGAACAGGTTTGTATTGTTTCGGGTAAGGGCTTTTGGTATTAGGTGGAAGCTCGAATTGCTATTGCTCATGTGTCTTCAAGCTGCCTCTTCTTTTATTACGATAAATTCCATCTGCAATATCAGGTCGCCGAAAAGGACTGTAAAAATAATTTCTTTTGCGAAAATTAGTGAAAAGAAGATTTAGCGGTTGTTTTTGTGATGTACACTTTTAAAGTTATATATGTGAGTGACCGCGGTGTTCAATTGAAACCCCTCGCAGTGTTCGCACCGAAACTATTTTGTAACTTTATTAAATAGTGAGATACAAGGCATCAAGAACAGCCGCGTGAAGCTGATGCGTCAGATAAAAGAAGAAAACGCAAAATATCAAGCTTTGAAAAAAGAAAAGGAGAGAGAAGTAAAACAGCTCAAAGAGAAGGTACGCTAAATCGATGTTTACATTTTTTCATAGCAGCTGCATAGTCTACCATAGATCCGATTAACAGTTTTGGTAAGTGGATCAGAAGTGGGTTACATGACTCGTGAACATGCGTTCGATGTCAAACCCGGTTTCTGAGGAACGCTCTCAGGTTCCCAACTCTATGTCCATTTCAGTGCCGCTGATGACCACCTCATCATTCAAGCAGAATGCAGTCACAAAATTATTGGGTCTTTACGTTCCTAAAGTATTTCTATTTGTGCCGGTCAAACTTTTATTGGGTGATTTCAGTTTTTTAATATTGGAATAAAATTTTCGTCTTGATTGTAAGTTTGGCAACGTACTCGTATGTGACGTGACGTAATGGTACAACTGCGATCATCGCTGACAGCCTGTGCACAATGCTGTCACTGGTGCGTGACAAAGACTTGTTAAATTACCCAAGGCCACACGTTTAATACGGCTTTTACATAATGTTTTTTACGTTAAAAACAGACACGAGCAGACATTCGCGTTTCCTTCATTTTAACCTCAAGAGCAAGATGGACAAACCGTCTGTGTCGAGCAAAGAGTGTGCGTAGCAGGACGCATAGTGCAGGCATTCGAACAGCCATGTTGCTTCGTTGCTAAGCTTACAGTTAAAAGAAGCTGTATATTATATTTGCGGATGTTTTCTCGTCGCCAGCTGCTTGCCTAAAATAGTGGCCATCTTCAAACTGCAAGCATTGCCGCTCGCTTGTGCCGCAATGTATTTGTCGCTTGTCCAGGACCGCAAGCGTCAGTTCGAAATCGTGAAGCTCGAGCGCGACTTCATGCGGCAAAAGAACGTGCTTCGACGAAAAACTGAAGAAGCGGCCGCTTCGAGCCGAAGATGGAAGGAGCTGCTCGAAAAGCAAAAGAATGCTGCTACTAAGCGAATGCAGTCTCAGTCAAAAACCTTGGACAGCGCTAACACGAAAATGAAGGTTGGCTGCCTTGGCAACTATTGATCTGATCGTTGAAGTTTTGTTCAACAGCCGAGATATTTCACGTTCTTTTGACGTTTACCTGTTCACGCAGTGGTTTGTGTGATGGTTAAAAGGTCTGTGACATCGCCGTTTAAATTAGTATTTTATGTGTTTTCACTTGCATCCAACTTACAAGTTGTTGTAACCAATTAATGTGTTTTGAAAAAAACTGTACCTTGTCAGACTTGGATCGAAGATGATGTCGAAATTTCTGTTCGCACCAAAGAAGCGAAGAAGCATCTCGACGTTCTTGAAGAAGACGTGAAAGTGCTTCAGTCTCAGCTCCAGGAAGCAGACGATACTGCTTCTCCTAGCAAGCGTGTAAATCTACGTAGATAAATCATATAAAATCAGACCAGTGTAGGTAGCAAGACTTCATCAATCAAAAATAATGTTACAACGTCACGAAGAGCGACACCAGCTGGTCGTCTGAGCAAACGTAATCGAGTTATGTGCAGACGACGCACAGCTCCTGCTGGATTCGGTTCATACAAAGATTATAACTGGAACAGACGTCGCATGGCAATTTTCGGTGACTCAATGATGGCAGAGTTCTGCCAGACGCCCAAGGGCCAAGACTATTGACTTTGCTATGCCGCCAATAGTTTTATAGCAGTATGTAATCGTTTCGCATCTATGTTTTGTGTCAGTACGCAAGGTTGATGGGCGGTTTTGTGAAGCTGCAAGGAAAGCAATCTACATTCGTGTCTTCTGTGTTGCTAATTCCAAACACAGGTTGTTTTTATTTAATTTATTTCGCTTTAACAGCACATGCAGCTTAATTTTAGTTTTCGTTCCGAAACATGTCCATCGCATTAGGGCGTCGTCTAGGTTACCAGCGCGACTTCGCGGAAGTAGCAAGAAAAGCGATAGACGCGGAAGTAGCAAGAAAAGCGATAGACATCTTTACTCTTTTGCTTTTTTTCGTAGCCTTTTATCACGAAACTGTGTCAACTCATTGAAAAACTCGGCTTTTGGTTTTTACAGCGTCGAACGTATCTCAAGTCGGAGATCGATGACATCGAGGCCAGACGAGTCATGATTCGTCAGGAGCTGGAGCTGAAGGAGGCTTTGATCAAGGACCTGCAGAGCAAGAGCGTGGAGGCGAAGGAGATCCGCACTCGGCAACAGGCTCGCTGGATGCAAATAACCAGCATCGCTGAAGCGCGAGCAATCATGAAGCATCTGTTCGGCCTGGTGCGTACACGTGCGCCGGACTGAGCGTTGGCGATTTCGTCGAAGAGCGTTATGTTTTGAGTGATCCCAATGGAATGGTGTGTGGGATTTAATTTGAAGGTTGCGAATCTCAATTCGAACCGCTATGCCGGGAACCATAATAAATTCAGAAATATTTTATGCAACAAAAAATGGTACCAACTAAAGCTTTTTCCCCTCTTTTTGGAAGAGAACAGCGCGGATCACTGGTGTACGCGTAAACCTCGAATAAACAAGTGCCATCTATTAAATTTGCACTACAACGTTGTATCCGTCTTTCTTCAGTCGCGTGATTTCATTCCCTATTGCAGGCTGATCTATTACCATAACATCCATTGCAGTGTAAGTCATTACATTATTCGCAAAACGATTCCATTCCTATATCGACCGACTCCATACATATTCCCACCGATCCTGTCGCCACAACGCGCAAGGAACTTTGTTCAGGTCGTTGCTTCGCGTCTAGCGGAGGAGGAGAACGCGGCCAGCTCGAGCCGCGCGAAGGTGGACGCGAGCAAAGCTGAGATGCGGATCAAGACGCTGGAGGCGGAGCTCGACGCTCTCAGGAGCGAGAAGGACAAAGACATCACTGCGCTCGAAGCGTCTCATCACGAGCAGGTGAAGCGTCCTCTCAATTGAGTCAAGTAGCTCCCTTTCAGTAAAGATCGACCAGTATATGCGTCGCCTTCACCAACACATCTTTAGTGCACTCTAGCGGCTGATCAGGTAACAGATAACGTGCGTTTGCTTCCAACTGGAAGGAACATGCCAGTGCAGAGATGTGATTATAATTGTTTAGTGATCGGCATGTTTCTTAAAAGTGGCCCGCTAATCCAAAATGTTAATGACTCTCTTGCGCCGCATAAAAAACTTGTGGCAAAAAGCAACTGGACTGGTTGTGGCAATGACTTGCTGGGGTCGCGACCAGGAAGAAATGTCGCACGACGGTAGTAGGTTTGTCCATCGCTGCCATTAACCTGCTTGTCGAATTGGAATTCAATTTGTATTTGTGGTGAAAACCAATTTCATATGGCCTGTAAGTCTGCTGGATAATCAACACAGTCGCCAATAAACGCTTCGGTAACTGTGTGCCATACATCACAATTACGGTTAGTTCGGATATCAATCATTTTTGCGGATATTTGTATGTTAGCTAACCGGATAATAGCCGCTACTTCTTAGACAATTGATGTCACGAGATTTGCGGGATGAATTGATTGTAAAATCATGACAAACTTTTATGGTTAACACTGTATACACATGCTGTGCATGAGCGCATATGAAAAAGTTGTGCACGTTTAACATTTACTGCTTCTGCAACGAATTTCATATGAAGCATAACGCGAACTCTTCTGTAAAAACAACAATCACGTGATTTCAGTAGAACTTATGTCGCCCGTATCTGGAAACAAAGAATACCCAAACGTACTTGGAAAAACGTAAAACGCCTTAATAACGATACTTTTTATCCGGGTAACCGACAGAAATATATCCGGATATCGGATAGCAAAAAAAACTCTCGGTTAACCGTGATCCGGATAATCCAACCGTAGTATATACGTCACTAATATATGCGTATCTGGTCGGTTCATCGCACGAAACACTCGGTGATCGCGTAATTTCAGGCAAATCTGCCTTGAGATCGTACAAAAAGCAACAAAATCCCGAAAAACGTGACTTCTTTTCATTTAAGGTTCTGTTTTTAACGAACCAATTGAACAAGTCATCAGGTGCGCCGTGTCCCAATCCATCGTCACAGCGGGAGGCCGAATTGGCGTCGCAGATCAAAATACAGGTGCTGTTATTCGTTATAGCGTACAGCGTTTTGTAATACCGTTGGCAGAAGCTGCTTCTTGGTGCGCCCGAAACGTAACAAACCCGACTCGCTGCAACGCAGGCGAACGTCATACAAGAAATGCTGAAGAAGCAGGAGCAGTACCAGACTTTGTTGGAGGAGACGCGTCGCATGAGTGCGGGATCGGACAAGTCCGGCGACGACAGTGTCGCTTCGCAGAAGAAAAATAGCGCGAAAGGAAAAACAAAGGTGGCTGTTTTTTTTGCAGCAATCCGCGATACACTTAGTCCAGGAAGAATTACGCCAACGCGTTGGATGGTGTGGAGAATGCCCCGCGGACAACATCGTAATTTGCAACGCAGTCGTGTGTTTGCAAACCGATAACGGAGCTTGGGTTTTGCAATCTTTGCCTGGGAATCAATACAATGGGGGAATAATCTCCAGACAAAGTACCGGCACATCATTATCACTAATCATACATCATCACCTGCAAAAGGCTTCTATGAGCCAAGCTAGACGAAGTTTAATTCGTTTAACCAGTTTGCAATGGCTGATGAGGATAATAGATGTGCCTTTTGAATCAGGATGGTTGATCACAGTCTTATTTTACCGGATAGTTCAATTTGTTTACATCAAAATGAACTCATTCACCATAACATTTTTGTCGCGCTTCGCGAAGCTAATAAGCTTCGTTTAAATAAAACTACAAACATCCGTTTCCAGGCAACTGTTGCCAGGGACAGGCGCCTCACCGTGCAGGAATTTTTCAACGAACTTTCGGAGGATTCTTTTGATGTTTACGACCAAGACTCGGGTCCGGATTACGTCCCAACTCCGCGGAGACGTCGCACCGTGAATCGCAAAGTCCGGGCGGTCCGAAAAGAGACGAGCGTAGGTTGTTTTCAACTAATTGCGTTCCTTGCTCCACGCTTTTGAAGGACGCTTTGCTTCTTACTCTTTGCTAAGCCCTTCTTACAGAGCAACATGCAATCCAAGGCGTCGGGGATCAGAATCCTTTGTTAAACTTAAACATTTCTTATACTTCGTCTAAGAAATAAGTGATTTCGGCCAATCAGAGTGGACGCGCTGAAAACATTGCCGTTGTCAATTCGCGGTGTTGTTTAACATCATGCTCTGACTACTTTGGCGTTCATCTTTAAGTGCACCTGGGTAGTTTTTCAAGACACCAGCTTTATTTGTATTGGCCTGAGTCTGGAGATCTTCGCCTGATATCGGTGTTGGTTTGAACCTCAATGCTTTGCAAGCGACGAGCAGTCTCAGTTTAAACCGAAACAGGCTGCAGCTGAACCAAAGCATTTTCGGGGTCATGTTTGTCGTATTTTGTAGTTGAGTTACTCTTCCGCCTTGTCAGATTATGTTGACGAAATGTGTAAACGTTTATGAACCACATTTTCAAATTACGCAAGGTCCATTAACAAAGTTCTTAACCAGGAAAATACCTTCCCATGTCTATGTTTTGAATAAGAACGATAACCTCTTTGCCACAAGCGAGTTTTGATCACGACATGGTCTTTTTTCGCAACGTGCCATTTGACTGCTGGAGTAACGCCAGCTCAAGTCAGCGAGTAGTTGTGGGTCGCGCTGCACCGCTGATCTACAGCAGTCTCGAACACGTCGTGAGATATGCTTGACTCAGGCCCGTAGCGACAGGGGGGCATTCGGGGGCAGCGACTCCCAACTGTTTGTTGTGCCCCAAAATTTCGTTTTAATACCCAATAAAAACAAAAACATTCCCCTCCTAAAAATGTATTTTGCCCCTTCAAACCTTAAAAACTGGCTGCGGACCTGACTGACTACTGATCCGGATCGTTCAGGGCAATCGATGTGGCTGCGCGAAAACGAACTGTGAGAACCGCTTCTGCAAGTGCGTCAAGGCTGGTAGCGTCTGTTCAGACCAATGCGGTTGCAACAAGGAAAACTGCGCAAACCGCACGGCAGAGGTAAGTGACTGGGTTGGTTGCAAAAATTGTCGCACTGGAGTTTAGTTTTCGTCCTTTCAGTTGTATAGCCGTGGCTGTGGTTTTTCACTTGAGCGCTGGATAGATGTGGGCAGGGGGGTCGGAAGGAGTTTTCCAGAGGGGAACCGATAGTGAATTTTACAGACGTAGCCAAAAGTATTTTTCCAAGGGGGGGCAAAAGTGGAAAATTTTCATTTTACTCACTCGAAACTAAGAAAACCATCTTCTTTTGCTAAAAATTTAATAGGAAAATGTCAAATTTCAAATTCCATTGGAGACCCCTGTCCCCCCTTCCGACGCCCATGGATGTGGATTGTGGAGTCTGGTTCTTGATTCCGTTGCTGGCAGATCTGCCACGAACCTTTCTCTTTGTTTTTAAGGATAATTCGCGAGATGAGCGGTCTGACTCTGATGAGAGCGCAGCAACCCCATATTACAGTCGGATGCAGCTTTTTGATGCAGGTTATGAGAATCACTGATGCGAGTTCTGACGAACGTTGTGTGCCTACCCTGGTGTTCTCTGTTTAATTTAAGTTGACGATTGTAGTGTCAGAAGCTTTTCCGAACAGCAAACGGTACAAGCTACTGTCCACAGGAGCTTGTTACCAAAATTGCACTAAACACAGGCGCTACGAGACGTGTGTATTTGATCGAACAATGAATGTATTGATCCAACAACTCGCTGCAATTCCTCGCGTGTGTTCAGAAATTGTCGCACCACAGCACCACCCAATTTCGTTAAAATAAATTTTGGTGAATTTAATCTGATTTTTGATTGCTTTTAGTGCAAAATCTTTAATGATGTCTAATCGATGAGTCGTGGGATAAACTGACTTTCGATTCGAGAAACGTACTTTTTTATCTGTACAGAACTGCAACACAGGCGTTGATTTCGTCACTTTCTTGAGGCTAGCGGGGCTCCATAGTGTGCGAATTTTACTACAACTGAAAAGACTGGCGTGCGCGGAATTCAAACCGGTACTGTTTACGTCCTGGGCGTTGAAAGATGACGTTATTGTGGAGGGAAACACTTAAACACAGTATACGCATAGCAGTGGCTGGACGCATTGAGCGTGCACACGTTGCAGAGCGAACCTTCAAAAGGTGTGATTAACCGTAGTGCACGCGCGAGGTTTCGGAAAATCAATCACGCGACACAAGATGTCATTTAATATTTGCACTAAACGATTTGAGCTTTGCTTCACAACTTGCAGGTGTAAACGGCAGTGCGTCAGCAACGAGCAAAAACGGAATTTTGCCGAACATAGACGAGAGTGGAGAATACAAGCCTTGCTACTTCAGTTCACCTGTAGCGGATAGGCCGAGCGCTGGCGAAGCGCTTTCCGAGTTGGTCGACAACTCGGGTGACTTGTCAAACGGCGCCGTCATCGTCAAACGCGACGCTTCCATGGCTGTGCCCAAGAAAAAAGGCGGAGCGCCGAAAAAGCGCAAACTTCACGCCTCGGAAGACTTGCTGTTTTAAGCAGCAAGTGTTCATGCTTTTTCGCGTTCGCAACTGGGTTTCTTGGAAGTTGAAAGAACATTTCTATCCTCTTCAACTGCACGTGACGCTGTTGGTCAGTGACAATTGCGTGTTCATGGTTCTGTGGTCGGTTTAACGACTGCGAACTTAACAATACAAGGCGACGAACTTTTAATTTTGACGTTGTTTCGATCCATGGCATGCCACTATTTTGAAGCTGCCTTTTTCTCGCACGTTTCCTTCGTTTAAGAACTAACCTGCATTCTTTGCTCGCTGACACAGACCCGAGGTGCAACCGTGGCGTGTTTCACGAACACTGCACAATCCAGTTCTGGCAAGTCTGAGCTGATGCTGATTTCACTCTCTACTTTTCAGTGATATTATATTAGACGCTACGTGCACTGTCCCTTTTTGACGACCGTAGCTTTCATCTCACTGTCGCCAATGGTTACACTGCCGTAAGGAAAAACTTTCTTGCTTGAATTCTGCTTCAAAATTATGAAAGTTGCCACGCATTCGAATTTCAAATTATTTTTCCACGTGTCGAAGTTTTCTTATTGTTGTTTGACAAATTGCGTTGGGAACCGACCAATCACGACGTAGAAAGCAACCCCAGCGACCTGCATCCCGCGGTTTTGCGCGTTTGTAGATTGTTTATCGCGCCTTTGCACCTCTGGCTGCTGGTGACGTCGTCGCAGCCGCGCGAAGCTGACGTGGGACTAGTGCGAACCTGTGACGTGGCCATATATCGCCGATGTCAACATTTAAATGTAATTCGTGGGATGAAACATTTCTTAAATATTTTGCACACATGCGAAGATGGAGCCGAAAACTCGAATAAGAGTTAATTCGATGTACACTCACTACGCCTTGTGATATCGTGCATTATTATATTTCCTTGAGTGTCGGAGCTCTTTACATCGCTGCCATCATCATCCGTTGGGGTTAAAAGTGCGAGGCATTCCATACTTTTCATGTCATGCGATATCGTCTTATGTTGTACTGTAGTTGTTATTCGTTCGCCACTTGTGTGATATTTTTTAAATCGAGGTCGAAAACCGGCTGTGTAGACACTTCCCGCTTTAGGTCGCGAGTGTGTTTGGCACTGGTGCTGTGCTTGTTGTGCAAACAACACTGATTCGATGATTTCCTGCATTTCTCAGTTTCCTCTTGCACGAGGCAAATGCCAGGGAAGATCGCTAGCTGCTTAAGTTATTTGAATCCTGAGACTTACAAAACGGCATTTTTTCTCCAATTCAAGTAAAAGTAGATGCGCGTTTTTTTCCACTGGTAAGAAGATGCATTGCAAGCGCCTGTCGAGCAGCGCTTACATTGAGTGCGTAAGAAGCGCACTGCAAGCTCAAGGGTCAAAGCCATAACATCCCTGATAGTGGAAACACTATCGGAAGCTTCATTTGGCCTAACAGGTTGAGGCGAAGTAAAACAAAAGCATCAACATCAGGTGAAGCTCAGCCTCAAATAGCACGATGGAAGCTCAATGCAGCAATACTTTGATGCTGATACGTGTGAGGGTCCGTGTGTGGAAGCGTCTTCTATAGTACGTTTCCACCACGTTTGCGTATCTAGTTAAATCGTCGAAGCAACACTGAACGTTGGACAATCCCCACATGCTTGTGCAGAGAAGAAGGCGTAAACCCGAAACAAACGATTTGAACAACTGCAGTGTTAACAGCGTGAGGTACTAGGAGCTAATCAGGGCTGTATCCTTAAATGATAACATCCGCATTGATCTCACCTAAAAATGATTCGCATTTTATGACGGCGAAGGGTTTTCTGAGAGGCCCAAATTTTTTTTAACTATATGATATCCAATAGTTTTAACTAGGACCTACACATTTTTCCAAGGGGGCCGAGCCCCCTTTGGTTACGGGCCTACCTAGAGGTGAGGATCCACCATTATTTTGAAGGGAGTACGAGACAGGAGCCTCCACTAATTCTGTTTTTTTACTTCTTCGCTATAGAATACACCACCAAAGTTTTTCCGAGCGCCGACCTTGCCGATAAGACAAGTTCATTTTCATCTGGACCTTGTGACGTTATTCCGCACCCGCGTCACTCTGTTTTTCAAAAGTGGCTGAGTGAGGATGTTGTGCGCGGTAAAACTTAAATATATTAAGTAGTTGGTAGTTCCATAAATATATATTACTCGCACAAGGCGTTGGCACACAGAGCCTAAGGATAAAAAGTCGTACGAACGGATATGACGAGAACGGTTTTTCTTTTGCAAATTTCCGACATTATTTGAAAGTTGGTACGAATCTTCTTTAGACCAGTTGATATTTTTACTGCAGGTTTGCTTCGTGGAAAGCCCTGTATATTTTGTACTTCATGGCACTGAAAAAATATGTAAATAAATGCGATAAATCCACAGCGGATTTTAGGTGCATTTTCACATTTCGATCTTTCTAGAAATCCTGCAAAAATGTATTACGAAGTTGAATGATCACCGATTACGTTGCACAATCGATCAACCATGATGCAGGTAGTACGACTAAATCGGAACCCACACTGCAAAATTCGTTCCGCAACCCTCACACCATAGCCTCACTGCCATATGCCTTGACAAAATGATGCCGCAAAATAATTGAATCAAAGCTGGGGAATAACCGATGAGGCTTCGTACTGACCGTAGCACTACAGACATACCTATGCGTGTTTTGTCGACCTCGAGAAATATAGGCCTACCAGCGAATCCCTAGGGAAAAGCTTAATTGGGAGTGTTGTGGAAGTACGGCGTTGATGACCGTCTGTTACTGGCCACCACGTCATTGTATTGTTGCTCAAACGTCAGAGAAGTCAACAGCAGTGTCACTGTTGGAAGCTGGAGAAATCAACCGTCTGCGCTTCACGGACAATTTGGCGCTGCTTTAAGGTTGCCAGACGTCCTTGAGCGCCAAGAATTGTCCTTGAATTTGCTGTCAAAACTTGTTATGTCCTTGATCCTTGAAAAAGGTCTTGCCCTTGAATATCTTCCGGCGTCTTTGAAAATTCTTGAATCACACCAGAACAGTGAAGCTGGCTTTTGTGCAGTGTGAGTGCCACACCGGTAAATGATGTGTTATTGCAAGAATAAAATCGGTTAATCGGAATCGAGACGCTGACTTCAGCTTTTCTAACATTTTTTGGTTCTGCGACCCAATTTCTAGGGGAGGGAACGCGTTTTGCTCCCTCTGCGGACACTCATGAAAGTAGTCCATCGTAGCTATTGAAAAACAAAACGTCCTTGAAAAATTTAAGTGATCTGGCAACCCTACGCTGCTTGCATCTACCGAACAGCGACTTCAACATGCACTTGATCGGTTTTCGTCATACGATCAAGTGGGAATGAAAATTAGCACTGAAAAGATAGATATTTTGTGTCACCAGAAACCCAAGTAAGCAAGTCGTGAAGCACAATGTACTTTGGGGTGGTACTCACACCTGGGAGAAGGCAAAACAAAATCGATACACAGATTGGGAAGGCAAACGCAGTTCTGTATAAGCTTTATCCTAACGTGTTCACAAAATGGGAGCTTTCAACCACTTCAAAATTTTCAGTTTTTAAATCAGTATTTGTTCCGATCCTCACCTATGGTCATGAATCTTGGGTATGGCTGGGACTGCTGTCTCATGTACAAGCGGCAGAGATGGGATTTTTGCGAGGAGTTCACAGCGTGACACTTCGCGACAAAGTGCACAGCTTCGAAATCCGAGTCACGCCACCGAATAGAAATCTGTCACAGTGTTTCGACCAAGTGACCATTATGCCCCAGGAAGGATTGTCTAGGCGCGTCCTGCTGGATACACCCACGGGAAAGCGGCCCAGAGGTCGGCCAAGAAACAGGTGGCGTGATTACATCAGGGTTGGTCTGGATCCTGAAAATCAGATTTGCTGAAAACTACGAGGTATTTTGAGTTCACTTAGAGCTGCCCCGCGACCCCCTCCAAAGAAATAGCGGGTGAGAAAATGAACATCGAAACCTGTAGATAAAACTCAACAGAAGTTCCAGTATATGGTTTCTCCAAGTTATCTAATCATTATGTTCATTTTCTGCTGTTTCAACTGTTAAACCTGGTTGAATCTACCACCGTATTTCAATGAGTCATTTTTGGTTAAATATGTACTTTCCACGATGGGTGTAAGCAAGGAATCGATCAGCAAATTTTTAATAGGAAATCGATTTCACGTAAAATACGCATCCTCAGTCCTTATTCAAATAGAATCATTAGAAAAAAAATCATTTGAATCAAATAGAATCATTTGAATAAGGACTGAGGATGCGTAATTTTACGTGAAATCGATTTCCTATTAAAAATTTGCTGATCGATTCCTTGCTTACACCCATCATGGAAAGTACATACTTGAATAGAGATATGTGCAAGTTTGAATCATCGCAAAATGACGAAAGCAGATGGCAGTCGACTGATTCCTCGAAAGCATACAGAAACACTAGTGCTTTGGGTTTCTGTCTGTGTTACTGCCCATGTCACCCAAAATCTTCCTTTGTTGATTGGCATCTTTGGCAGGCTGGACCTGTAGGCTACTTTAACATGAACGGTTTTGTCTTAGAGAGGCGGTCAAGCCCACCGTTGTACGGATGATTGAAGATCGGGATCGGGTAGCGAGGGGATTTTCCCCAACCTCCCTTGCCCGACCTATATTTTTCATATTTTTTTGCGTTGTGGTAATATTTTCATTATTAATTTCATATTTTAGAGATAACGTGCGACTATCGGAACCTGTCACTGAATGCACAAAGGCGCGTCAATATTTTTTATATTTTTTGATTATTTTTATATTTTCGCGCTATGTTACGGTATCTATCAAAAGTTGATTTAAAATAAATTTCTGCTCTAAACACATGACATGGTGAGAGGTATTGGAACATGACATGTCCAACGTTAGTCGTTTTCTTTTTCGGCAAAATCAATGCCAATGTGTATAAAAATACGATTTCATGCGGCAAAAGAACAACTTTTGATAGATACCGTATTTACAAATGTAGCCTCTGCAAAACGCTTTTAAATCCTGCTTCAGCCAATTTATCAAAACTCAGAAAAAAACAAGCTATTGTGCCTCCTAAAGACTAGTTGGGCTATGTATGAACTCTCGATTGGGTGTAAAACTTTTCGCTCATCCAATTTAGAAGTTTGCTCTCCGCTCAGCACAGTCTATCGCCAGGGTAACCACAAGGCCAGGCTTGCACAACACAAGGCCAGAGAGAGCTTTTGCAAATCGCATACAATGTTGCAAACGCCCGGCTTCGGATAATTGTCGTTCCAGAGTATCTTCCAAACTACAACGAAATAGACTCCTGCGGCCCGCGGCAAATTTACGTTGATCAATTTGACCCTTTGAACTTTCGAGTTGTGCAGGCCTGCACTAAGCTACGGCTAGTTGCAGTCGCAAGACAAGCGAAATCAGTCCATGCATTGGATGTGCACTGTGTGATTACATGCTTTTCCCACAAACATCTCGCGCGTGAGAGTTGTTCTGTTCGCGTTCACATGTTGCTTTTGGAGTTTCACGGCGTGCACGTATTTCAGTATGCGTGTGTCAGTTGCGTGTGATTGTTGCCCGGGTGAAAGTCGCTTGCGCAATCGACGGAAACAGCCGCCGTGAAAGCATTTACTTTCAGCTACTTCCCGTCGATGATGAATAGTGCGGAAATCCACCCCGCGCTCGTTTGACTGCAGCATCAACATCAATGTGAAAACATGAATAAAGAACTTTTACGATGAGTGACGCAGTGCAGCTTGCAACATGACTCGTGTGGAATCGATCAAGTGCTCGTCACAATGAGCAATGACGTAGTTGCACATTGTGCGTGATTCAGCACACAATTTTTGGCCTTAATTCACGTTCTTGTTATCGTGAACGCATCGCAAACACACAAGGCTATCTGCTGGAAAAGACTCTTGACATGAATGACTTCGACTCTGCGAGCGAGCGCCAGCTTGTACACAAGCGTAAGACACAGACGGCTTGAGTGGAACCTTTTAATAATTCATCTTATGAAGGCGTACCGAAGTTACACAACAGCCAGGCTGCTCTCCATTTCCATTCCTGACGCTACGGCATCGGCGGAACGAGAATGTCGACAATGAGAACAAAAAAAGAAACACTTTCGCGAATTTGATTTCTAGCAGGAAAGAGTACTAAGGGTACGAAACGCATGCACGCACGGAGAACAGTAACAATATCTGAAGGTATACAAGGAACTTATAGTATTTGATGTGCAGTGAAAAATAATATTCTTTGTTTCGTACTTTCTGAATTCCTCGACAGGGCAAGCGCGTTCGCAACAATCACTTCCGTCCGTCAGCAACCCACAGCATCCGCTCAGGTTACTCGCGCCCCAGCAAGGGGGGCCGAGGGCCTGCCCCTTCCGCGTGACTCCCCCGATGACCCAGTCAGTCGCTTGACGAGATCAGTACACTTCGTCGTTGCCCCAGATATCACTAGCCCCACCCGAGTTACCTGGGGCGGAAGGCTCAGAAGCACTTTTGTTCGGGGCGGTCGGTCCATTTCGCGTTAAGGTAGAAGACCTGGTCGTCGTCGGCATGTACTTAAAGCTACTCGCCGAGGTCTGGCTCGGGCGGGGCAGCGTCCTGCGCTGTTGCTGGGGCTTCGGCGAATTGGAACGCGCGACGGGGATGCTTCTGCTCGCTGAAATCCAAACGCAACCAAATCAATTACACAGGATTCCACACACTTCTAAAAATCATCTTCCATACTTTTTCAATAACTTCTCAATACTAAATTCAAAAAGTTCAATACCATTACTTCTCTTCATGAAACTCAATTTTACATATTGCATAACACTGCATAAATAATGAGGTCAGGGTTTTTTAAGGTGTTTTAGGGGCCTGATTCGGGTCCCAAGAATCAGAGCAATCGGGTCCCTACAGGTCCATACCGGGTACCTAACATTTTCCTTAAAAAAAAACTGAATGAAGTGCTTTGCTTTTAGTAAAATTCTGCTGAGATACTTCTGATTTTTTTCCATTTAGAATTTCCATACTTTTTTAATACCTGATGTACATTTTGGTCAAATTCAATACTTTTTTAAGGTTTTGAAAACCAGTTCTGAAATTCAGTACTTTTTCAACACCACGTGGGAACCCTGGTTTACAGGCACTTTGACCAACGTTGAAATCTCAGCCGAGGGCAAACGAAAAAAAGTTCTATTCCGCAAACAAGTCTTCTTTTTACATGGATTCGATCGACACGTCGCAACTGCGAGTGGGTATCGCACGGGATGCAATCAAGCGTAACGAGTTACTCGCGAGTGCTGCGATGAAGTAGGAAAAATCGACTGGAATGCCAACACTGGTCACTCACCGTTTGTTGACGGCGCAGCGGCGGTCGATCGCGCGGTCAGTTTCGATAATCTCGACGGTGGAGCGGCTAGCGACGATTTGATAACGGGGCGATGAGGCGCTTCGCGAAAAAAACAAAAGCTTGGATTAATGAGCAAGGCGCCACGTCACGCGGCATGGAGCTTGGATCGCTTGTCGTCAGTGATCTCACGCACGGGGTTGTTCAAGCGACACAGTGCCAAACGTGCAACGCTTTCATTCACGCAATCAAAGCTTTGTTTCACTTTATTGATCAAGTTTGACTTCCAAAGCGTCTTAATGCCTCAAATTATACACTACGTACTGTACACAGTGGCTGGACTGTTGCTTGTCTGATGCAACTGAAGAAATTGTGATTGACAGGCGCTGTTCACTGAATCAAAATATTTTGGAGCCACAGTAATTAAAAGTGGCGACGCTACTCAAGTACGTGTGAAACAAGGTACACATTCGAAGGTTTGCACGTATTTTATCACTTGTGACGGAACACTCTCTGGTTCGTGACACGTCGTGATATTGTATTACGAATTAACGATAATTGTCATGACAAATCCTTGTGATATTAGCGAACAAACGAAAACGGCATTAAAGAAAAGCGAAGTTATGGTCGGAGTCAGGGACCGAGTTTATGGGGGACACGTGGGGACATATCGCCTCCAACTTTTGGACAGGGGGGGACATAATATCGTTTGTCCCCCTCAATATTTTGTGATAAAAATATTGTAGTTGAGCAAATTTCGTGGTTACATTACTGCTGGAAACGTTTCCCCAGCATAAAGCCAAGGAATAAATGAGTAAAATGAACATCATCACTGGACTATCTGTGGACACAGTATACAGATTTACTATGTAAACTGAATTGTCATGAGTTTTTATCATTGTGTTGGTTAATCTGAATTACCAAATCGGTGTGCACATAAACTTCGCTCAATCACGAGTTCCTGCGCTGGTCTGTAGCCTGCAATCACAATACGGTTGCCACCAGGCGCGTAGACAGGGGAGGGCAACGGGGGCAGTGTCCCCCCAATTGCAAAGTTTTCAGTTTAATAAAATATTTAAAGTATAAGCCAAAAAAATACTTCAGTACAAATCAACAAAACTGCCTTTAAGGAACCTATCCTACTTCAGTTTTTAGTCGAATACCAACTTGTATCTGACCTTTTGTAATCATGACCCACAAATAAAAACACATTGGAGCAACGCTTTTCGAAGCTGTTTTTGGCGCACCATACCTAATGGTTATGTAAGCTTCATTTCAAGACCATTGCAAACTTCTTGATAGCCGTGGGTGTTACAAATATAACCTACCCTTGCTTCCAGTGTCAGCGAAGCCTTAAATCAATATCGTAGATTTTTGTTTTTGCACAGTTCTAAAACTAGACGTATGAATATGGCGGTGATAAACATTTTATATGTCTTGAAGCTGAAACTTTGTCTAAGAAGCGACTCAGTTTCAAAGTCTTCTTCATTGCGCCATAGTCACTGTTTAGCAACAATAGCATTCATTCTAGATATTTATTTGTGATGACATGTATTGTGACGGTTCAATCACAATTATGTGGAGTCTTAACCTTTTCAAAAATGGTTTCCCTTTGCTTTGCTGGCGAGTAAAACATCAATCTTGTCAAGATATTAGACTCTTACCTACTGTTCATAAGCTCAGTGTTTCAACTTTCATCTGATTTTAATTGCACCCACCCTATTCTGCAGTAAATAAGTTGAAATAATTTAACTGCAACGAGAAGAGTCAGCAGCAAAATCTAACGTAAGTTGCAAGGTGTTTTTTATTTAGCAAGTGCGGAGGGAATTGACACTGCCACTACCTTGCAGATACTGAGATAACTAGCATAGGGATGGATATTAAAATTTAGGGGCAAGCTCTCAGACAAAGCCCCCAAAATATCGCCATTGCGAAAGGTAGATGTGGATGTGATTACGTGGATAAAAGAGTTAAATTTGTTTCACATTTCAATTTATGAACTAAATCAAGTGCATAATATACTGTACATACGAAACGAACAAAAATTTGTAAGGTTTTGCAGCTGGACACTTGAAAGCTGCCTCCTTTGCCACATTTTCCCAAAATTTTTGCTTCATTTTGAAAAACATAGGACTTGCTTCAGAGCTTCTTTAAATGTGGCTCTAGAGTGGTACATAACCTTTTTAACTAAACAATGGTGCAAAACACTCAAGAGGGAGGCACGGTATCTCTGGAAAAGAATGGCTCGAGGTGACTGCCTCGTTATCGTTCCCAAATATACATCCCTGAGCTTGGAATCTGTTTTGCTGGCAAAGCGCACGTAACTAAACTGAAAATAAATTTGAATTTTTTCCCAGTAGCGCTTCGAATTCCGCAGACAATTATTGTATTTTCTAGAAGCCCGTGAGTTGTACAGATTTAATTACGTGCAGTGCTAAGCTATCTTTACATGCAGCTGATCGTGATCAATAAGTTTTGTAATATGGTGGGTACGATTGTGTTTACAGTTTAATTCCATTTTATATTTCAATGAAGTCTGTTAAATTTAGCCAAGTCTCAAACAATTTAAACAAAGTAAGTTTAAAGTAGCTACACAGGTTTTACGGAATAAGTTGAACGTAGCCAAAAGATCTTACGGATTATCTTACGTTTATCTGCTACATACGTGAATCAATCGCTCAAAAATTAGATGACAACGGGGTCCACTTCTTATATGCGCGAAAATTTTGTAGAAGGCCTACTTCGTCGGATGTCATTGCCTCAGAGCAAAATCTCTGCTCGGCTTCGATTGAATGTGCTGTGTTGGTGTATATTCGAAGCGTGTCAATACAGTATAAGAAGCGCAGTCGTAATGTCGGCCGCGATGACGTCTTGTCAACTGCAATATTGGCTGCAAAAAGCATGCTGCAGATCGTGGACTTACAGCATTGAGAGGTTTACCAGCGCTTTTGCAGGAAAGGTTTATGAGCAAATGGTGGCATTGATCCTAAGTAGAAGCTTGGAACTGCTAGTCAATTCAATGAAAGCAGACGTTTTATTTGTCGGAACGCAATTGTTCAGGAGAAAACGCCAGAAACATGCATGTTTCAAGGATGGTGCTTTAAAAACAAGGAGCATTAAAAATATTGAAATGTTGAAACTCGGTTGATGTTTACCCATTCCCCCCCTACTAAAATTTCTGGAAACGCGCCTGGTTGCCACTGCTAGTATTTACCAAAATATTTTGTGGTTTGTTTTTGATTTGATCTATGTGTGGTCTTGTGGTTTTTAGTAGCAGTACGTTTTATTTCGGAACTGACCAAATTTGAATTGATTATCACAATCTTTGGGCATAATTATGTCCATTTAAGCCCAACTCTGAGAATTAAAGTGTTTTCATAGTAAATGCAGTGCTAAGTACTAGATATAGCACCTACCACCACCATGGGTGTATCCAGGGGAGGCACTTAGACCATCGTCACCAAAATATACAAATTACACAATGCGTACCCCATTTTGCCAATTTTACAAAAAGGTCGTACTACGGTTGAATGAACACGATGACGTCATTAAAATGCAAACAATGACGTCATTAAAATGCAAACAATAAAGATTTGTCCTCCCTAAAGTTTTTTAGCAAACTCGGTCCCTGGTCGGAGTAAAAGCAAAACTGTTGAACGCCAAAAAGGAAGTAGTGGAAGTGAAAATGTAAAACAAAGGAAGTTAAGAAATACAACAAAAACCACAGTTGGATTATAACTTGGAAAACTTACGCTTGGAATATGTACTATTTTTACAAGTCACCTGAATACGATATTCAAGGGCGACACAAACTGAAATCGAACTTAAGCAGTTAACTTGGCGATGCAAAGAATGCCTGAAACTCTGAAGATCTCAACCATTTCCAGTTTCTTCAACTGCTCCGTATCCCGAAAGTTACAAAACAGCCGAACACAAGAAAGGTCAATTCGACAGGTACTTTGTGAAGACGTAACGCGATTGATGGTGCAATATTTTTGGGGCAACAGCATCAACTTGGTAAATTCCCTATTGAAAAGAAAAGCATTTACTTTGTGTACGTTCAGTCAAAAAACTTACAAATTTTTCTTTATTTACCGACAAAATGATCGTTAGCGCAGGATTCCCGCACAATTTCAAAACCCATTTCCATACTTTTTCAATACTAACTGAAAAACTTTAACACCATCACTATCTTCATTTTTCTGCAATTTCATTCGTGCGACACAACCCCCCAAAAAAACATCTGCAAAACTGTCACCAGCGGCAAAAAAACAAAATTTGAATAAATAACTGGCTGAATTGGTATTTTCCATACTTTTTCAATACTTAATGTACATTTTGGCCAAAATCAACACTTTTTCAAGGTCTTGAAAACCGATTTCACTGTTCAATAGTTTTCAGTACTTTCAATACCGCGCGGGAACTCTGATTTGTTAAAGAACCAGTGAAACAGATGTCACCTGTTATTATGGAAGCTTACACAAACAAAGCAGTCAACAACACGTGAATGGCTTTGGAGTGGATGAAAGAAAATGTTTACGAGTCAAACAACGAAGTGCGATAAAGGATCTCTAAAGACTTGGCTCAGAGCTGCTATCAGTATTTATCAAAGCGGTTCTTGAAAAACAGCACAAAAAAGCAAATTAATGGCAAATTTTACGAAGATACCAAAATAACGAAAGACAGTGGCCTGACTCCAAGGCACGTTTACTTCATTGGTAGCAAGTAAAGATTTTCAAAAACTTTTTATTCATAGTTTCCTTAAGAAAAAAACGGGAGCTGCTTGGGGCAAATGGTGGTTTGCATCGAACTTACAGGACACTGATCGAGAGCCACACACGGATAGGTATTTGTGATCGTGAAAGGTTAAAATCTGCGAGAAAGCCCACAACGATTTGCGAATACTTTATCTGGTCGAATTGCCGACGTGAAGCCCTCAATTGGTTGAGAACGCAAAACACTCCATATTTCACTGACGTTAGTACCATAACAAGCGTCGCGAAGACTGCGCTGAATTCCGTTTAAAAACCTACTGGAGGATAAATTTTTAAGAATTAACTTGATTTAAAGCAGTGAAAGCAGAGCTTGTGGGCGCAGCTGAGTAGTATTTCTCTAACCGGATGATGATTTTAACACAGAAATTTTCTTAACGCAGTTGTTTCTATTCCAAATGCATTTAGATGCTGCGTTCTGGAAAGATTTGAAAGTGAATTTTTGGTGGAAAAAAGAGCACATACTGCAGGGGCGAAGGAAGGAATTCAGGGAAATGCAAGATCAGGGAGAAAAAATCGAAGACAAGAATGACCACCTGGTACAAAATGTCTGGAACGCGTAAAGTAGATTTCCGAAAATGGGTGAAAACCTTACTAATTACTTTCAATTACAATTAGCTGATCTGATTGCAAGGAGAGAATCACGTGTCTTTCCAACTTTGAAAGTGAGGATTCAACGGAGAAAACAGCCATTAAACATGTACTGCATGCGATGTAGGCGCATGTTTCAAATAAAAATACACGCCATGAAACGAACACACGTGTTGCAAACAACGCACCAATCATTTCACGTGCATGTTAACGGAAAGCTGAAGATCGTAAGCAAGAACAACAACAGGCATGGAATGGCTGTAGCAAGAAAAGCAAACCGCTTACAAACTGACGGAGAAGACTCGTTAGAGTTCTTTCTGTTCAGTTCACCGGGTAAGGAACTCGACGCGAGACTCGAACTCGGTCGTAATCGGGACGGGTTGGGGAGGCTTCTCCTAACTTGAGGCTTGCCTGGAAATTAATGCAATAGCAAAGATGAAGCCTTTACTCTGCATTAGGTGCTGGGTCGGCAAACAACGGAAAATTTAACGTTGTCAGCGTTCGCTCCAGACAGCATGAAATCGATATAAGATTCATAAGTTCACAAATTGGGCTCTGGCTGTAGACTGTTGTGTCTGCGGCAAATTCTCTTAACGCAGCAATCTTGTCCAAGCAACCCTTCTCATTGACCGTTAAGCTCTGGGATGTGAAATACGGGTCCGCAAAGCCGTTCTTTTTTAAGAGAGCCAACTAGATGTGCAAGCATCTATATTTTCACTTAAAAATATTGCGCAGTAAATAAAGTGTTCGTTAAGAGAATTTGGCCTTTCTACACACGTATCCGCAACAGTCCAACTGTCGATGGGACTTTTCGGATGATTTTAAGAACCCATATATCCTCCAAACCAGAGCAACTCTGTTAAAACCTTTTCTTCGTTCTCACTCTATCACACGTTGTATATGCGGGCTGCCATTATCAAAATGTGTTTATTTTGTGAGAGACACATTCTACGAAACCCACATCTTTGAAGTAAGGGATGCTTTAAAAAGCAACTAAAACTTCCCGAACGTGTCACAGCGATCAATTCGAAACTTCACCAAACACCGGAAATTTTCTTTGACGTAAGACACAAAATATAATGACGTCAGCCCAATTTTTCGAGGAGGATCGAAGCTCAACGATATTTGACAATGTGGTGGTTCTAAAAAATAACTATTGTGACCCACTGTTTCTAAAATTTTTTGAAGTAATCAAAGGTATCAAAGCCTGTGAAAAGCACAACCACCGCTACATTGCGAAAGTCGCCATAACGTTCTGACATGATTCCATTAGGGACGCGTGGTCGGAACTTTACCTTAACTTCACATCTGTGCGGTGGTTAAGCACAGATGAAAATTTTCGCAAGTTTGATCAGAAACTTCTAGCAAATCACAACGAAAAAAGTAGAGATTTGAATAAAACCCTGTTGGACGCATAGACAAAAACTCTCTTCATCGACATCAAAATTTCAATGGAGTTTGCGTGATTGTTTCAAACAAGATCTGCTAAGACCACCAAGTTTTAATCTGGTCAGAAAAGGTTTGCAGAAAAGTAATTGACAGTTATGACATTTCGTTCAAGCACGAGTTGGGCACTTTTTGCTCTTCCCACAACCTCCATTGCTACAATAAGAACCAATCCTTACACCTGCGCATCAACTATGCGATGGTAAAAACACCACACCGCTGCTTTTAAATTACCATTACGGTTTCCTATCGCACGTTTCGCAAAGCCGAAACTTTGCGGCAAGACTGTGGTTGCCATGCACACACAGGTCGTCGATATCTGAACGATGCAATACAAAGCACCCACCAGTATTTCTAGCAGCAGGGCTCTTTGCTCGCGGCGGAGAACTTCTGTCAGAGCGCCTGCTGTTGAAACGTCCATCCATCCGGGTCGGGGTGTTCGAACCTGATCGTCACAAAACAGTATATCAGACAACGATGCTCAGCGAGCAAGACGACCAAGGACGTTGGTCGTCAGTGTTTCGGGAATTTATACAAAAGTCTAATTGTAAGTTGCTTCAGCTTTCTTCTTAATGAACGCATCAGTTGGTAACAGTTGAACAATCACACCGAAAAGCTTTCCCATGATCTGGGCATTAAACTGACAAGCAAACAAAAGCTAGGGTAGCAGTTTGTTGCGCAAGACTATTGCGCAGCAGGTTTCAACATGAAAT
>Ga0210059_1004133_pt1 | contig 23389 bp, 10 predicted proteins | sample Ectturendosymbi2_FD_188042 | JGI IMG/M metagenome (GOLD analysis project Ga0210059, IMG submission 188042) | Ecteinascidia turbinata endosymbiont from Florida, USA - Sample 2 (SPAdes) (version 2) | ecosystem: Host-associated > Tunicates > Ascidians > Unclassified | place: Key West, Florida...
TATTTTGCTCTAGCAGTTAAATGATAAATATTTGGTAATTATATTGCTATATTTGGCAATGTAGGTAGCTGGTTGATATTGATAGCAATGTTGGTTTGGTTTTGAGATTGGTTACCAGCTATTCATTTGCCCCCCCAAAATTTTGGGTTGGCTACACCACTGGCAGGACCTCCAATGACCATGATGACAATAAAAAAATTGATAATCATCAAAAGGATACAATTGTCATTATTGCATTTCTTCTGTGTCACAAGACTTGGAATAGCAAAAAGATGCAAATTTCTGTCATTTTCTTGGTTGATGCAAGCTTGGATGTTTTTCTGTCTTGTTCCACCACTTGTACGAAATTTTGATAGCGTCGCTAAGACCTTGCTGCAGCAAACACATCTGATCCAAGTTTTAACACCACATTCAGTACAGTTATTTATCATATTAATGGCATCAATTTTGACAGCAGCATTGTGATAGATATACTGGTGGGTCTGGCCAGTTTAGAGCATCTTCAACCAGAAAAGAATGATCATTGTTTAAGAGAGTAAAGATAACCAAGTGTGTCAAAGTATGGCGGCTGTCAATATTCTGGGAAGCTTGGCTTACCATACCCAGTACTATTTTTGCGTTGAGGAAAGGGATTGGTTCTTTTGGCTTAAGAGCTAACAAGCAATCTACCAATTCTAGTTTCTCCACCTCGTTCAACTTGCAGCTAAACAATGAGAGTAGAACCATTTCTAAAGATACCAAAGATGGCGACTAAATGCTTTGACAGCACTATTTGAAACTGAGCTGCCAACAGCCTAATGCCGATACAACAGAAAATTTTCGCTAAGTCGTAAATCATTCATTGTAAGCCCATCAACAGTACAACTGCTCGTAAACCATCACAAAGTAAATTAGAGTGACATGCAAAAGAAATATTTAGCTGTAGCAGCTGCATTGTTGTTGTGATGGTGCCTTGGGGTAGCTATAGGATCCTTGCTTCAAGCAAAAATATTTTACTTGCATAAAACATCTTGCCTGTCTATCTTGCTTTCTGGACTTCTGGTCTTTTGAAAGGAATGTTTTCCTATTCAAGATAAGACAAAGCTCAACAAGTTCAAGATAATCATCTGCTGTGAAAAGTCCGTTACAAGGTTCTTACAACAGAATTTCGTACAAGTGGTGGAATGAAACAAGAAGACATCCAAGGTTGTGTCATAAGAAACAGAGAATTTATAACTTTTTTCTGTGTCTTGTGAACACACAAGACATTTAGAAATTGTGTGTCTTTTTGCTGTGTATGATGACACAGAAGAAATGCATGTACTTTCCATGATGGGTGTAAACAAGGAATCGATCAGCAAATTTTTAATAGGAAATACGCATCCTCAGTCCTAATGCAGTAATGACGATTGTATCATGTTCATGGTTATATCAATTTTTTACATTGCCTTTCTTCAGCATGGGCATTGGAGGTCATGCACTGCTTGTTTTTGTTACCGTATTTTTCGGACCATAAGGCGCACTTAAAATCCTTTATTTTCTCAAAAATCGAAAGTGTGCCTTATAATGCGGTGTGCCTAATGTGTGAATCTGGTTATGCTTTCTCACCTAGGACCACGAGGCTCCTGACCACTTCGGACCGCACACGCGCAACTTGTATTTTATTCTATTCGTGTCTGGCGGAGTAGATATGTGTGGTAGATTAAACTCCCAGTGGCGAATCTGGCACTCAGCGACTCCGGCACACAGGAGTTGATGTGAACGAGTTAATACAGTTTGACTTAAATTTTGCTTCATTTAATGCACCTTATGTGTGACAAAAGACCAGCTAACATTCAATGTTTGATACTGCGCCTTATAACCCGCTGCGCCTTATGGTCCGAAAAATACGGTACAATTTTGTGTACTCATCTATTTCTCATGAAATTTCACACACATAGGCTACAATACATCGTGGTTTAATGAAGTATTTACATATCACGATCATGGCAGTCAGCCTCATACTTTTACTTTGAGTCTTTTGTTGAGGCATGTGACACAGAAGTAGATAGGAAATATTTGTTGCAGCAAGGTTAGGCTAGAGTTGTGGAATTGTCACAGAGTGAAGAAGAGAACTAAAATGAAATCTAAAAAACTGCTTTCACCAAATATATACTTAGATCTAAGTAACCTGATATCAGAAGTGCTGAAACAATATTGGGCACTACCGACTTGAAGGGCTTGTGACTCCAAAAATATGATTTGAACACATCACTAACAGCACCACCAGGGCTTAAGACTTGTCCAAGAAGAAGAATATATGACAAAATTTTGAACATTCTTGTGAAAAACACATAATTTTGATCTATTCTAACAAAAATCAGTGCAAATGAAAATTGCTTAACCTTTTAGGTCTTTCTGATAGCTTTAATGAATAGCTGGTATGTATTTTAGTACAGTTAAACACCAAAATCATGTTCCTACTCCAAGTAGTTTCTAAGTTATGGCCAAATTTCATTATTTGCAAGTTTTGCCCCCCGGATCAAACTTTAGGAGTCCTGATGCACCCCTAAACAACCAATTGCGAAAAAATTTTAGAGGTCTCATTTTTTACCAAAATGCAACACTTTAACACTAGGTAGAAGTTATTTGAAAAAAGTTGAGGGCTCCTGATGCACCCTACCGGAGATATTGCCGTGCAATGACACCTGCAAACTGCAGGTTTTAGGCTATTGCTAAGGTGTTAAAAACTTGTGAAAAGCAGACACGGGTTTAGATTTAGGGATAGGGTTTTGGATTAGGTTTAGGGTAAGCGTTTAAGGGTTTATGGTTAGCATTTAGTGTTGAAGTTTAGGGTTAGGGTTTAGGCTTACAAAAAATTAATAGCCACTTAAATCCTTTACTCTGAGAAGCAACTGACATACAAGAAGTGATCAGATATTTTGCAGAGGTGACCAATTTTGCTTGATGTGATTTTTTGTCCAAAGTGAAAACTGGATACAGTTGTTTAGGCACTGTGAGAGTGCTTGTAATGTAATTGAAAAAACTGAAGTTGAGAAATTGTTGTTGAACTGAAGTAGTGACAGTTAATCCAACTGTGGTACTTTACTTGGAGATTATATTTTTCATAACCATAAGCATGGTACATGAATTAACAAAAATCCATGATCTTGTTCAATAATAATCTGAAAATATCAAAAGGAGAAATTACTCTTGAAATCCACCTGAAATAATGCCTGATAGTAAAAACTAAGAAAACCCAAGCTGGACAGTTCTACAAACTGTGCAGACAATTGAGACCCCGTTCATTTGAGACCACATTAATGAGAGACTCATTTTCTCCTGTGATTGTTTCGATCCATTCAAAAAGATTTTTTTCTTGTCTTTCATTTCTCAAAAGCTGAAACTATTGTGGCATCTTGATAAAAAAATGGGTAGGAATGCAAAACATAATTCTTTAACTTGGTCTAACAAAATGACATTTCAGAGGTGCAATGCTCTCTTCTAAATCCGAGGTATGAAGAGTTTTCTACTGGCCTCTGTGGCGTTTGAAAGGGTGAGTGCATTTACAACCCAGCAAGAGTTACCTTGGACATGGGCATAACCTTGCATAACTTCAAATGAAAAGTCACCTTGCAATAATTCAGGTCTCTCGCAAAGACGTGGAAGGTTGATCACACATGTGTTTCACAGTCAATCAAAACAGCTTTACTTTAAAATGAAGTAAAATGAATGTGATCTCAAATGAATGTAGGCTCGAGTGAACGTGGTCCCAAATTCTAAAATCTCAAATGAATGTGGTCTCACGTGAAAGGTATAAAATGAATGATGTCTCAAATGATTTGGTCTCAATAGTCATGGAACTGTTCTATAAAGTTGTGTGCAGTCCTGAGAGTACATTTTTGATGTGTCATTGTTTTGGGACAAAATTTTGCAAGGTTATTGAAAAACTTACCATTTGAAAGAATTAGATAAAGCCAAGTTTTAAACCTGACGTAAGCACACACATTATACAGACCAATTGTAAACTAGAAAATCTTGTTAAAACAGCTGGCAGCAATGTTTAGCATGTACTGTAAAATTAGTTGTTAAACTTGTTACACACCAAAATTGTGCTGAAGCAGCAATTCACAATATGAAAATCTTGGTTCTCAGCACTGCACACTTGTAGTACCTTAAAGAAATTCTCTAGTAAAGTGAGAAAGATTTTCTGATCGCTTGAAAAGTCTGATTCAGTTGGCTGATGTGTACAATTAATTTGTGTTTGTACTTTTAAATTATGGAATACCGTGTGTTAAAATGTTTTATGTGTTTAAACTCTGCAAAATGAAGAGTTGCGTTTTGGTTTACCTTTTGTGATTAAGCCACTAACCACTATGATATACAGCACAGAAATTAGTCCTTGATGCAACCAACATTGTAGAATTCAAAAAAACATAAAAAGCATCAAACTAAGCATAAAAATCAGTTTCATAAAGATTTTGATACTTTTTGAGCATCCGTATGAACTGCATCATACTTGGTACTCATGGCACTGTGTCAGTGTGATTGGTTGGCCCGCAGAATGTAATTATCAATTTTGTAGATGACTACAACCTTGTATTGTAGTATAAAAACAAGAGTGCAGATACAGTTAAAGCTTTTACTGAAGATAAATGCATTCAGTAACTGATTCTGTAATTGTTTTGCATAGATGAAAAATGTGTTGTTAGTTATAGCCTTGATCTCAAAAGTAGTGTTCAGTGTATTATGACAAGTTAAATTATAGTATTGGAAAGATGGAATCTGCTACATGGCGTTCAGATTTGTACACAACAATTCAATATCTTGGAGTTTTTTCCCTTGGACTTATTGTTGGTGCTCTTACAATGGTGATTGCTTGCTTGTGTGTGTTTAAAGAATATGTTAAACACACATATTTGCATCGCAATAGATCAGTGAATGTGTTCACTCCTCATCAAGTAGGCTATTTGCTTCACAAAAATCTCACTGAACCAAGTGCTAGTGATGCTGAATCAGGGAAATTTTTGAATGCTGTTTTGGATCTTTTATTTAAAGAATGGAGAGATACTGCTGATCTACAAAGATGGGTTCTAAAGAAGATAAATATTGAGTTGATTGAACTTATGGAAACTAAAGCAGCTCAAAAGCTCCTGCAAGCAATAAAAATAAATAATTTTGATCTAGGTCCATGTCTTCCTGTGATACATGGGGTACGCATAGTAGAACCATATAGTTTTGCTGACAACAAAATTCCAGATGCTGTTGTACTTGACATTGATTTAGAGTATGCAGGAGGCTTTTTTCTTGCCATTGATGTTGATTTGGTTTTCAACAAATCTGCATTTATCTCTTTTCGCATCAAACGTTTCAGTGGAACTGCAAGAATCTTGTTTGGAAGAATACCATGTACTCATTGGGCAGTTTCATTTTTGAAAGAACCAGTTCTGGAATTTGATGTTGACACTATTTTTAAATCACATCAACTGCCTCAACTTGGAAATTTGATCACCAATCAGCTGCACAATTTGGTTCGTAAGAAACATACTTTTCCTCACTACAAATTGCGCTACAATCCATTTTTTTCTTTCCAGCATTCCACTCAGACTCTTTTTGATCAGAATGTGGAAGAGATACAAATTAACTTCAACCACCTTGAAGTAACTCTTGTAAGTTGCACACGATTGATGCTACCCAAAAGGGTTAATGTTGATACACGGAGAGTAGTCTATGCCACCTTGTCGCTCGATGCTGTACCGTGCACAGCTCAGCCTTTATTGAAAGTTGCTCTAAATGATCAACTTGGAAAACACAACTTGCAGGTCAGCAGCAGCAATACTATCCAATCACCTGCTATTGCCGGTTTGGCCAACAGCACAAGCTTTGCTGGCAATCTGAAACCTGAAGCATCTACATCCAGAGCACGTGGGAAGTTGCGAAAGAGAACAAAACAGTTAAAATCCATGCCAGCCTTGGTTTCAGCTGCTTGCGTGGCAGTGAGCATGCCAGGTGCAGCGCAATCCCTTGCTGGTGATACTAGGTCAAAAAAAAGAAACGATAAAAATTCGCTAGAAAATGTTCGAAATCATTCGTACATCATGGTAACTCGTCATTTCAGTGCAACATTGCATGAGATGCTATCTCACAAATTTAATAGTGTGCCTTCAAAAACAGTTAATGTTTGTTCAATAACACTTAACAATTCTTCACCTGAGCACTGCGGTATTATTGAAGGCGATCGTATTCTTGAAATAAATGGACAAAAAGTCGCGTCATTGAGCCAAACTATTGCAATCATTGAGGCTGTCCGAGCAAAGAAAGAAAAGTTCCAGTTTAAGGTGCAAAGAAGTAGGTCTGCTTCACTTAAAATGAACATTCACAACACTGAAAACGTTGATGAAGATGAAGGCTGCAATGCACTGCACCCACCAAGCCCTGTCTCAGTGAAACAAGAGTACACTGAACCACCCTCCCTTGACGATATAGTTTTTGATGGAGTGGTTTCCGATAAGGAAAGAAATGGTTTGAAGAAAAAGTTACAGAAAAATGATTTATCCCCTGAAAAAAACAGCAGCGAGTCTGATACTGAATCAGACTACTCACAGTTGGATTCCGATGCGTTATCAGAAATTATGGAACCTGAAGATCCATTGGCAGAGGCCGAGAGTTGTACGACTTCACTGCCTGAAGTTCATGAATCATCTGCTAATATCGCTTCCACCAGTTTGCGTGGTCATAATAGCGCCTCAAACCCTGCTTTTGCTTCAGATGTACGTTCAGAAAGTCCCTTTCACTTAAGCAGAATTCATGGCAATTTAAACTTTGCACGTGTTACGGAGGACCTGTCAAACCGTCTTTACGGAACCAGTTTATTTGATGCCAGTGCTTCAACAAGTTATGGATGGAAAAATGAAACTTTTCGTTTCAATGTAACAAGTAGCCAAAAATATTTAAACATTCGGTTTTGGCTCAGTGACCGTAAGAAGCTGTCAGATAAAAACGAAAAGCTGAAACCAGTATTAGTTGGAAACACTGCTGTGGCATTGTGTGAATTAGAATTGCTTTGCAATCTGGTTACTTCCAAAACGTTCACAAGAAGGTACAAGGTTTCGGCACCTGTAGGATACTTTAAGTTAAATATAGACGATTCGTTCAGCCGACGATCAGCATTTCGAAAAGAGTACTGTTTTGGCGATGTTACGCTGACTGCTCAAATTAACTGATATCAGTTAAACTGACTCGTTTACAACAACTCACATCCGAAGTGATTGCCCACCAGACGAGTTCACCCTGAAGCATCTCGGCGCAGTGTATATCAATTGGTTTATGCTCCGCTCCAGAGGAAGATGCACACCAGTAAATCGTTTCGCTTGTTCTGGTTTGTGCAAATGAGGGGTTTGATTTTAGTGGTAATTATTAGTACGTTCGTATTCACGAGACATTTTGAAGATTTGATTGTTATGCATAATATACTGATAAAGTACTTACTGATGACTAGGGCAATCAATTTTTTGACCTAAAAACTTAGTTTTGAGTTTTTTGACTTTATTTTGACCTAACAATTTTTTGCGTTTTCAGTTGAAACACGGAATATAAAGCATATTCATATTATACAATATTAGAAAACAAACCGACAGGTTTGTCTGTTGAAATGAAACAAAAAGTACTGTAGTTCATCTGCAAAATCTGGTATAGCATCTTTCAAAAATGTCAGGCTACTTCCACTTTCATGAAACGAACTTCGTTGATGCCTCGCACTGCGGCGATGTGCTTCCACCATTAACCTTTTGTAACCTTTTTCTACCTTAGCACCCCTTTTGGTCACGCCTAAGCAGTCCAGCACCTACCAATGGCAAACGCCTTACTATAAGGATAAAGTAAAGACAAGTGCAGTACGTCTTGATCATATGCTTGGTTCATTCTCCAAAACAAAAACAGCAACTATGGCAGTACCTTTGACAAAAACAATAAGAAAATAAAGGAAAGCTCATGGACAAACCTTTGACCGCCACATGTGACCTTCCCCAGCACCCCCCGAAATTGATTTCAGCACCCCAGGTTAAGAAACCCTGCTTTAAACTTTTGAAGAATTTGTTTTTTTAACCTTAGGCATGATGTGCTGGTAAGTACATTAATAACTACAGTAGAGTCAAATCTGAGAATATCAGAAAGCTAAAACACTATGTATATATGCATAATGGATTGAGCATTTGCCAAGCCAAGTACTGTAAGACCAAGTTTCTTGCATTGCCATGCCTTGTCTACTTAATATTAAATCGTCCAGTTGTGGGCGAAGCAACATTATTCCGTCAAAAGTCGCAACGAACCCACTACTTCTTCAAAATTGCGACTAAACTTGCAAAAACATATGAAAATCTGTTGCTGTCACTTCAATAAAATATCGATAACGAGGAAAAACTTCGCTGCAAGGAAATTTAGACCTAATGATAAATCTTGACTTTTTTTTGACATATCTTTGGAGTGGCTCATGGTATCAGCGTGAAATTTGGTTTGTGGCCGTTTCATAAACTTGAAAAGGCAGATAATTTTTTACTTTATTGACTTTTAGTTGCCCTACTGATGACAACTTGGTGAAATTCGCATTGCTAAGAAAATTTACGAAAGTTATATGCCCTAATTTCCCTACCAATTCGTAACCGCAACCGTAAATCCGTGTTCGAAAACGATTTCATCTGATATAAAATGTATTCGTGAAGTTTAAAAAAATGCGTGGTCAGGTTTCATTGTGTCATATGTCGGTATTTGAACAGTGTTGCAACCGCAGTTCTCAAATGAGTTGAGATTCGGTATCTTCGGACACTTATACCCGCAGTGATGTAACCAATGACTGTTTTTTAGATGCGAAAACAAGCAGGTGCTTTATAGCTTCATTTACAAACCTTCATTATTAGGTGGGCTATATCGATTGTAGCTGATGATTTATGAGGGTTAGTGAGCCGTCAGAGCTTTTTGTGCAATATACGCTAAATTCATCGGCAACGCTCTGGAATGATTAACGTAACTTTAAGTGATGTTACAAACGTTTTGCGATATTTCCATTAAAATAGTGGTGTAATCTGAACTGCCGAACTTGCATTCTGGGTTTGACTTTAACCTGCTGGCGGAAGGGACTGTTTAGTAATAAGCAGAAGTTGGTGCCTTTTTTAAAAATTATAAAATTGAAGAAAAGATTCAACCTCGTTTAATTATAAATGTTGGTGACTCGCAAACAAATCCTTTACATTCCGAACGCCCAGGAGCTTTTAAATGTTCATGCAGCAATACATTTAATTTAGTGTACAGTTCATCCCTGTTGCAATGTACGTGTTTGATTGGAAGTGATCATGCTTGAATTGTTATAACACGGCTGTTATTGGAAACGAATTCGTTTTTCCAACGAATTCGTGGCCGCCTGTTAAAATTACTGCAATACATTAATTTTAATGCATGACGTGAAAAAATGCGAATCTCGATTTTGTCAAATTCGCATCGTGTCTTGCTGCCTGTTTATATGTTTAACAATAATTGTCAGGTTTCGAATTGTAGCAGCTCATTTGCGCATCTCCTGCTTTTGTGAATACGACTGTGAACAGGTGTGAAAAATAAACAGCGTGGCTGTTACTGACGAAGAAAATGACTCGGCTTAAGGTCAGGTTGCTCATCACATATTGCCGTTTGTCTCCGGTGACGCGAACGCGGATTTCACATAATTTGACGCTTTCGCAGCACTATCTACGCGCGTCAATGTTTCTGTGCCTTGTGTTGTTAAATGTTTCTGTGCCTTGCGTTGTTAAATGTTTCTGTAACTATTCATTTTTGTGTGTAACGACTGCGTAATTTGTACAGCATCTCTTATTTATGGTAACTGTTTCGTCTAAGACAAAACGGTTCTTAACCTTGGCTTGGGGATCTCGTCTTCGGCGATGTTATTGGTCGAAGTGGTGGTCGTTGTTGTTTGTGCATCTATAGGTTAAAAGAAAACGCTTTGGCATTCCGTCTGCGGAAGCCCGTGAAGAACCACTGCTCGAAGGTACAGTATTTCCTTACACGAATGGCAAAATATTGTTATACGAATCACATAGATGGATGGCGAATTTTCTGCTAGCGTGAAGTTTTTTTCTGGTTATCATCTAACAAAATGTAGTCTGTGTGTAAGGTGTCAATTTGTGTATAGTCTAAGCGGTATACTTTTTCTGATTTTTCCTGTACCTCGGCATGATATGTGCAATACTTTGTTCTTTTAGTAAGTTCTCAGGTACCGCGGTTTTTAATAAGCATTTTATTTGCACGTTGGAAGACGTGTGTTCACATGCTGCGTTCAAACATCGTGCAATACTTATTTTCTGCTTTTGTCGCAAAGATATTTTTGTACAGCTGCTGCTTGAAGTGTTGAACGGAAATTATACACACAAAATGAACGTCTCATACATAACCAGTTGGTGTTCTTTTTATTGTGAAGTTCGTTTAGCAGCTTGGGGGAATGAAGTTAGTTGATCTTGGGTGTCTTGCTTTGTGACTGTGGTGGCTTAAAGCCTTGAAGGCTATGTGTTCATCATTTTTTATTTTTTGCGTGTGTGCTGTGGACTATGTTATTTGTCTTTAGTGAACCATTAGTTGATAATTCAGAAGTATTCCAACGGTCAACACCTCCGATCTCATGCGGCAAGATGTAGTACCGCTGCACCGCAGAATTATTAACCTGTGGCGGGCAAGTTTGGATTGAATAAGTAGTTTAATTTTTGCGATAGATCCTATAATTTTCTGGGATTGTTGTGGTGGGACGCTGTTTCACATCAGCTTCCGCAGTGCCGCAAGCGGTGTCCGTTCAAAACAGACCTGTTCATAATTGACCCTTTGAAAACAGACGATTTTGTAGCAGACCTGTTCGTAACAAGGGCCGGATTGAAGGGAGGAAAAAGAGGTAATTTCCCCGGGCTCCCGCGATACAAATCAGTTGTTTATTTCATTTAATACGTTCCGTGAAAAAAGTGACATAATTTTCGTCTCTTGCGGTTTTTCCTACCATCGTTTATTTTATATAAATATATCTTGTAACTTATGCATCATGTCATATGCACAAAGCTAAAAAATAAATAAGGTTCTGTCTAAGAACTGTAGGTCCTGCACTGATTAGTAAGTTCTTGCTTACAGGCAAAGTAATATATTCGCGAAGTTACCGTAAGCACTACATTAGGTAAATAGCAAGATCTGTTTGGTCGTAAGAAAAACCTGCAGTAGGATTGCAGCATTCACCCTGTGTTTCGCAAAATTTCAACGTCATGTCTGGACAGAAGCATTCAACACGTAAGCTGTTTAAAACAATTGTTGGTGTGTGGTCCGTAAGGTTTTGTTAAGCGCAGCGTATGTGCAGAGCTAGAGAGCAGTGTACAAGGAACTGCTTGCCTGCTATAGCAAAGGAAATGACAAGATCGATTGTAACATCAAGAACTCAAAGTGGCTGCGGAGAAAGAACAGAATAAGATCTGATGGTAGTGTATTAGCCAGAATGTCGCGATTGAATATTTTTTACAGCAAAACTTATCTTTACTTGAGAATTTTTGGTGAGTTCGGCAGTTTTGAAAGGAAATAGGCTTGCGGCAACCAGTGAGTACAAAGATAAGGGTGTGAGAAGCAAATCAACAGGAAATAAGAGATACATCAGCTTGTCGTGTAGAAAGATATATTTTGATCTGACAGATAAGCACCGGTGGCGTAACTGACAGGGGCAAGGAGGCAAGCCGCCCCCATTGGCAAGCTAAATGTAAAAACTGGGCCCCCTGTAGCTGACAATTTGATATTTAACACTCATTAGGTTGTTTTTGTTTTTTTTCAGCTAGTACAGACATCCAGATTCACTATCATTTCTTAAATTTTTTCTGAGTGTTGGCTAGCGGCCCCCTTCGGTGACCAGTGGCCCCCCTTCAACTAAGCTATGCCCCCCTGGCTCCAGAGACGCAGCCAGAGCGAGGCCGAAAAGGCTATGGCCCCCCCGAAAAAACTTGTTAAGATATTTCGCTGGTGCTTTATATCAATCTCAACTGTTCGGAAACAAACGGAAGGATCAGTCGGACTCGTGTAGCGTCGTGTTTTCTCACTGGCCAAGGTTTAACGTGACTTTTTGCGATTGGATGCGAAACTATACGACTAAAGTATGCAACTTTGTTAGAAAAGTTGCCAATTAATGCGAGCAACACGGGCTGAGGTGTAGCCTGAATGAAATGCAAGGGCGCAGCTTTCTTGCAAAGGAGTACAAATTCAGATAAGACATTTTTGAGAGGATTAATTACGTGAAGTATTGCCGAACCAAATAGAAACATACTTGGTCAAGACATGATCAACCCCAAGCGCACCACGCAATGGAGTGTTATGCAACAACGCAATGTTTCTCACAAGACGGTTGGCATTGTGGCTAGTGTGTATGTGGTGCCAGGTAGAAGGGACTAAATTTTGAAATGTATAGTAAGTCACTGTCAGCGCAGCACACAAACTTTGTTAATATCACATTTCTTACAGTTTCAGAGAGCAAATACAAAAAATAATTAGTAGGCAATCCATTAGCTTAGTACTTGCCAAACAGCCATGGTGATTTTGTGTGAAAGCTGGTGTCGACTCTTCTTCGTTAGTCTTGAGAGCAGAATATGACAGATGTACAGTGGCGTAACTGACAGGGGGGCAACGGGGCGAGCTCCCCCTGGCAAGTTAAATGTAAAATGTAAGAACTGGACCCCTTTAGTTGACATTTTGTCATTTAGCATTATTTAGGTTGTTGTTTTTTGCATTTTTCGGGGTGTTTTCAGTTTTTGTAGTTGGTATAGACATTCGCGACACCCTGAGCTTCACTATTATTTCTTAACTTCTTTCAGAGTTTTGGCGAGTGGGCCCCCTACGGTGACCAGTGGCCACCCTTCAGCTGAGCTTTGCCTCCCTGGCCCAAACCTCAAGTTACGCCACTGCAGATGGATATTTACGTGGTGCAGTGAGCCAGTATAGGGCCTCCAAGATAATTTTTTTAGGTGGAACTAAACCCATTTGGGGTCCCAAAGACATGCAAAATTATTTTGAAATCAATAAAGGTTGAGGCTAGTTAATGTGCATCATACTCCATCAAGAAGTACTCGTTTAATGATCATACGAAACTTATGTTAAAACATAAAGGTACTTAAGAATTGTGACCCTATTACCATTTTTTAAACATGACTTTTAAGTGTTCATAGTAAAATCTATTCAAGGAAAAAATCATGAAAGAGATTATTTAACTATTATATAAGCGATTTTCTGGTATTCTTATATGCAAAATGTCTAATAACACTATCAAAATCAACTTGTCTGGCAATGCTAGATTCAATGTTTAATCTTGCTAGATCAACAAGTCGAGTTTGTGGCATAGCAGACGACAAATAATTTTTTACAAGTTTAAGCTTGCTGAAAAATCTTTCAGCAGATGCTACTGTAGCTGCAATTATCAAGAATATTCTCAAGCTAATAAAAACATTTGGAAATAATTCACACGGGTTACAGGCAGGCGACTACTGCTTTAAAGCATTGACGAAATACTGTAGATGGTTAATTTCTCCAGTATGTTTCGAAATCTTCAGATTTCTTGGTATATCCGCTAATCCTAAACTCACATTCGATTCGAGCTTGTATCAGCTTGCGGCGCAAGTTTAACAATCAGCAAAATGCACAGCACACCTTCGCGGTGCACTACAAGCGCTTGCGTCCTGCACTGCAGTTAGGCCTTGTTAATTTTAAACTTTTCAGTTATTATCTTACACATATGCCCAACATTCGAGGGCTACTGCTGAAAGATTAGATTGTATTGTGAACTCATGTTTCCAATCACATTTCATTTGAAGTATCTCTTAGTTTAAGACTCTTGGTTTATTAGAGAGAGTTTTTATTAGAGTTTGCAGCTGTTTCAAAATGGCTGTCTTGTTTGGATGCCTCACCACAACTTTTTTTGTTAGCACTATACATCTATTTTGTTAGCACTATACATCCATTACCGTACTACCTTATCTTCGTGCTCAACCTCCATTGAGGTAAAGCTCTCAACTTGCGTTCCTAACATTTAGTGCTGAACCTAAACGTAAAGAAAATCTTCGCCTTATTTCCCTACATTTACTGCTGAACTTAAACGTGGGGATACCCGTCGCCCTGCCTTCCCTATTTCCCTACATTAAGGGCTGAACTTAAACGTAAGGACAATCTTCGCTTTGCTTTCACTATTTCCCAACATTTAGTGATAATTCTAAACGTCGGCAAAATCTTCGCCTTGATCTTCCTATTTCCCTACATTTAGTGCAGATCCGAAACGTAGGGAAAGTCTTCGCCCCGCCTTCACTATTTCCCTACATTTAGTGCTGAACCTGAACGTAGGGAAAGTCTTCGCCCTGCTTTCCCTGTTTCCCAACATTTAGTGTAGATCCGAGACGTAGGGAAGGTCTTCGCCTTGCTTTCGTTATTTCCCTACATTTAGTGCTGGATCTAAACGTAGGGAAAGTCTTCGCCCTGCCTTCCCTATTTCCCTACATTTAGAGTAGATCCGAAACGTAGGGAAAGTCTGCGCCTTGCTTTCCCTATTTCCCTACATTTAGTTCTGAACCTGAACGCAAGGAAAGTCTTCGCCCTGCTTTCCCTATTTCCCTACATTTAGTGCAGAGGTGTGCGGACTCTGTTTTTTTTTTACTCTGCATCCGATCCTGTTTGGTAAATTTTGAATCCGCATCCAGTCCGACTCTGCCACTACCATGATGCAAGTAATCCGACTCCAGTTTGACACCGCACCAATAAAAGTCATGCATATTCAACATAATATCAACTACGTGAGCCCCATTTTATGTACTTCACTGTAAACACTCCTCTCACAACTTGTTATATGCTTAACTTAAATTGTTGGCAGTGTCTATTTTGCCACCAAAATGCTGGCGGCAACAGGCTTGGCAGAAACGAAGTAAGCTTAAAAGATAAACCCTAGGCCTAACTCTAGCCTTAACCCTTACTGTAGCCCTAACACTAACCCTAAAGATAACCCTAATGCTAACCCAAACACTAACCCTAAACCTGACACCTAAGCGTAAACTTTGGAAAATTTGAAAATATTAAAAAAAAAGAAAAGGGAAGTCACCAACGTGAGGGTCGAACTGAAAAGCAATGGCATACCAGACGTGAAGCATAACCACTACGCTACGAGCAGCACGCCGATTGCATGACAAACTGACCTTTTTATTCGAATTACGTCATGCCACAAGACCGAATGTTCGACCGGCGACACTTGAATAGCTCCAGCCAATCTGTTGCTGCCAGAATCTTGGCGGTAAAGTAGACACTACCTAAGCTGATATCAAAACATATCAAGCATTAGGCCAGGGATCTTTTACCTATGTGGCCAGCAGGTCAAATGCGAATCCAACCCACAAAAACATTTCATTCGGCCTGGTAAGACATTTTGTCAGCGATGAAATTATGATATATATCAACAAAGAACTTGTTAATTTTGAATGTAACATATCCTAGAACAATGACATATAATCGATGTACAATCTGAATCATCGCTGTTGTATGAGTAAACAAAGTCTTGCCAAATGTCACTTTTCTCACCAGCATAAGGCTTTTCTGAAAGCTTTCCATCCTTTAGCACAGAGTTGTGTTCTGCCATATACCTTACTTGAGACTACTAGTTAGGCTACTGTATAATGCAATGTTACGCTTACACAAACAGTAGAGTAGCCTACCTCAGTTTTTCAGCACTTCCTGGAAAAAGTAGCCTAAACATGTCTCAATGCAAAGCGTAAAAAAGTTGTTCTCGCCCCGCTGCACCCTGCTAATGAGTGTAGGATCTAGGTGAAAATGTGTAGACACTAGACATATTGTCAGTAGAAGTGCTTTGGTGAAGAGAGAAATTTTGTCTTTTTAATTTTTGGTTGAATGAAATTAGTACAAGTCACACTGCTGAGTGAAACTGACTTTGGTTTTCAAAGCAAGCATCTTATGAAGTATTGTGAATATGCCTGTGCGGTAATATCGAAAATTTAGAAATTTTGGACGCTGCAGAAAAGGAACGTGGTTAGTTATGTGACATTATAAGAATTTTGGATGCTGCCGAACAATAAATTGTTATTGCTTTGGTATGTGAAATGGTTGTGCAAGCTTATGGTTTCCAATACAGCAGGTCGGAAAATGTGGATGTGGCGGATTGCCTGTCATACAAAACTACGAAATTCCTGGACTAAAATTTCAGTTTTGGAAGTTTTTGTGGATCAAAATTTTCAATGGCCCCCAATGATTTTTAGAAAATGTGGACAGTTCACTTGTTAGCAGGCCTGTAACCAGGGGGGAGGGCTACAAATTTTTTCTCCCCCCCTGGAAAAATGTGTTGGACACGGTTTAAAACTATTGGACATAGTTCAAAATATCTGGGCTCCTCTCAGAAAGCTTTTTGCCCCTCCTTGTGTCCAAAGCTGGTAACAGGCCTGCTTGTTAGCGAATGTTTCATGTAGGCTTCTTGTATTGCCTTGCTTTCAAGAAAGAAGACTTTAAAGTGGTACACGATAATCAAGAATGGAGGCTTGCAAATTTGTGACAAATTTTGAGGAAGGGTTAATCAGCCGAACCATTTTTCTGAAATATGTGGGCCTATGCGCTTTGAGTTCAGAAGTGGGGAATGCTGCTTTGAAATAAACGGCGCTATCGTTATTTGCCAAATGTAATCGTGGCGCTACAGCCACTGAAAAGAAATTTTTCTGAGTTTTGTGGTCTTTTCTCATAGCAAGCGTTAGTGAGAATCTTAATCCTGTGTCTGTGCAACAAACAGCTGATCTTTTTCCGGAACATGTTCCTCAAATGTCCTTTAGGCTTTCTTTTAAATGCAGCATCCTCACCAGAAGATATTAAATACGGGCGTTTTACGCTTGTGCAGGGAGGCTTGACATTCTAAAATTTGACAAAAACTCCTTATTTATGGTGTTTCATATTTCAATTCGGTGGGCGTAGAGCTTTGTTGGGGGGTTAAGCCCACCAAAGTCCTCCCGTCGTAACGGGACTGCTTCAATGTCTTTTCGGAATAGGGTTCTGAAAATTGTGAAATATTCTCCAAGTTGCTCATCGATGGAGTATTGCTATTCATCATTTTCACTGAGGCAAGAGTTTTTCATTAGCCTCGGTCAGAACATTGTTTTGTGGAAGCCCTGGTTGACGCTCCTATGGCAATGTGAATAAATCGGCAGAACCAATTTGTCTTGGTGTTTGGCTTCAGCAGACAACAAGTCAATCACTGAACCAACACGGGAAAGTTATGTGTGTTCCCATTCGTCAACGCGTCCAACTGCTACGTTTGCAATAGTCTTTTCCGGACATTGTTCGTACTTCGTGTATACTTTTCCGCCTGCCCAAATGATTTTTGTTTCTATATTACATTCATACGCAGAAACGAAGCAGAGTTATTTAAAATGTAACGGTGGCAGCGATGATACCAGGCACATTCCTTTACTGGGGGAAAGCAAAAAGACAGACACACAACTGGATTTTTTGTATAGTTTTTGCTACATAATATGTGCACATTAACCGTTTTAATGAAAGACCAGTTTACTTTTGTGCAATTCTGTTACTTCGCTGCACGCTGCTTTTACGAACAGTATCCAGTCCTGTGGTCACAGTGACTGCCTCCTTTGCCAACAGTTGCGTCCGGTTTGTTTTTTAAAAAAGCATTCTTAATAGAGTCTCAAATTGTTGTTGCCATTTTGTTTTTCATTTGCAAGTTTTTAAAACTTTTCATCGTGTCTTTGCCTTGTTCGCTCGACCTAACGTGACGACGGACATATCCAGGTGTGGCGTGATGCACATCGTTGTTCAAGAAAGAAATAAGGCATTGCTTTTTCACCGTTTTTTTCACTTTTTCACATTGCTTTTTCACCGTCGTTATCATTACGTCATGCAACCACGGGCTTTCGGTGACATCTTTAGCTTTCCTGTGCCCGTTGCCACCAGCACTGATGAAAACATACCGCAGGCTAAGTTGGCTGAAACATCGGTGTTGTTTTCAAACTTTTACAACAGTTCAACAAACACTTTTGAAATCAATATTTAAAAAATGTCTTTCACTGTGTTGAATTTGCGAAATCAACGTCTTTCACGAAATACATCTATGGAAACAAACGGTTGCTATCGGGATGTTGAAAGTTGTAGATATTACAACGTGAAATCTCACATATTTAGCCTAATAATTTCAACGCATATGTTGTTACTTAAAGTACATGTCTTGCATCTTCCTTTCCCTTTATCTTACACTTCGTGGTAACTGCTCAGCCTAAACACAAAGAACGTTCTTGGTTTGTTTTCGGCTTTTCTACCTAGCCTATTTATTGCTGAGCCTACATTGAAAGGTTTCTGCTAACATTCGCTGCTATTATTATTATTGAGCCTAATGTAGAGGAAAGCTATTCGCTTCTTTCCTTCTTTCCCAAAAATTAATGCCGAACTGAAACACAAGCAAAATATTTCGTCTTCCCATCCCTATTTCTTTACATTCAGGGCTGAACCACAACCGCCTCTATAAAACCTTCAAAAGGGCTTCAGGTTTGCACAGAAAAGCTTGGCAATCTAAAATTTAACAAAAACTATTGGCTTACTTATTTATAGTGCTTCATATTTCAACTCGGGAGGCGTGGAGTTTTGTCTACGCCTTGCTATCACTGTTTCTTACATAGGGAAATTCTTCACCTTGCTTTCCCTATTTCCCTACATTTAGTGTAGATCCGAAACGTAGGGAAAGTCTGCCTTGTTTCCCTATTTCCCTAGATTTAGTGCTGAAAGTAGGGAAAGTCTTCGCCTTGCTTTTCCTATTTCCCTACATTTAGTGCTGAACCTGAACGTAAGGAAAGTCTTCGCCCTGCCTTCCCTATATTTATTGCTGGCTCTAAACGTAGGGAAAATCTTCGCCCGGCCTTCCCTTTTATCCTACATTTAGTGCTGGCTCTGATAACGTAAGGAAAGTCTTCGCCCCGCCTTCCCTATTTCCTTACATTTAGTCCTGGCTCTAAACGCAGGGAAGGTCTTCGCCCTTCCTTCCCTATTTCCCTACATTTAGTGTAGATCCGAAACGTAGGGAAAGTCTTCGCCTTGCTTTCCCTAATTCCCTACATTAAGTGCTGAACCTGAACGTAGGGAAAGTCTTCGCCATGCTTTCCGTATTTCCTTACATTTAGTGCTGAACCTGAACGTAGGAAAAGTCTTCGCCCCGCCTTCCCTATTTCCCTATATTTAGTGCTGGCTCTAAACGTAGGGAAAGTCTTCGCCCTGCCTTCCCTATTTCCCTACATTTAGAGAAGATCCGAAAGGTAGGGAATGTTTTCGCCCCACCTTCCCTATTTTCATACATTCAGTGCTGAACCTGAACGTAGGGAAAGTCTTCGCCCCACCTTTCCTTTTTCCCTATATTTAGTGCTGAACGTGAATGTAGGGAAAGTCTTCGCCTTGCCTTCCCTATTGTCCTACATTTAGTGCTGAACCTGAACGTAGGGAAAGTCTTCGCCCCACCTTCCCTATTTCCCTACATTTAGTGCTGGCTCTAAACGTAGGGAACGTCTTCGCCCCGCCTTCCCTATTTCCCTACATTTAGTGTAGATCCGAAACGTAGGGAATGTCTTCGCCCTGCCTTCCCTATTTTCCTACATTTAGTGCTGAACTTGAACGTAGGGAAAGTCTTCGCCCTGCCTTTCCTATTTCCCTACATTTAGTGCTGGCTCTAAACGTAAGGAAAGTCTTCGCCTTGCTTTCCCTATTTCTCTATATTTAGTGCTGAACGTGAATGTAGGTAAGTTCTTCGCCCTGCCTTCCCTATTTCCCTACATTTAGTGCTGGCTCTAAACATAGGGAAGTCTTCGCCCCACCTTCCTTATTTCCCTGCATTTAGTGCTGGCTCTGAACGTGGGGAACGTCTTCGCCAGGCCTTCCCTATTTCCGTACATTTAGTGTAGATCCGAAACGTAGGGAATGTCTTCGCCCTGCTTTCCGTATTTCCCTACATTTAATGCTGGCTCTAAACGTAGGGAAAGTCTTTGCCCCGTCTTCCTTATTTCCCTACATTTACTGCTGGCTCTAAACGTAGGGAAAGTCTTTGCCCCGCCTTCCCTATTTCCCTACATTTAGTGTAGATCCGAAACGTAGGGACTGTCTTTGCTCCGCCTTCCCTATTTTCCTACATTCAGTGCTGAACCTGAACGTAGGGAAAGTCTTCGCCCTGCCTTCCCTATTTCCCTACATTTAGTGTAGATCCGAAGCGTACGGAATGTCTTCGCTCCGCTTGTAAACTAATGACTGGAAGTTACTCGACAATTTTTGTGACTTCGACTCTGCCTGGAACAAGTCATGATTCTCCTCTGACTCGACTCGAAAAAATTTTAGATGACTCTGTAAACAAATCAAGGTTTCTGCATGCCTAATTAGGCCTACCAACTACTGAGTTTCAAACAGTACGCCCTCAACTAGCAATCAATATTCTGCATAGCTACATGTGAACAATGGTAGTATCTACTGTGTTGAAAAATGTTATTTAATCACAATAAAATCCCCCCAGGAATTGCTGTTCATGCCACCACGCGTGTAAGGTGTTGCCCAGAATCTTCATTTTGAAGTTTTTATATACGTTCTAAGCTTATTCTTTCAACACGATCATCCTAATGGCTATGATCTGTTCTTCTCTAGCATTCATGTGTGCATTTGTGTTGGCCATAATGGCAATCAATCTGGAAAAGGAGTAAAATATAGGGTTACAGTCTAAAGTATTACATTCCTGCAAATAGGTCAAGTCTTATTCTCAAGTAAGTAGAGGGAAAGGAGGCAATTTAATACATAGCATATAGCTTAACCTTCCACATTGGGCCATCTTCACTGCAATGTGTTGCATTTAAAATACTAGAACTTACTTAAACGTTTACAGCTTGTGAAGTCACAATACGAAAACCAAAAATCCACTCCAGTTTAGACAGTTAAATGTGCATGGAACACAGTATGCTAAGAAAAATGCAATATGGGACTGATACACGCAAATACTGCTGCCTATATGATCAACCACTAAGGATTGTGTATAAATGCACGTTTCCAATGACAAATGACTGATAACCTCAACAAGAATGTTTTATAGAAATGACAGTGCTTCACTACACTGCATTAGCACAAGTGAATTATGCAGTGCAATAAATAGCACAGTTGTTACTGGTCATGAAAGCTTCATTTAAACAATAAAATTTGACAGGATGCAATATATGCAATTCATTGCATGAAACAAAAGGAAAATATGAAAACCTAAACAGCATAAAATCACAGTTACATTACCACCACACAACATATTACAGCTGCAGTTACGTAGTTAATTCTATTCATGAACACTTTATGGAAACAGATTTGCACTTGCAAATCTCACAACATCAAGCACGTTAGAAACACGAAAACGTCACAGTATAATATCACGGCTACACCACATTACTACCGCAAAACATTTTGCAGCTATATTTTAGTTGTACACTTTACAGAATCAACAATTTGAGGTTTGCAAAAATTAGGGTTAGTTGGAATGGTGAGTTCCCACTACATGTTGGCTGAGTCATATGAAACAATAAACCATATAAAAAATAAAACAATAAACTTTTATTGTTTTTTTATTGTTTTTTTTTATTGTTACTTTTATTGTTTTGTTTTTTTTTAACTTTTATTGTTTTTTTTTTAAACAATAAACTTTTATTGTTTTATTGTTTTCAACAATAAAACAATAAACTCAGCTTGTTGGCTGAGTCATATGAAACAATAAACCAGATATGTTTCTAATCAAAAAATGTGTCTAACTCTACCCAAATTTGAATGAAGTTGTTTCAGTTGGTCCAATTTTGATTTGGGCTATTGTAATTTGCTCAAATATTTATAATATATGCAAATATGAATGACACTTTTCCAATTTGCCCAAATGGTTCTAACTGTACCCAAATTTGAATGAAGCTCTTTCAATTACCCAAATATGATCGAGGCTGTTGGAATTTGCCCAAATGCTTCTAAATGTATGCAATTTTAAATGAAGTGGTTCAGGGTTCTTTTTATGGAAAATGTTAGAATACCGATGTGAACCTGTAGTTTCTCTGATTATAGGGACCCGAGTTTCTTTGATTCTAGGGACCTGATGATGATTTTCTCTGATTGCAGGGACCCGATTTGCAATTCTAGGGACCCGAATTGGGTCCCTACAACGCCTTAAAAAACCCTGAAGTGGTTGTATAGTATTCAGATTTATCCCAATTTGCTCAAATTCCATTATGATTGTTAAAATTTACCCAAATGATTTTGGTTTTATCCAAATTACAATAAAACTCTAATAATTCACCCAGACATTTCTAAACGTACTAAAATTTTAATGGAGCTTTTCTAAAAAGCCCATCTTTGAAAAAAACTGTTTGAAGTTGCCAGCAATTGAATGAAGCTGTTGCAACTTTGGCAAAATTTGATTTGAATGATGGACTTCACCCAAGTGTTTCCAGCTTATCTAGATATTTTGTTTGCACCCAAGTTTGATTGAAGCTTTTCTCATTTGCCCAATTTTACTTGAGGCTGTTGTACTTAACCCAAATGCTCCTTTTTCACTCAAATGTTTCTAATTTTACCCAAAACATTATTGAAGTTTTTAGGTTGGTCCAAATTCGATGAAGGCTGTTGGAATTACAACATGATTCCAATTCACTCAATGGCAATGTCTATTTTGCCATCAGGTACAAAAAAGAATGGCAAAATAGTCTCAGTTTATTTTGCCGTTTTGGCTATTATTTTGCTGCTGATTTGGTTATTCTTTTGCCTTAGTTTGGAAAGTAGACACTAGACACTACCTCACTTAGCCTACATGTGAAAGTAGGTGTGTACTTTGCCAAAATCTTGAAAATTTTTGCCCAAATAATTTTTCAGCATTGGGGATGCGACCGCATCGCCTGCGTCCCCATGCCGTATGCTTATGAATATAAATATAATTAATTGGAAGAGCTAATGTCAACTTTAAAAAGAAGTACAACACTTACTGTACAATGAATAGGTAACTTAATTATAATGTGGAAATTCCTCCCCTGAACTTATGAAATTCCTTCCTGGGGAGAAATTCCTCCCCGGTTGGGAATCACTGTGCTAGACAAACAAATGGAGATGGATATGCTGAAGTGCTGAATTTTTTGCCTTTTTAAATTAAGCAGCAGCAGGGTGGTTATATTTTGTTGTATATGCCATTGTGTTATTTGTGTAGTGGAATGTGGTGCATATGTACATGCAGGGGCGGAGCCAGACATTTTGATTCTGGGGAGCCACTGGAGGGGCCAGTTTTGCAACAAGGGGAGCTGTCAATGGTCTGTGTCTTATAGCTTTAAATAATTTCAATGCAGTGGCATGACGTCACGCGGAAAATTTTGGG
>Ga0210059_1004134_pt1 | contig 23389 bp, 9 predicted proteins | sample Ectturendosymbi2_FD_188042 | JGI IMG/M metagenome (GOLD analysis project Ga0210059, IMG submission 188042) | Ecteinascidia turbinata endosymbiont from Florida, USA - Sample 2 (SPAdes) (version 2) | ecosystem: Host-associated > Tunicates > Ascidians > Unclassified | place: Key West, Florida...
AGCTCATCGCTGTCTCTACCAGGACAATGACGGGGTCATTGGTAAAGTGTCGCATGTTTTTCGTTGCGGTGCTACACGTTCCTAAAACTTTGTTAGAAATTATTCTACCACCCAGATATGATTTTAACTGAATACTTTCGAAATCACGGAAAACCTATATGTCAAGTACAGTAGATGAATCAACGCTGCCATTAAGCACAGCAATTCTTTTTCAGACAGCAATACCAAGATTAGTTAAAATCTGGACAACTAACACTCCACAGCTTTTTCTATGGGGGTTGAAAATGCGATTCAGTGCCTAGGCCGTAACAAATGGGTATACAAGGAAACGTTTTAAGGATTCATACTCTCGTGTCAAGTAAGAAAACACATATTTAAGTTAGGATCCATGGGTTCATTCTGAAGGTTTACATGAAAAGTTATTGAGTCAATTTAGTTTGCCTGCATGGGTTAATCGTGCCTAAAATTTTCGCCAGTTTTGTTAATGATGAAGTCAAGCTAGCAGAACACATGTTGTTTGACAGGTTTGTTGCGAACTTATAGAAACTTCGTAATATTCTGTTGTAATTTTTAGAAATATCATAGACCACATCTGCTTGCTATTTGTCGGAGAAGAACTGAGAGAAACACTTATTTACTATGCTTGGGTTCTTTTGAAAAGTAAAGTGAACATACAACAGTTTAGGATTAACCCTTAACCCCTCTTTGCCTATTCTTGTGGTCGAAGCAGCATTGGATCAGCATAGCTTCAACAAAAACAGTTTTACAAAGCCCCACAAAGAAGCAATTTTACATTGCCTGGTAGAGCGCTATGCAGCAAACACATTTTACAACGCCCTGCCAGATATGTTGTTGATTCCGATAAAACAGATCTGCCATGGTGAAATGTTGGAGCCAGACCGAATCGCACATTGCAAAACTTGTGCAGCTTGTGTTACAGGATTTGAAATCACCCTGCCTTTACAGCAATAACATGTTCTCCGCATGCTTAGTCAAATCCATAGTTAAAGCGAATGGATAAATTTATTTTTGTTGCCGTGAAGCCTTGCCTTTGCTATCGGGCAGTTTTGGACGTTGTGTTTGATTTTCAATGGTTTTACAGGAAACGCTTTAATGTGGGGTGCTGACTGCCTTCGAAACATGATATGTACAGTTTTTGCGTGAAATGTTGACGGTCTTTTATGATTTTTCCATGGAAATATCTGCGCTGTGTGCAGTCACACAAAGTGAAAAGCGGATCCTTTTGCCGCTAATGAAAACCTGCCTTTTTAAGAAAATGGAGAAATGCAAATATATGTTGAATTTAAACAAATCGAACCTGAAAAATATTGCGTTTATTTTAAAATGTATGTGTTTACTCTATGGCGTGGGGACCTTGCTGATCGTTTGAGCGAGTTCTTATCCACCGCTAGGTCGCGCTAGATCTAGGAGCAGTTGTTGAGCAGCCATTCGATTGTCTCATCGTCCAGGACCATCAGATCATGTACGATGTGCGGTGGTCGATGGATTGGACAGCGGTGGTTAACACTGTCAACGATCTGTTCTTCTCCGCCACACTCACAACTCGCAGAAACCATACCCCATTTGTGTAAGCAGGAGTAGAAACGGCTTGGAGATGATGCCATCAGTCCTAGCGTACAATCACTGCAACATTTTCTAATTTGTTCCAACTTGACTGATTTCTTCTGTTTTGTTTGGAAATTGTGCATGGTTTATTTAATTTGAATAGATTGCAATCCGTTAATGTACGACAAGATTTTAACAATCGCGAAACTAGATCCGTGAAGAATTTACTGCAACAAGATCAACCTGAGATATTATAAAACAAGGCGGTTGATGTAATTACAACAGTACGCATCAAGACGTTGCCTTAACCAGCCTGAGAACGCAACGTGCATGCGAATATAGATATCAACGGTGATCAATAGAGTTATATTGGTTGTTTTTATTTTCATTGAAAAACATGTTTTGTTACAGTAACTTTTCACATACGGTAATTTCTACACAATTCATTAGACAATGTTGTCGTTTTATGTTTAATGATTGTTGTAAGAAAATACGAACGGATTTGAATGATAACAGCAGACGCGAAGCTTGCATCAGATTATCGTGTGGAAAATAAACATGGATTTGAATATGATACCGCAACAGATTAATAAAAGATGAGTTGTAGAAACTAAGTACTTTAAAGCAGGTGGATATATAGGCACAACAACTAAGATCAATTACAAGGTATTAGCAACGAAAACAAAACTTTGTGGAACAAGGATAAAGAAGTTGGATAAACAAGGTAAAAATAAACACATTAATGAAAACAAAGACGTTGCGGAAGGTGAGAAAAATTTTGGTGAGTAATAATCATATAAAAACACAACTAACACAGCAAAACTATACATAGCCGCTTGTTAGAGTGTCCGCTTCTTAATTGGAAAGCTGGTTTTGGGCCCGCAGCCAATGGCTGTCTTCAAAATCAAAATAAGTAAAAGATATCCCACAATAACACTTGCGGAAAAACCATGGCCTGAAACCATCACTGAATACTCAACAGAAAACTTTTGCAGGTCACCGTATTGAGACGCACAACCACGAAAATTCAAGCAATCGCATGTGAAATTAGGGAAATACCACTTCTACAAAGCATTTGCTCAAAACCATCAACCTAATGATAAATTACTCCGGTTCAGTGACTGAAAACCGGGAATTCGGCTCTGGTTTGGAGACTGCCTTTTTCTGACCGAATATTTAACAAGTAACTGCAAAAATTGTTCATTCAGAAAAATTACGGTCAGTGGAATACGGTCGCTGTAGCATGTCGTATCGTTGGAGCAATTTCATGGAGAGAAACTAGCAAGGCGCTGTTACACATGCAACATTTGCATCGTGTTTGCCATTGCGCCGTTGGGAATGGTCTCGCGCCTCGTGCGTTCTGCGTCCTCGTGTATGTGCTATGCTCGTATTTGGTTGACATACGCACTCACTCGTTTTTCTTAAAATGATGTAGACGTTTGTTAGAATGGTAAAAAGCAAAATATTTAAAGCTGTTTTTGTTTGCATACATGCATCGCGCTTTGAGCCTCCTCGAGTTGTTTGGAAGTTCAGTGGAATCTGCTGACATTCGACATCGTGCTTATTTCCTCCAAGGGCACAGTACTGTGAACCATTTCTTGAAGCATAGCAGTAGGCCTAGCATATTGGTGGTGTAGTTCAGGTTCCACAAAACAAAAAGTTGCTGAAAGATTGATTCAAAAAGCTTGCTATGTTGGACATGGTAGCACACATATTCTTTGAAATAAAAAATGATTTTCCTCAAACATATTTCACAACGCGTTTCAAACATAGATAAACATAGATAATCATAAAAAAGGCAGTGGCTCAAAATTAATTTTTGCAAAACGTTTTGGGAATTCCTAAAGAAAATCCCTAATAACACGTGCAAAGTTTTAAGTCACTTGAATATTTCCAAAAGTTTAAACATCTGATTTGTTAGTTTAACAAGACATTTGTTTGAATATTACTGCTTGTTGAAAAATATTCACGTTCAACACATTTTGGATGCAGATGCCAGGATGTCTGCGAACTCACGTATTTTTACACTGTGATTGGTCACACACCTGGGGTATGTACGAAACTATGCTGTGCAACTGGATGAATTTAGTTTTCTTTAGTATTATGTCAGCTAAAATCTTTGCCGTCAGTTGTTGCTTAGCACGTAAACAAGTACGTCTATATCATCTCAAACATGTCAAACTAGGTCATTACTAAACTACGTACAAAATGTATTCTTTAACAAAGTCTACTTTGAAAAAAGTCATAATCGAATCAACATAAGCTTAAAAAGTGATAGACATTGAAGTGGTCTCTAGTGCTGTTTAGATATGGTATGCTAGGTTCACACTTTTCACAACCATACTGTCTTACATGTTGATTGAGAAGGCTTCTGCCAATGCATGCGTCGAAAATTACCATTGCTAGGTCTGTAAAAGACGTAACAAAAGCCGAAATGCAGCAGCTTCTGATCAAAGACGATATCTTTTCATGACTTCCACAGTTATTTTGGGCGAAACAGTTTTTGAGATGAGCCACGTGATTTCTCATCATTTGCACAAACATCAATAGAAGAGAACCTTTTCAAGAGAAATGTTAAGTATGTCAAAAGAATGTACAGAGCTTCAAAGGCTAATTTCAGTCAATACAAACATAGCTGTTGTAAAAGCATTTGATAAGTTCAGTTTTGGCAGTATGATGAAAGCCCACAGAAATTCGAGTTATTAGCCTCAACAAAGTGGGAGTTTTGGATCCACCAGCAAATTGTTTTCTATTAGGAGATCGATTTCACGTAACACTACGCTTTTTCAGTCCTAGAACCTTATTCAAATCCAGTGCATTTCAATAAGATTGTAATATTGCAGATGCGTAGGAATGAAGATGTTCAGAATAAAATTGTTTGAGAAATGATGTGTCTATCTCAGCGGTCCCAAACCGTTTTGGATGCTGGGCCAAAATCGCAACCTTATCAGTGTCCGCGGACCGGACTGTTTTGTGCATTGAAAAAAAACAAAACAAAAAGCTACGCACATAACATTAGACACGTTTGTACATTGCAATTTGTTTTCTTTGTTTGGTAACATGTTTGCAAATTGATTTCTGGAACTGCTTCTTTTGTTGCATAATAGTTGTAATATTTGGGTCCACGCTTGACGCTGCAATACGCTCATTGCTTCTACGATTTTCGAGAACCCTGTATACCTCACCCATCATTGACTAGACAAAGGAGGCGTAATCGAGATCTAAACGTCGAGACCAAGACTTCATCAAAAAGTTCGAGACTCGAAAATTTGCAGATTTTGCCAAAATGTTTCGAAACGTTTTCAAAACAGTGTCATCAACAACCTCAAAGTTGACATTTTGCGAATTGTCGGCATTTTAAATATGTGCTTACTGTATGTTATTTCTTACCTGCACACACAACAGACAAAAAGTATTTCAACTTCGAAGTGGTTGAATTAAACAAGTTTTTCTAAGTCATATCGTTGCAGTATTCAAAGTCTCAAGACAATAGGTTTGAGACCGAGATCTATAGTCTTCAAGACCCAGACGAGACCTGAAATCTTCAAGACTGAGACTCGCAGAAATGGGTCTCGAGACTACTAGGTGCAGAGGCAGGCAAATTTTTGGGAGTGGAAAGAAAGTATTTTTGCCCGAATTTACTCAAACTTACCGCAAAATTTGACTCTCAAGAATGGTTAAAACTTTTTTTGGAAGCCACACAAAAAGGTCGTCATGTGTATTTTGGAAAAGAAAAAGTCGAATTCGGAGATATTTCGACAGTCAATCTCAATTCATCATACAATAAGAACAAAGGTGTGGAAACATCTGTACCCAAATTTTGCTGGATTTAGCGCGAATGTTTAGAGATTTTGCCAGGATTTTTGACAAATCAAAACTTTTGAGGGTGCGCTTGTACCCCCCTGCATCCCGCCCCCCTACACCCCTGTCGACATTGACCTCGAGATCAAGTATTGAGACTCCGTTGCTGTTACACAAGGTAGGCTATAAAATGCTGGTACCCAACAAACTCGCCTGCAATTAGCATGCAGCATAGGAGCAGCCGGTTAGGGGCCCAGTGGGGCATGGTCCCCAAGAATTGTTAGCATATATAGTCATTTTGTGCTTTGAGAGGCGGTATCTCAAACAAAATAGTGTTATTCGCTTAAAATCAAACATTTTGGCCCATCAAAATTTTTGGCCCCAAAAAAAACTTTTGGGCTGGCTACGGCACTTTCATGCAGTATTCCTGATGAAAAGTCTACAAGCCGCCAAATAACGCTTATACTTCAAACGCCAAATGTCTACTACAATTTGCAAATTTTTATGCATGCTAATGTAGATTCTGCGGCAGTCTGGGCGCCAAGCTCAAGTGCAATGTTAGGGAGCTGATGCGCAGTAACTTCCAACGAAAAAGCAACTATGATGTAACAATTTTATATGTTTGTGTTTACTTGTCTGGGTTGTACGCAAAGCGAAACATTGAAAAGAATGACCTCCGTCCTAGTCATTTCTGTTACACAAAATGCAAGTAAACTCCAAAACGTTTGGAGTTGATCTTTGATCAAAGCGATAAGCTTGGTTTGCTTGGCTTATAGCCGAAAGCTTATTGGGATAAAATTCTGAATTACAGCAACTGCTTCTTGTTTTTTATCCGTTTTGTGTAATTACATCTTACATTAATTCAGTTTTTTTTAAAGAAAATGTTAGGTACCCGGTACGGACATTTAAGGACCCGATTTCTCTGATTCTAGGGACCGGATTTTTTCTGATAGGGACCCGATGATAATTTTCTCTGTCTAGGGGCCCGATTTTCAATTCTAGGGACCCGACTCGGGCCCCTAAAACACCTTCAAATAACCTGCATTAATTCATTTACACGAAATTGTTAAAATATTAAACATTCCTGGGAAGCTCGCGGGGCGGATTGGAACCCTTCGCAGGCCGGATCTGGCCCGCGGGCGGGACTTTGGTGAACGCTGGTCTATCTGATTAAGATTGATTGATTGAAGACGTGTAGTGTTATGTGAAATTGATTTTCTATTAACAATTGCTGATGGATTCGAAACCCTCAATCATTGTGGAGACAAGTTACTTGAATACAGATATGTCCAAGTTTGAATCATCGAAAAACGGCAAAAGCAGAGCATAGTCGGCTGATTCCTCGAAAGCTTACATCAAACCTGAAGCTTTTAATAGCCCATAGCTGAGAACATTTTTTGTTGCTAAAAAGCTTGCTACAACCACAAAATATGTTCGTCTGCAAACATTTAACTTAAAACTACAATCCAAAATTTTGAAATCTTGGACCATGAGAATCATACCCAATAAAAACTTTTCTATCGGAGAAAGTCGCTTGTGAATTAATAATACGTCGTTTATATTTACGGTCAGCAAGCCAAATGGCAAAAGTGAAATGAGAAGTGTAAAATATCAGATTTTGAGCTTAATTTATTCAACCTTTACTTTTTACTTTTGGTTTGGCATCATTACTTGTTGTAAGCTGCTTTATGCATAATTACAACAATATTTGGATGCATTTTGCATTTATTTGTTTGTTACGTGAAATGGAATGTGCAACAGGAATTGATGAGAGACATGCGCTTCTGGCCAAAACATTTTACGACACGTCAACATTTCTTTTTTATGAAACTACAAGTAGAGTTAATGTTGGCTGATAAAAAATATAACATACTTTTGATTGTTTGTTCGCAAGTGCAAAATAAGTTTACATCACTTTATTTAAATAGAGTTTTAGTATTTAAGGATGCGCAGTGATATGTAAAATCGATTTCCTAAAATATTTGCTATGTTGATTCGACTTCCTCGGATTTTTGGAGGCTTGTTTTATTCAATTCTGCAAGTTTTGGATGGCATTTTTTCAGGAAATGTTTGCAAGTCTTTCAATGTTTACTCATTTGCAAGCGCATTTTAAAATTTTGTTATAAATAACAAGCTTATCACTTTGTCTACGTTCTTATGCCAACTCAAAATTAAATAATGCTACAACGTTGCAGATGGTGCAAATATATAAAGCAAAGGAGGTTTACTGTCCACAATCGGGCGCAGTTTCTTCAGATAACTGTGTTTTGTGCGAAGTTCTTAAGGTTGAATAAATTAAAAATTGTTTAGACGAAAAACTGAAGAAGTACATTGTTTTCTGTCTTTTCACCTTACCTTCAACAAAAACAATCATAACAGATCCACCGTGAATAACGTAGGTGTTTCTGTTTTTGCCATCAAAATGGAAGCATGCATTGCTTTCGTTGTGACCATTGTAAGTTGCATCTTGTATGGTGACGCAAAGTGCAGGAATTCCTGCTGCGGTTGCCATGACAATAATTCCAAGAAATACCCAACTCAACCTAGAAAATGTGGTTGTGATTTAAAAGCAGTGAAATTGTTAAGTGTTTACCTACCCAGCAGTCATCCGGCAAACTCCGCAGTGATTCGGTTCCGCCATAGTAATTCGGCGCTCAAGGAATTGTGCCATCCCCCCCCTTGACCCCTCGTCACGCCCCTGGTTACGTTGCTGTTTTACCACTTTGAATTGCGTTCGTGGATTGTATGCATTTCTATGATTTTATCATTTACAAAAATTCTTCTTGAGATTTGTGATGGGATGTTCATACGTAATATTAACATCTTCCTTGGTACTGCGATGCATGTTTAAAGTCTATCTAGAGCGTTGCGTGTGGGAGCGAAGATGTTGCACAATACAATTATATCTAGCGTAAAAGCTGTTTCTAGTAAGTTCAGGTACCGCCATTTTTGCGTCAGCGTCATAATGCAGCCCGCATGTTTTTTTATAAGTCCTCATGTGGCTCACGGAGCAATTTGAGTTTGAGACCCCTGATCTAGGCTATTCACGAAAGGGGTCGCATAGAAAAACCGTTTTTGAAATGGAGGCGCAGAACAAAACAGTTTGAAAAGCCCTGTTCTAGTTTACATTTAAAAGATTTTATTCGTTTTGTGTGCGATATTTTGTGAGTTACGTCACAATAAGGCCTGATTTCGCCTTTTTGGTCAAGTTCATCTGACCCTGAGCGCCAACCCAACAAGCCATTTTTTGACTAAAATTTTGTTGGAAACTGGGCTATCATTCGAGTTTTTACAGCTTTTTATTGGCTTTCTAGTATATCTGAAGCCAAAATTATAGCTCAAAAATCCAATGTTTGACGAAAAGGTTTCACGAAAGGTATATTTTGCCTTCTCAGGACAAATTTGGGCCAGTCATATCTCGCAGCAGATTGAGCTCGAGAGTTATTCAAACCCTCTAAAGAGTCGTGAAGTCTTGTAGTTTAGAATTAAAAAATATTTTTATTTTTGGGTCAGATGTTTTTCGTCAGTGACGTCATGATTGTGGTATGTTTTGAGGTTATTTTGATGACGTCATCGGCCGATCCAATGAGCTGATTTCGTGACTCAAATTTTATTGGAAACTAGTCTATAATACGAGTTTTTGAAGCTCTTTATCGACTTTCTAGCGTTTCTGGTTCCAACGTTATGGCCAAAAAATTTCAGATAATTCAGGAATTCCCTCAGGTATTACTGAGGATTTCCCAAACTAATTTGTGTTTTGTGGCCATAATTTAGGAACCAGAAACTTTAGAAAATCCATCAAACCCTTTAAAACTTGTATTCTAGTTTCCAATAAAAACCCGAGTGAAAAAATGGCTCTTGGCGTTGGCGTTCAGGGCCTCGTGACGTCACCCAAAGGTAAACAAAATATGCATAAACACGCTCCTGCACCCATTATCTCAACATCAACAAAAAGCTCGACATCCAGAACTTATTTTTTTGTGATCTACAAGACTTTATCATTCTTAAGGGGGTTTGAATAGCTCTTTAGCTCAATCGGCTGGCGAGTTATGGCCCTTAGCCAAAAGTGGGCGAAGTTACCTTTTGTGGGACTTGAATATTTACCTAATCTTCGGTGTTTGAGCCATAATTGCGGCTCCAGAGAGGCTGGAAAGCCAATCAAGAGTTGTAAAGTCTCGAATCATAACCTAGTTTCCAAAAACAAAAAAAAAGATTATCCAAACAATGGCTCTTTGTGTTGGCGCCCAGTAAAAGGTAATCACGGCCAAAAAGGTTTGAAAACATGCCCCGATCACGACCTCACCAAAAAGAACCCCTAAACCCGTATCAAAAAATTATTTTTTAGATTTGATATAGAAGACTTCCCGAATCTGTAGATGTTTCGAACAGCTCACTAGCTCAATTGACTGGCAAGTTGTGGAGTTGCATATGGCAGAGCATGTTGCAAAAAAAGTGGCGCAGGCGGGTCTTGAAGGGAGAAGAGTACCTGAAATACTGAAGTTAGGCCATTTCAACTCAAATTTTTACTAACTGCACAAACGTATAAAACGATAAATACATTAAATGGAACGTTGTGGAAATTGCTTACAACCATTTTTTGTCATACTGGAAAAACTTGGGCTGACCTGTTTGTGAAAGGAGAAGTTAGGTGTTTCAGCCCAGGTTCCGAACGAAGCTTGTGTTGTCTGATCCATAAAAACACGCACAAAGTTGCTGAACCTGTCAGATCAAGAAACCATCATTTGGCCCAAAGTCATAATAACAACTGATCAACTGACACAATGTGACAACAGAAAAACACCGACTAATACAGTCTCATCGCAACAAATTGTCAATAGACACAGTGCCATGAAAAAACAACATCAAGTGACACACACACACACCACGACAAACCATCAACTGACATATACATTCTTGGAAAATGCTCCAACAATTTAGGAAATCCAGCCCAGAAAGTGTTTAAATTTGGCATAGAAAATAGACATGAAAAAAGTTAAAAATTCCTGTTCTACTTCCGCCGCAGATTAAAGTCATGCATTTGTTTGAATACGCTTTCAATTGGAATTCTCATTTCAATTCACTTCAAAATTTGGAAATTCCATCTTCATAAACACTAAGGTGCAGTAGGTGCACGCTCGCTTAGAAAATCGTAAAACTGAAACAAAGTTTTAAAAATACTTTTGTGTAGTTGACATCAACTTTGCAGATAATTTGGTTTTTGTTTTTGTTTTTTATAAAAATTAATCCTAACTGTGTCTGAAGACTTTCGAGACGGCTGAAGTTTTTTCACGTTTCTTTAGTCTATTGAGAATTTTTGTAGTGTGTCAGGAGCACGCGACTTCCCTTCAATTTACTTTCTTGAGCAAGTCCATTACACAAACGACCTAGAAACACCTTTAAATGTTGGAATCTTTGCTGCAACGTTACACTGAAGGATGTATGTGGTTGTCACTGATAAAAAGTGCGCATTGGCATGCACAGATGAACTACCTGAAGCATACGAGTAAAAGACAAAAAAACGTGCATGAAACTTAGACAAGGCCACAAGAAAAAAATTGGATGATTCAAATACTTCTCATGTTTCAGCACCACACACTTCTCGCTTCATCAAACTATTCTTGTTGCGAAAGCGGGTGTAACGCAACCATGTTTTCGAAATACCGCGTTTCTCATCCAAATTGTTGTAATGAATTTTATGGAACGTTCCTCACGCCACATCATGTGCTGTTCAACTGAATGATGCCACAATGTTTTCTTTTCATTATGCTTAGTACAAATCAAAAGCGTAATAATGCTTTAAATGCTGTCTATGCGATCAAACAACGGTAATCAATAAAAGTAATCTTTTGATGTCATTCTATTTAAAAATAAGTTGTACATATACGTCAGAAAACAAAAGATCGTTTCAACTGCAGAAACAGAGCAGCAACATTTCTGAAAAACAAATTGAAAATTAAGGTATTTTATAGCTTTTCGAAGGTGGTATTACTAAGTTCTCAAAAGCAGGACTGCGGAGCTGGAGCCGGAGCCCCGGAGCTGGCTATTTTGGCTGTAGCCGGAGCTCAGTTTAAAATTTATGACCGGAGCTGGAGCTATACCCATTTAAGTGGTAGTTACAAATTACGACACTAGACTGCAACAATGGATTTGCAAGTCTTTGATGTTCACTTTGTTTGATCATCGCTAAGGTTGGGGCATTGTAGCTAGCAGCTATCAGGTTTTACTTGCAGAACAATGGTTAAACACTTTTCTAAGAGTCGCATGCAGCTCCCAAGCATACTTTGTGCGGCCCTTAGCAGTCGTTCAGTAGCACCTCTAATATTTTTTTAATATAAAATAATATTGATTATTTATAGCCGACACGTGTTCCATATCACAGACACAATTAAACAACGCGTAAGCACACAAAAAATGGTTAGCCATAACGCATTGCAAAATAGGTGTTTGCACGCGGCTACACGGACAGGAGCATAGACGTTTTAACAACACCCAATTGTACCGTCATGCACTCATCATAATACAGGGATCCAGTAGTGTGAGAAAAATAAACCATTCGAACATCATAACTTTAAGGTAAACAGCTAACCGATGAAAGGAAAAAAGGAAGTACAAGATAAGTTTGATGGGGGTGCACATTGGCGCACAGAGGCATGCAAACTATTCTTATCAAGGTTGCAAATGCTTTGCAACTCATTTAAGAGATCTATAGCCAAATGATTTTCCTAGGTTTTGAAGCAGTCAATTAATCTTGATTTTTAAAGCAGCGCACGAAAGTTTTTCGTTGTTTAGACTTTGTTAGTGCAATAAAAAAGTGTCAATTGACTTGTGTTAAAAATTTTTAGTGCGGCTTTATAACCAAATTGTAGGTCTGGATTTGACTCCCTTTAGCGAAATGGTTGAAAACCACTGTCGCAGAAGTGAAAAAACGTTAACTGCCACAACCTCCTACTTTCTAATCACAATGATCAAACCGGCTCTGCAGCAGTGCAGTGATCTAAAAAGAACTGAGCTATATTGCGTAAGTACATAATATACAGTAATATCCCTACCTTTTGTAGCGGTATAATCATGCTGTTAGCAGTGTGTATGATTAAATCATGATGCCATTGCAGATTTTAAGCGTGAAATGCACGACACGCCATTGTAAACTACGTTAGACTTACTAGCAAGGTTTGCTAGATTACTAGCAAACTTCACTAGGAAACTTTACTTTCACTAGCAGCAGCATAACATGAAAAATATAACTAATTGGTAACGATCTAACATTGTTTTCATAGCAGTACATTTTCAGGAGGGTATAAAAAAGCAATGTAAATAAACGTGGTCTGTTCTTAAAGTTTTCTTCCATATAAACAAATTTTATATTTTCAGTACAGAACCACTCTATTTTTTCTCCTAAGCTTTGCAGGTTAAATTGTGCTTTACTTGGTGATTTATCACTGCTTGTTATGAGTGCAAAAGATAAGAATTCACAAGTTTTCAGCTATTTTTAAAACGTCAAAGGCGAATTTCGTGCTAGAAGTTATACTATTTCTTATAACAACGGGATTTCACACACATCTTTGCATTTGTGTTAATGCAAACGTGTGCACGTTAGAAAGAACACATGAAGGAGGTAACCAATTATGTGTTTTGCGCTCCTTGCATGATTTCCGCGGACAGCGCTGTTAGTTGGAATAGTCAAAACTGCAACAGGGAAAGCATGCAACGAGTGCAAAACACTTGGTCAATAGGGACTGTTCTATGTTTAAATGCTCGGACGCAAATGTATTTTTCCAAACAGCTATTTTCTTGATTCTGGTCGTAAGAAGTAACAAAAAGTCCTCAGGCATTGAGAGCAAAACCAGCGATTGCCTTTCCAGACGTTGTTTATTTTACCGTTACCTTGAGCTACCTTTTCGCTAGTAATAGTTCTCTGAATTGTCTGAATCTGTCATTGTTGCTCATTCGCTGAATTCCTCATGTCAAGAGCGCTGCTGGTAAAAAGTACCGGATTAAATTACTCAAAAATTTGGCATATTCTCTTAGTTTTGTGTACTTGTTAAAATTGATTTTCCATTCAACTTGAGGCACACCAAGGCTATTGAAAATATTAATGTGTGAAAACGAACAGAAGACCGGAGCCGTGAATAAAGTGAGCTTCGGAGCCGGAGCCACATTCATGTAAACCAAGAGCTCCGGTGCTGGAGTCGAGGCCATGTTGCTGAAAAAAGAGCTGCTGAGCCGGAGCTGTGTCGTTTTTACAACGGCTCCACAACCCTGCTCCCTCAAAAGTATTTTAAATGTAATTTTGTGCAAAACATTTCTTTGGCGCTTACACAAAAGCACCTTTCTGAAATTTTAAAGAGACAACAGATATATAATCTTAAGCGGCATTACCCACTGCATGAATGAGTTGGACGAATAATCCAGTCATCAAGCAGTTCTTAGCTTTACTGGAAGATAGCATATCAACAATGTCGAATCCAACCGCAAAAAATCCTAAAAAGAAATATAACGCAAAGCATCCATCAAGCAACATCTTGATGCATCGGCGAGTAGGTTTCTTGATATACCTGTGAAGTATACTTGAATTTATTTATATTACTCTGGGAAAACACATTATAATGAATGATGACGTGGCACGTTTTCGAGCTTCTATCATATGTAGCAAAAAGTAAAACCGACGAAAACTTAATCTCCAACGTACATTTTACACATCTGTTACGCATTTTCATGACTTATACACCAAACACACTTTATGATTTTCATAAACGGTTTTCTTTCAAATGATTTAGTAGCAAACAAACAGAAAGAAATATAAAAACAACACAATGCCTTATAGTATGTTTTACAAAACAATCGTGGTTTCAAAGTAGTATGCAAGGTTTGCAAAGTACTAAATAAGTAAAGATTACCTTTTCAACGAAAATGTCAACACAGCTGACAATAAATAGCTGTCCAGAAGAAAAATGGTTACTTCCAAAGATATGAAACCACGGCCTTCCATGACTTTTTCAAAGTCAGTCACATAGCAAGAAATTTGTTATCGTTAACAGTGTAATTTACTGTCTATCTGTGTGGAGATTTTAACATAACTTGCTGCAATATGGAAGCTCACAGCAAATAAAAAATTATATCAACTTAATGCTTGCTTTCAACTGCACACAAATAATCACTAGACTATTAGGATTACAAACCACAGTGCCTCCATTCTAGACCATCTATCAGCGGTGGCCAACACACGGTTCGCGAGCCGCATGTGACCCTTTGCCAGTTTCATGCGACTCTCATGTAATTACCAGAAGTCCAATTATAACATGAATAACAATAAATGTCTTGTGAATTTTGGCACTGCCATGTTAGTGTTTGATATTTACAATAAATCTAGTTGAGCAAATGTATGCGTGTGAGTGAAGAAGAAGCGGTGTGATGTTCATGTGTGCCCATGTGTATGATGCGGCTCTTTGCGGTAACACAGTAAGAAATGTGGCTCTTGGTCTCTGACTCATTGGCCACCCCTTCCATATATACACCAACAATTTCAGAGTGCCTGTACAAGCAGGAAATAAATTTTGAGACCTTTCTGACCACCTGCCTGCTGTCATCATGATTAAGACTTTTTTTCAAACAAAAACATTCTCCTGATAAGGGTGAAAACTCCCAAGGCCGTTGGATCTCACTGCGTGATTCACCGAGAGGTTTTGGCCTCCAGCACGCTGCAGCGAAAGGTAACTTTGGAATATTCACACGAGCTATGAACATCGACGGAACAAGTGCTGCCAATGCGAGATTGTTAGAAGTCCATTCGGATGTGACGCATGTCGCTACAGGGCGTTGCAACTCAACAGGATTCAATCCAAACAAAGCACCCACACATTGCGTTTGAGAGCAGGGAATTAAACAGGAAAGCATGCTTAGCAATAATATTGTGCAGCACGCAGTGGAAATGCCTTCTGAAACAACATAAAGTTGATGAACATTCATTTAACGCTAAACTCATCGGCAGTTTATAGAGGAAATATGAAAAATTTCGTTCAGAAATCAAAGTTTGACTAAAATCAGAGGATGGTAAACTTTTTTTGCTTTGAGTTTCGCTGAGAGCGTTGTGAAGTTGGCAGGTCTAATACACAACTAATAAACTATTAAATCCTATCAGAAAAATCGATTTAAAAGTTGTTCAAAATTTGAAGCCAAGTATCCAACAGCTTTCCTGCGGAGTTCACTTTTTAGGCATAACTGGTTGTGTTTAATTTGTAGGAGCCCATCTTGTGCTAACATCATTCAACAAAGTCAGACCCAGGGCATGCGTTTATAGTCTAGTGTTCACATATATGCATGTAATTGAATGAGTAATTCATCGTTCGATATACATAAGTGTAGGAGCAGGCACGTGTTTGGGGGTGCAAATGATGTAAAGCAGTTTCTTAACATTAAAATTTTTAATTTTCGAGGGGTGTTTGAAAACTCTTTTCTCGTCAACGAACATTTACAACCACATGAATTTCTTTGTCCCGTTTGACTTAAGAAAAAAAGTCAAAAATTAAGGATTACTCCTTTCCCATAGCTACAAACGGAACTTGTGTCTAAAATTAAGACTTTAAGAGATAGATAACTGTGAAGGAAAGATCACGCATTACCTGAAAGCATGTTGCCACAAATTTGAAAGCAGGAAAAGTTTGCACTGCTCACACTAAGACATCATTGAGAGCAATACTTTACCTGAAACAAATTCCATCTATACGGCTAAAAACTGCAAACAACTGTGTTACCGCTTTAAGGGAAAGCTTTAATGATTCTGAAAAACGGTGGGGATGTTTACCAAAAACTCGTTACTGTTTTCAGAGACATCAAAAACTTATTACTAGGGCAACCAATTTTTTGACCTAAAAACTCTAAAATTGACTTTATAATTTACACATTTTGACTTTATTTTGTCCTGTAAATTTCCTGCGTTTGCAACTGCAAAATAATTTAGCCTTAGGTCAGCGGTTGGTAATTTTTCTCACAAGAGCCATTCTGCTTCATGTTCCAGCACATATGATCAGAGACGAGCCACAAAATTTTTATTCCGTTTCATTTTTCGTGCGACTTCATAGGGGCACACGCTGAACTGCAATTAGCTTAATCGTCCAGTAATCTTGGGGAAAACGACATACATTATTACGTCAGAAGCGACAACAAACCCATTATTATTACAGAATTGTAACTAAACATGCAAAAGCGCATCTATATCTCTTGGAATAGTTTCAATAAAATATTGAACAGAGAAAAAACTGTGCTGCAAGAAAAGTTTGACCGAACGATGAATTTTGCATAACGATAAATTTTGATTTTTTTGACCTAATAATTTGGGAGTTGCTCATGGTATCAGCGTGAAACTTGGTTTGTGGACGTTTCATAAAAGAAGGCTGACAAATTTTGACTTTATTGACTTTTGGTTGCCCTACTTATTACGTTTTCCCATTCAAATGGGCAACAATGTAATTCTTACTCGCGTTTTTGGTTTTTGCCACGATTCCCCTCTTTTAGGGTAAATAAATATATACTGTTATCAGATATTTAATTGTTTACAAATGTGGAAACCGAAATATGTTTTTTTCCTTGGCAGTACTTTCATTTTTTGCTACCAAACGTGTTCATCGCTTGCTTTATATTTGCATTCCTATACTTTCTAATCTTTCTCTTTAAAAACTGCTAATCAAAGGGTTTTCAACATTTAAGGAATTTTGATGCCTAACCAGTTCCCATTAGACTGTTTGCTGTTGCAGTGATTAGCAAGACTTTATCGTCTGTTGAACATGAAAATGTAGATTTCCACTCGGATGTGACGCATTTCTCTATGCAGTTCTGTAGCTCCAAACAAAAACCCACGCATCAAGTCTGAGGAGTTGATGGAACAAGAATGCATTACCCGGCAGAAAAGTCACAAAATTTGAAAAAGGAAGTGCTGTCATTTGCACAAAGAGCCTGTGAACATACTTTTAAATCTCCGACTGTTGGCGACCCACAAATTGCAAACGTGGGTTTTATCGTTGAAAATTTAATAGACATGAAAACAGGAGATGATGAACCATTTTGTCTGTCTTTCTCTTAAATTTTTTCCTCAAAACTACCACCGTACTTGATGCGGAACTAATAAATATTTGGAAAAAAATTGAAACAAATATGTTGAAAAGTTTATGGAGAATGGAGCCCAGGGATGCAGTTGTTGTGATGTGGAGAAAGAAAACGTGATCTATAGCAACCTTGCTGACATTTTATTGAAACAGCACAAGGTGGCAATCAAGAACACTGTGACGACACCTCTTCACAGCCGCAGCTAATTACTAACCAGCCAACCAGCAAATTTCTGTACTTGAGCAAGTAGCGGAAGATTGCTTCGCACTATGCGCAACAACGTGTACGCTAACAACAAAGTACAGTAGGTATTCCTGCATATGAAAACCAAACCTTGCGAAATCAAGCGCAGCAGCCGTAACGCAGCGGCGGGACACATTTATTACTTCTGATAGAGTACAGCGTCTCAGACGATGCGTGGCACACGTGAGTCAGGCTCGAGCCCGTCACGTGCTCGCGCATCTTGAGCAAGATATGCATCGTTGTTCAGATCGTGTGTATGACTGTAATGAGCCAAATTATCCTCTGCATCAAAAACGACACCTTCTCGGGTTGAAAACATAAAGTTTCTACCTGTTTCTGTACATGCTGTTGAAATTTGAGATGATTTGAAACATGTCTGCTTTATTTTGTGCTACATAATGATCAGACGAGTTCGAAACATCTTGTGATTGGTTTATTTTTGCCTAAACATGAAATATATTTCCCTTCTGCAAGTCTAACAAAGCAAGAACAGTAATTTAAAGCTTATCAGATCGAAGTGCCTTGTTCACTGCCCTAATTCTCACAAAAGGCCAGGCGAAAAAAAGGATCAATCTTCAGAATAGCTCTAAGGATCACTTAACATGAGACTAATAAAAATCACATTGGATTATATTTTGTCTGTCCCTACCATTGGGATACTACAAATATGACACATACTGTATACATTACCAACATTTTCTGCACTTGGTGGATATCGAGCATTTTTTGAACGTTTGCCATGTTCCTGCCGCTTTCAGAAAACCACTTGTAGGTGAAGCCCAAACTAGGGATTAATCTGTTAACATGGCTATTTCTCTTCACAGTTTTCGCACGCAAACATAAGAAATTTCAAGAGAAAAAGATTGCAACAGGCATCCAATAGGTTTGAAAGACATATTGCTACGTAACTTGGTATATGGCCCGTAATTACCAAGTGCATTAAATATGCAGGTTGGTAGGAAAAATCGCAAAAAAGCGTAGAAATAATAAAACTACTCGACATTTTACACTTACTTGCTCCATAACAAAGTAATGTGTAGACACCCGCAAGAAACATTTGTTTGCTTGGTTCGCTTCAAGGAATGACTGCGCATTCTCACACATAACTTGCGTCACTGACTTTTTAAAAACAAAAACTAACCAAGCCATCAGTATACAGTACACAGAACAAGAACACATATTCCATCCAGTTGTTGTTTTTTTTTCTTTGACTTTGCTATTGCTATGAAACCTAGAAAGCCAAACGCGAATAATTTCGAGTAGTGCAAATAATATTGATTTTTTACTTTGATTGTAATTATTCATTTTTATTGATAGCAGTGACGTTTAGTGCATATGTACATTTATTATTTGTTTCTATAGTTCAAGCTAGTTACTGCCTACGCTGTAGTTAAATTCGATCGGTACGTTGAAAATATTACCATCTACAACGTCTCTTGCAGTATTTTGATGATTTCTCTGAATTGTAAATATTTTAAAAACTCCTCTATACCGCAAAATATGAAATTAATGCAGTCAAACATTTGCGAAACGATTCTATTGTTACACAATCGCAATTGATGTATTTACAAACTTTCTAGGATGTCCAATCCTGAAGGATAAAAAATCGTTTGATTTAATTACAGAAATCAAAATGAATAGAATTTGAATTCATCTTACCACAGTGCCATATTTATTTTGCTCCCTTGTTCAAACAGAGTTTCTTCGCAGTAGAGCTCTGTTTTTCTCCGTTTCTTTACCGGTTGTGTTAAAGCTTTTGTAATTAACGCAAGTTTTGGTCCACACGAATTTTTGAATTCATGTGAACTACGGACGGTACTTTCGAGCAAGCATAACTCCTACCAAGTTAGAAAGGTAACATGTTTGAAAGACTGAAATTATAATGAACGAGTAGGCTGCGTTGCTGGAGAAGGATCCATTATCACTTCAGAACAACGTGCCCGCACACTTAAAACGTTGAAAACATTGTGAAAACATGTATATTCATAACAAAATATCAGGATAACCTAAACACCACTAGAAGCAATCACACACTTGCATTGCCATGTCGAATATTCTGTGCTAACCATGCAACTTCTACAGAACTGCACATCTGAAAAGAAACTCCATTTCCCGTACACAGTTTCGCAGGCCCCAACAACTGGAAGAAAGTGAAAACAATTCACATGAAAGTGAAATAGTTCTAATCACGAATTCCATCATCACAAGCAAACAAGTAGGCTGCTGTTGGACAACTACTTTTGTCAAAATGTCCTTACTACAAAGAAAATATTGTTTAATCAACCATCCGCCAAGTGATTGGTGACTTCTGACCAGAGGCGGATCCAGGAGGCGATCGGCCATTGTGAAACCTACGAAAGTAACCTTATTCACCATGATATTGGATAATTCGGAAAGTAGCATTTGCGATATTAGACCATTTTGCCGTCCATTGTTTAGTTACAGCAGTACTGCAATCCACCCATAACCGTTTTGGGTGGCGATTTCAGTAATACTTGGTTATCAACACTTAAAGCACTAGTCTTTCTGCATGCTTTCGAAGAATCAGTCGACTGCCATCTGCTTTCGTCTTTTTGCGATGATTCAAACTTGTACATATCTCTATTCAAGTACAGTATGTACTTTCCACGATGGGTGTAAGCAAGGAATCGATCAGCAAATTTTTAATAGGAAATCGATTTCACGTAAAATTACGCATCCTCAGTCCTTATTCAAATAGAATCTAAAAAAACAATAAATGATTTCTAACATCGAAATTAACTTGCACAAATGGTCAAGAGACTCCCTATTCCCCATTAAATGTTTGAAACAACTCGCGATAATGATTGATAACGTGCGTAAAACGATTTCAGTGAGTTGCATCCCATACGATGGCAACAAATCTCAAGTGTAAGCCTTTAAACCACGCAAAGGAAATAGACAAAACCAGCACATGGGGGGGGGTGGTGAACTGCGTCGGACTACGACAAAGAACACAAAAAAACAGCAAGAACTATTTCAGATGGGTGAGGATCATGTTCTAAATGTTAATTTGCGCGTCATGTTGGTGTTCCCATTTATCTTCACAGATATTTAGAGAGTGAAAACGGGTTTGTTCGACAAAAGAAACAGGGTTGGTTTTGTTTATTGTGCCATGGCTCTTTGAATAGTGCAAAAACAAGCCTTTGCTTTGGCCTTTGTCAGGTTTGCAATCCTGTTTGATTCACTTGCTGCGGTGTGATGATCATCTCACGCATAATTAACTGCTAGTTTGACCAACACACTGTGCATAGCATATCACAACAAATCGCTGCATAAGTAACATAGTTTGCAGATGTCAGGGCCCTTGAGGGAAAAATGTGCTGGTTCGAGACCTGTTTTGGACCTCATATATAAATCACAACTGATTAGGAGCTCATACGTTAGTTTTTTATTACTATGATCAGAAAATGATATGCTTCATTTATTATTTACATTATAGCGATTTAACAATTTTATTTGTTAATTTCCAAAGGTTTCAGGCTAATCTGAAACAATGCACATAACATAGTTGCTTATCAAATTTCACAAATATACCTGTTTAAACTGTTGATTGTATACTGGTTTAAACTGTCGGTTCTGTAAATTCGATAAACTGTCGGTTCTATAAATGTTGCAACTTGTTCATGAGTAGGCGACAAAGTTCGGACCCGGCATTTCGTTGCGAATTATCAAACGACAATTTATAGAACCGACAGTTTATCGAAATTGATAAAGCCAAGTACTTACTGTGGGGAAATAACATGTCGTTCCCCCTATATTTTTCTTTAGGTTTTGTATTTGGAGAGGTTTCAAAAATAAAAGTGACGTTGATCATGTTCTGAGTCAGCGCTTTTCATGTTAGATATTACACATAGCTAAGCTGATTTTGAAACAAAGATTGGCGTGGTATCACTAATTCTGATATTTTTATAACCTTCAGCTTATACAAATGTTTTTTACCATTTTGCAAGTTTTCAGAGACCACAAAAGATTGCTGCTGTTGGAGATTTATCCTGTGTGGTATTCTGTAGAAGAGGCTTTTGGCTTGAAACGATAAAAGCTTAACAGCTGCACGCGTTAGAGACGGTACAGACATGATTTGTTTCGTGCAGAAATGTAGCTGGCTTTGCTGTAAACTTGGTTTTCACGTATTAAAATACAGGTAGAGCAAATTTGAAGATGCAAGTTTATAATGTTAGAAAATTACATTTTCAGGGAAGTTTCTGCTAAGGTTTTGCCGAAGACAAATGCAGCACTATTGTGAATTTGGAGACTTAATTTTATGATGGGCAAATTTGCTGATCACAGGCCCGTAACCAACTTACGACACTACGGCGGGCGAAGAGTTTTGCAAGAGGGGTCCAGATTTTTTTAATATCCAACACATTTCTCCAAAGGGGGTTTCGCTCCCCTGCGCAATGCACATTTCAGTCACATTCATTTACTTAGAGTACACAGCAGTTGTGCACCTACGCTATGACAGACACACATGAATGGCTCGTGCCATGGGCGTCACCTTGACAAGGGCGCAGAACATGCTTGGGAAAAAGTTTTTGATTTAAAATCTCTGGAACTACAGTTGCATTCTGTGCACCCTTCAACCGTTAATTACAAAGCTGCATCAACACAACGTCCTTATCTAACTCATAAAACATGGGGTTAGTTGCTCTTGTTTAGAGATTGAGTATTGTGATGAAAGAGTCTTCGCAAATCTTCGAATTGCTTTGCATATATCGGTGAAGATAGCAGTATCTATTGCAAGCTGTCAGCGATCTTTCAGTGATCTGAAACTGATCACTTCATACTTTCAAGCCTCAACGAGCCATAAAAGACCTTTGACCATAAAAACGAACGAAACAGAGAAAATTAACTTTGACGAAATCATCGACCAATTTGGTTCAATAAAAGCGTGGAAATGTTGTACTTAGCATGTTGCGCTATTTAAACAAGAAAAGGCTGCATATATTGATGTTTTATTAGAACTGTGCTTTCCAACACAAGTATTGCATGACTTACACTATATAACTTTTTGTACCATCCGTAGTAAATGTGTGTCAAGAAACTGTTGCTTCGTGCTTGTAGCCGCACTATGTTGCGTGACTTTTCCGTAAGATTTACTGGTTAGTCAGCCATTGCTGTGCACAATTATGATGGCATTACTATTTGAATGTTTTTGTATTCTTTACAGCAAATACAAAAAATTACAGAATTACAGTAGGTTATGTTCCTTATAGATAAGTTATATTTTATTTGCTGGAAAGTTCAAAGTAAAAACAAACACAGATTTCATAATTCAGGACATTGTTCATCTTCATGGCTTATTTTCCGTAAAAGCTGTGCTAACATCGAATGTTGCATTGAAGACGCACTTTTGAACTTTGCCATTGACGCCATTTTGCACTGATACGCCACTGGTAGAACGTTGCTAATTAATTAAATCATAAGTTGTGTGCAGTTTCTCCATGTCAGCTGCTTATGACATAAATTGTTACTGATATTTTCAGTAGGTTTATGCCATTTTGATTTTGTTACTGCCATACATAAAACCTTTTAAAGTCCCTTAAGTTCGCTTTCTCACAAACGAATTCGATTTCTAAACTATTTCACAACCACTCACAATTGCTCGCTTCACTGCTGTTCTGACCTCTGAATTTGATGGTTGTGAGTCCTGCTAACTAGT